>LNFM01005699.1_pt1 | contig 21237 bp, 20 predicted proteins | sample 596031 | NCBI WGS metagenome assembly LNFM01 (sample SAMN04254537, study PRJNA301005) | activated carbon metagenome | isolation source: dual media filters at the Ann Arbor, Michigan drinking water treatment plant | place: USA: Ann Arbor
GGCGCGCCCTCGGCGTGCGGCCGACCTACCACGCGGTCGACACCTGCGCGGCCGAGTTCGAGGCCCTCACCCCCTACTACTACGCGGGGTTCGAGGAGGAGGGGGAGCTGGCCCACGACGATCGCGCCTCGATCGTCGTCCTCGGCTCGGGCCCCAACCGGATCGGGCAGGGGATCGAGTTCGACTACTGCTGCGTCCACGCCGCCGAGACGGTCCGCGACCTCGGCTATGCGTCGGTGATGATCAACTGCAACCCGGAGACGGTCTCAACCGACCACGGGGTGAGCGACCGGCTCTACCTCGAGCCGGTCACGATCGACGCCGTCCTCGACATCTGCGCGGCCGAGAAGCCGGTGGGGGTCATCGCCCAGCTCGGCGGCCAGACCCCCCTGCGGCTGGCGCGCGCCCTGGCCGAGGCCGGCGTGCCGGTGCTCGGCACCACCCCGGCCGCGATCGACCTTGCCGAGGATCGCGGGAGCTTCGGCGCGCTGCTCGACCGTCTCGGCCTGAAGGCGCCGCCGTGGGCGGTGGCGAACGGCGGCGAGGAGGCGCTCGCCGCCGCCGAGCGCGTCGGCTACCCCGTGCTGATCCGCCCCTCATACGTGCTCGGCGGGCGCGCGATGGCGATCTGCGACTCGCCGGAGGCGGTGCGCGCGTACATCGCCCGCGAGCGCCCCGAGGGCGTGCTGCTGGTGGACCGCTTCCTCGAGAACGCGGTCGAGCTCGACGTGGACGCGCTCTCGGACGGCGAGGAGTGCTGGACGGCGGCGGTCATGGAGCACGTCGAGGCCGCGGGCGTCCACTCGGGCGACTCGGCCTGCGTGCTCCCGGCGCAGAGCGCCGGACCGGGGCTGATCGCCGAGCTCGAGGAGCAGACCGCGGCCCTCGCGCGGGGCCTGGGCGTCGTGGGGCTCCTGAACGTGCAGTTCGCGGTGCTCCGCGACGGGAGCATCTACGTGATCGAGGCCAACCCGCGCGCCTCCCGCACGATCCCGTTCGTCGCCAAGGCGACCGGCGTCCCCCTGGTGCGCCATGCGGTCCGCCTGATGCTCGGCGCCTCGCTTGCCGAGCTCGGCCTGCCGGTCGCGGCGCCGCAGCGCCACGTCGCCGTGAAGGAGGCCGTGCTCCCGTTCTCCCGCTTCACGGGCGCCGACCCCGTGCTCGGCCCGGAGATGCGGGCGACCGGCGAGGTGATGGGCCTCGGCGGCAGCTTCGCCGAGGCCTTCGCCAAGGCCCAGCGGGGCGCCGGGCAGGCGCTCCCGCGCAGCGGCACCGCCTTCATCTCGGCCCGCGACGCCGACAAGCCCGAGGCGGTGGCCCTGGCGGCGCGCCTCGCGCGCGCGGGGCTCGAACTGCTGGCGACCGGTGGCACCGCGACGGCCCTCGCGGCGGCCGGCCTCGCCGTGACCCGCGTCCACAAGATCTCCGAGGGCGCGCCCCACGTCGGCGACCTCATCGAGCAGGGGGCGATCGACCTCGTGATCAACACCCCCCAGGGTGGGCAGGGCGCACGCACCGACGGTTTCGAGATCCGCGCCGCCGCCATCCGCGCCGGCATCCCCTGCATCACGACGATCGAGGCCGGGGCGGCCGCGGCTGCGGCCATCGCCGCGGGCGGCGCCGGGTACCCTCGAGCCCTGCAGGACGGTGGGCGCCCGACCCGCCCCGGCAGGGCCTTCCGGCCGGGTCCGACGGTGGTATGAACCTCAAGTTGAGGCCGAGATTATGTAAGGTCGCCTCGCCGTAGCTTCGCCTGCAACAAGCGTGAAAACGACGTAAAACGGCTGCAAAGGTCGCCTTGCCAGCACGCGGACCACGAACCTAGAATGGCCCGCGATGGCCACCACCACTCCCAAGCCCCAGTCGCAGGCCCCCGAGCGCTCGCTCGACCAGCGCATGGAGGCGCTCCGGCGGGCGAACGACATCCGCTCGCGCCGGGCCCAGCTCAAGAAGGATCTCAAGAGCGGGAGCGTCTCGATCGGGGCCGTCATCTCCAATCCGCCCGACTTCGTGATGACGGCCAAGGTCTTCGACATGCTGATGGCCGTCCCGAAGTACGGCAAGGTCAAGGCGACCCGATTCCTGAACACCTGTCGCATATCGCAGGGCAAGACGATCGGGGGCCTGTCCGACCGGCAGCGCTCCGAGCTGCTGGAGCTGCTGCACCGGTAGCGACGCGACCGCGCGTCATCATCGTCTCGGGACCGTCGGGCGCGGGCAAGGGCACCCTGATCCAGGGAATGCTCGCTCGCTTCCCCGACCTGAGGGTCGCCGTGTCGGCCACCACGCGCCGCATTCGCCCCGGCGAGGTCGACGGCCGGCACTACCACTTCCTGACGCCCGAGGAGTTCGAGCGGCGGGTCGCCGCCGGGGAGTTCCTCGAGCACGTGACCTACGCGGGCAACCGCTACGGGACCCTCCGCTCCGAGGTCGATCGCATCCTCGGCGAGGGGCGGTCACCGGTCGTCGAGATCGAGCTGGCCGGCGCGCGCGCCGTGCGCCGCATGATCCCGGAGGCGGTGTCGGTCTTCATCGCCCCGCCCTCGGCCGATGAGCTGAGCGCGCGTCTGGAGGCCCGGGCGACCGACACCGAGGGGGAGATCGCCCAGCGCCTGGCGACCGGGGCCATCGAGCTGGCGGCCCGCGACGAGTTCGACCACGTCGTGGTCAACGAGACCGTCGCCGTCGCGGTCGACGACCTGGCGCGCATCGTGAGCGCCGTCACCGGGGCGGCGGATGCCTGAGATCCTGCTCGGGGTCTCCGGGGGGATCGCCGCCTACAAGGCGGTGGACGTGATGCGGATCCTCCAGCGCCGCGGGCACGGCGTGACCGTGGTGATGACCCGCTCGGCCCAGCGCTTCGTCGGCCCGGCCACCTTCTCGGCGCTCTCGGGCCGGCCGGTCGGCGTCGACCTCTTCGGCGCGGAGGAGCGCCCCGGCTACGGGCACCTCGAGCTGGCGCGCTCGCACGACCTCGCGCTGGTGGCACCGGCGTCGGCCAACACGGTCGCGCGCATGGCCGCCGGCCTCGGCGACGGCCTGCTCGGCGCGACGCTCCTCGCGTTCGAGGGGCCCGTCGTGATCGCGCCGGCGATGAACACGCGGATGTACCTGCACCCGGCGACCGCCGCCAACCTGGCGCTGCTGCGCGCCCGGGGCGTGCAGGAGATCGACCCGGCGTCCGGCCTGCTGGCCGACGGCGACATCGGCGTCGGCCGCCTGGCCGACCCCGTGGACATCGTGGACGCCGTCGAGGCGCGCCTGGCGGGCGCGGGCACCCTCGCGGGCCGGCGCGTGCTGGTGAGCGCGGGAGGCACGCGCGAGCCGATCGACCCGGTGCGTTTCGTCGGCAACCGCTCGAGCGGCCGCATGGGATGGGCCATCGCCGAGGCGGCCCGGCGGCGGGGCGCCGAGGTGACCGTGCTCGCGTCGAACGTCGACCTGCCCCGGCGCGCGGGCATCCGCTACGTCGATGCCCCGACGGCGGCCGACCTGCACGCGGCGGCCCTGGCCGAGTTCCCCGCCTGCGACGTCCTGGTGATGGCGGCGGCCGTGGCCGACTTCCGCCCGGGAGCGCCGCTCGAGGGCAAGATCGACAAGAGCGCCGAGGGCCGGCTGGCGCTCGACCTGGAGCCGACCGCCGACATCCTCTCCGACCTCGCCTCGCGCCGGGAGCGGCAGGTGGTGGTGGGCTTCGCCGCCGAGCACGGCCCGGCCGGGCTCGAGCGCGCCCGCGCCAAGCGCGTCCGCAAGGGCCTGCACCTGATCGTCCACAACGACGTGTCGGTGGAGGGCATCGGCTTCGAGTCCGGCGAGAACGCCGTCACGATCATCGGCGAGGCAGGCGAGGAGACCGTGGAGCGCGCGACCAAGGACGTCTGCGCCGAGCGCATCCTCGACGCCGTGGCCCCCATCCTCGCGGCGACCGCCTGACACGCGCGCCCGGGGGGAGGCTCGGCGGGCCTCCGGTGCTCTACCCTCGCGGTGTGTCGTCGTCCGTCGCCACCCCGCCGCTCGAGCCGGGGGAGCTGAGCCCGGCCACCGCGCTGGCGGGCGCACTCGTCGACGCGTGCGCCGGGGCGGTGCGCGCGCCCCGCGCGTCCATCGAGAACTGCGTCATCGCGCTCCTGTCGGGCGGGCACGTGATGATCGAGGACGTGCCGGGCGTGGGGAAGACGGTGCTCGGCAAGAGCCTGGCCCGTGCCGCCGGTTGTGCCTTCTCGCGACTGCAGTGCACGGCCGACCTGCTGCCGGCCGACGTCACCGGGGTCACGGTCTGGGATCAGAACGCCGCCGCCTTCCTCTTCCGCCCCGGCCCGGTCTTCGCCAACGTGATCCTCGTCGACGAGATCAACCGCGCCTCGCCCAAGACCCAGTCGGCGCTCCTGGAGTGCATGGAGGAGGGGCAGGTCACGGTGGACGGGGAGACGCGGGTGCTGCCGCGGCCCTTCATGATCATCGCGACCCAGAACCCCGTGGAGTACGAGGGGACCTTCCCGCTCCCTGAGGCCCAGCTCGATCGCTTCGCCGTGCGCGTGGCGATCGGCTACCCCGCCCCCGAGGACGAGGCGGGGATGCTCCTCGACCTCGCCGGCCACGACGCCCTGGAGGGCGTGGTCGCGGTCACCGACGAGGCGGGGGTGATGGCCGCCCGGCGCGTGGTGGAGCGCGTCCACGCCGACCCCTCGCTCGCCCACTACGTCGTGGGCCTGGTGGGGGCCACCCGGCGCGACCCCCGCGCCGAGCTCGGGGCGAGCCCCCGCGCCGGGCTCGCGTTGCTGCGTGCCGCCAAGGCCCGGGCCGTGGTGCACGGACGGCGCTACGTCGAGCCGGAGGACATCCGCGCCCTCGCGCATCCGGTGCTCGGGCACCGCATGATCCTGAGTCCCGACGCCCGCGCGCGCGGCGCCGTCTCCGGCGAGGTGATCGCCGACGCGCTCGGCGCGGTGCCCGTCCCGCTGTGACGGCGGCGGGCGGCCCCTCGGCCCGCGCCCTCGGCCTGGCCGGCGCCGGGCTGGCGGCCCTGCTCGCGAGCCGCGGGTTCGGCACGCCGGCGCTCGCCGTGCTCGGCGCCGGGATGGTCGCGCTGCCCGTCCTGGTCAACGTGGTGGTGTGGGTGGTGGCGGCGGGCGTACGGGTCGAGCGGAGGATCGAGCCCGCGCGGTGCGTCGCGGGCGCTCCGGTGCGGCTCACGGTGACGGTGAGGGGATGGGCGACCCGCCTCGGGCTCGACCGGCTGCTCGTCATGCACGTCGACACCGGCCTCGCGGCCGTCGCGCCGGACGCACGTCACGCCGGAGGCAGGTGGACCTTCGAGGCGGTGCGCGGCGACCACCGGCTCGCCCCCGCCCGGGTCGAGGTCTCCGACCCCTTCGGCCTGGCCCGGCGCACCCGTACGGGCGACGGCGACGATCACCTGATGGCGGCGCCGGCCGCCCCGGCGCTGTCGGGCGTCCCCCTGGGCGCCCGCGCCCGCGGCCACGGCGCGCGCCGGCGCGCGGCCGGCAGCGGTTTCGGCGAGCTCGACCGCGTCCGCGACTACCAGGCTGGGGATGCCCTCTCGCGCGTGCACTGGGGCCAGACCGCCAAGCGCGGCCGCCTGCAGACCAAGGAGATGCGGGCCCCCGAGGGCTCCGGGCGCACCGTGCTGCTGCTGCTCGACGGAGCCGTGCCACCGGGAGAGGCGTTCGAGACCACCGTGACGGCGACGGCCGCGCTCGCCCGCCACCTGGCCGAGGCCCGCGAGCCCGTCGGCCTGGTCCACACCGGACGCGAGCCCGCGCGCCTCCCCGTCGGGCGGGCCCCGTGGCCCGTCGCCGAGATCGCCCTGACGCGGGTGCGCGCCGGGGGCGAGCGCTCGCTCGCCCTGGCGATGCGCGCGGAGGCGACCTCGCCGGACGCCCCCGACCTGATCGTGGTGCTGACGAGCGGGGCCGACGCCGGCCTGGCGGCCTCCGCCGCGCAGGCGCGCAGCCTGGGCGTGGGCGTCGCGGCGGTGCTGGCCGGGCCGGCGGCCGCGGCGGGCGCCGAGCTCGCCGCGGCCGGCGTGGACGTGGTGGTCGTCCCGGGGCCGGACCGCGTGGCCGCGGCCCTCGGCGAGCGGAGGGAGCGCGCGAGTGCGTCGTGACGGCGGCGCCGTGGCCGGCGCGGCGCTCGCCCTCGGAGTGCTCGCGGTGGCGTGGGCCGGGCTCTACGAGGGCGTCTCCGCCGGGCGCCTGCTGCTGCTCTGCCTGCTGGGAGCCCTGCCCACGCTCGCCGCGCTCGTACCGCGGGCCCGCCCGGCCGCGATCGCGGGCGCCGTGCTGGTGGCGCTGCCGACGGCGCTGGCCTTCGCGACACGCGGGTCGGTGTGGAGCCTCGTGAGCCTCGACGGCGCGGCGTGGTCGGCCGTCGCCTCGGTCGTGCCCGACGGCCTCGCGGCCGGATCGGACGCGAGCCTGCCGGTGAGCCCCGCCGACGCGCCCGCGCTGGTCGCGCTGCTCGACGCCGCGCTCGTGGCGATGGCCGCCGCCGCCGCGTGGCAGATCGTCGTGCGCCGGCGTCCCGTGCTGGGGCTGGTGATCGTCGGCGTCGGGCTCGCCTATCGCTGGACCGTCGAGCCGCCGGCGTCCGGGGTGATGGCGGGCGCACTGGCGCTCGCGGCCCTGACGGCCGTCCTCGCCCTCTCCACCGGCGCCCCGGGATCGGCCGCGCGTCCGTTGCGGCACCTGGGCGGCGCCGTCGTGCTCGGGGGCCTGGCGGTCGCCGTCGCCGCCGGGCTCGGCACCGGCCCGGCGAAGGCGGGGGACCCGTGGTGGGCCTGGAAGGAGTGGGACATCGGCGCGCCCGCGACCGACCAGGCGGGGGGCGGGCTCGACCTCCGCCAGAGCTACGGCAGCCTCGACTGGCCGGCCGAGCCGCGCGTCGCGTTCAGCGTCGCCAGCGACCGGGCCCGGCCGCTGCGCGCCGTCAGCCTCTCGGAGTTCGACGGCGTCGCCTTCACGCTCGGGGAGGCCGGCGGATCGGAGGCGCTCCCGGTGGAGGACGGCACGATCGTCGTGCCCGACGCCGGGCTCGCCGGCACCGCCGCCACGCAGGACGTCACGCTGGTGGGCGCGAGCTCGCCGGTCATCGTCGCCTCCGGCCGTCCCGAGCGCATCATCGGCGGGTTCTCCGGCGCGGCCGACCTGGTGGGTGACGCGATCCGGGTCGCCACGCCGCTCGAGCCCGGCGACAGCTACCGCGTCCGCACCCGGATCCCGCAGCCCCGGCCGGCCGACCTGGTGGCGGCGCGCACCTACGAGCCGTTCGAGGTGCCCGAGGACAGCACGCGCCTGCGCCCCTCCTACTGGGGCGCCCCGGTCGACGTCCCCCTCTGGGGCAGCGGCGACGAGCAGCCCGCCGACGCCCTGCTCGGCCCCTACGCCGAGGTGAGGGCCCTCGCCCGGCGGGTGGTGGGCGACGCCGCCACGCCCTACGCGGCCGTCAACCGCATCGAGGCCCATCTGCGCGGCGGCTTCGTCTACGACGAGCAGCCGCCCTTCCCGACCAGCCTGCCCGACGACTGGCCGGCCGGGCGCCCCGCGGGGTCGCCGCCGCTGGTCGACTTCGTGCTCAACAGCCGCCGCGGCTTCTGCCAGCACTTCGCCGGCTCGATGGCCGTGATGCTCCGTACGGTCGGCATCCCGGCGCGGGTGGCCGTGGGCTACACCGGTGGGACCTTCGACTCCGACACCGACCGCTACCGCGTGCTCGACCGCGACGCGCACTCGTGGGTCGAGGTCTGGTTCGACGGGTACGGCTGGCTGCCGTTCGACCCCACGCCGGGGCGCTCGGCCCCCAACCCCGCCTCGGTCTCCTCGCCCGATTACGACCCGACTCCCATCGACATCGACCTCGGGGGGCTCGCCGACGCGGCCGTCGATCCTCCCGGCGAGGCCGGCGATGATCCCGCCGCGACTCCCGACACCACCGACCCGCAGGCCGCGGCACCGGCCGCCGGCGGGGGTGGAGGGGGCGGCGGCATCGGATGGCGCTGGGCGCTCGCGGCCCTCGTCCTGCCGCTCGGCATCGCCCCGGCCCGCCGGGCGGTGCGCCGCTTCCGCGGCCGCCGGCACGGCGACGAGCGCAGCCGCGTGGTGGCCGCGACCCGGGAGCTCGAGGCGTCGCTGGCGCCGCTCGGCCTGGCCCCGCCGGCCGCGGCCTCGCCGACCGAGCGCGCCGAGGCGATCCGCGCGCGCACCGGGGTCGATCCGTCGGCGCTCTACCGGCGCGCCGCGCGGGCCCGGTTCGCGCCCGATCCGCCCGCCTCCGGGGAGGCGGACGCGGCGTGGCGGGAGCTGTCGGGGGTGCGCCGGGAGATCCGCCGCAGCGCACCGTGGCGCGTGCGGGTGCTGAGCGCGCTCGGCCTGGGCGTGCCGGCGCGCGATACCGTGGGGTGATGCCCGAGCCCGTCGACGCATACGAGGCCTACTGCAACGGGCAGTGGCTGCTGGAGGCGCGCGAGTACCGCCAGGCCGTCATCGCGCTCGAGCGGGCGAAGGCCCTGGAGCCGGACAAGGCGTCGATCCGGGAGGCGCTCGGGCGTGCGTACCTCGCCTCCCGCTCGTACCGCAGGGCGGCCGACGAGTTCGGCGCCGCCGTCGATCTGGCGCCCACCGACGGCTACGCCCACTACGGTCTGGCCCGCTCGCTCTCGCGCCTGGGCGATCCGCTCGCCCGGCGTCACTACCGGCTCGCCAAGTGCTTCGGGACGGGCCTGGAGTAGGGAGCCCCCCTCAGCGGGGAGGGGGGCGGAAGTCGGTTCCCTCGGGGACGTCGAACCCCATGCGCACGATGCTCTCGTAGGTCTCGTCGATCAGGGCGCTCAGGGAGCCGAGCAGCCCGTCGAGCACATCGGCGTCGAGGCACGCCAGCGGGGCGTCGGCCACCGCGTAGACGTCGCCGTCGGCGTCGATGGCGAAACGCCAGTCGCGCGTGGTGAGGTTCTTGCCGAGCAGGCGCTCATAGACCTTCACGTGGTCGCGGTCGGGGCCGCGCATGACGAAGGCCCGCAGCCCGAGGGTCCGCTCGCGCGCCAGCACCTGCACGCCGATGCTGCCGCGCTTCTGGCACGGCACGCCCACGGTCCACGCCCTCTCGCCGCGGCGGTCCGACTCGGCGCCGATCTCCTCGAGGAAGTGGGCGATCAGGGAGGGGGCGGAGGCGGCGTCCATCTGCGGGCGATGGTACCCGCCCCGGCGCATACGATCCCCGGGTGCGGATCGTTCTGCAGCGCGTCGCCTGGGCGCGCGTCGAGGTGGAGGGCGAGGAGGTGGGCGCCGTCGGCCCCGGCCTGCTCGCGCTGGTCGGCGTCGCCGAGGGCGACACGGAGGCCGAGGCCCGCCGGCTTGCGGACAAGACCGTGCGGATGAGGATCTTCGCCGGCGACGAGCGGCCCTTCGACCGGGCGCTCGCCGACGTGCCCGGCGCCGCCCTGCTCTGCGTCAGCCAGTTCACGCTGCTGGCCGACCTGCGCCGCGGCAACCGCCCCGGCTGGAGCGGCGCCGCCCGCCCCGAGGTCGCGGCGCCCCTGGTCGAGGCCTACGCCGAGGCGGTGGCCTCCCACGGGGTGCCCGTCGCCCGCGGCCGCTTCGGCGCCCACATGTCCGTCAGCCTGGAGAACGACGGGCCCGTCACGATCGTGCTCGACAGCACCACCTGATCGCGCCGGGGCGCGGGCTGTCATGAACGGCGCCGGCCGGACACTTCTGCGGTGATGACCGTCATCGACGAACGCCGCCTCACCTTCGACGCCCTCTGGGGCGCCTACTCCGACGCGGTCTTCGGGTTCGCCCGGCGGCGCGCCGACGAGCAGGGCGCGCGCGACGCTCTTGCCGAGACCTTCACGATCGCCTGGCGGCGGCTCGAGGACGTGCCGGCCGAGCCCCTCCCATGGCTGCTCGGGGTCTGCCGCAAGGTCCTCGCCAACCAGCGCCGCGGTGACGGACGCCGCCGTGATCTGCTGGCACGTCTCGCCGGCCTGGCGCCCGTCGCGCAGCCGGACACCGCCGAGCGGAGCGCCGACGCGGCACAGGTGCGTGAAGCGTTCCGCGCACTCGGGCGACGGGATCGGGAGACGCTCGCCCTCGTCGCGTGGGACGGACTGTCGCCCGCAGAGGCCGCGGTCGTCTGCGGCTGCTCGGCGGGGACCTTCACCACCCGGCTCCATCGCGCCCGCACGCGGCTCGCGGAGCGCCTGGCGAGCGACGAGCACGCGCCCGCGGGACCGCCTGCGACACGGGAGGCACCATGACCGACGATTCGCAGACGGAATGGCGGCTCCGCACCATCGACCCCTCGCCGGCGGACCGCCGCGAGCGGGTCGCCGACACCGACTGGGGCCGCGCGCTGCAGGCGACCATTCCATCCGGCGGGACCGGTCGCGGGCGCCGACGAGCGCGCCGCGTTCTCGGAGTCACGGCTGCGACGGCGACGGCGATCGCGATCGCCGGCCTCATGGCCGCCCTGCTCGTCTTCACGGGTCACGACGAGTCGCCGGTCGCCGGTCGCTCGGCCGCGTTTGTGGCGACACCCGTCCCTGGTGGGGCACCGCTGACGCCGGAGTCGCTCCGCGCCGCGGCCTCACTCCTCGTCGAGCGCGCCGGCCTGCTCGGAGTGGAGGGAGTCACGGCGACGCCCCGGAGCACGGACGTGATCGACATCGGCCTCCCGGACGAGGCTCCGGAGGGTCTGCTGTCGCAGATCAGCGCACCCGGCCGCCTCCTCATGGTCCCGGAGCGGCGCGTGGAGGGCACGTCCGCACCCTCCTTCGACGAAGCGGTGAGGGTGGCTCAGAGGGCGGCCGGCGTCCCGGTCACCGGCGGCGACGAGGCCGCCGTGCCGCGGGGGTTCATCGTCGCACGGGAGGTCCTCCCCCAGACGTCCGCGCGGTCGGAGTACCTGGTGCTGCGGAGGGTCAGTCCCGTCTCCGGTACCGATGTCGCCTCGGCTCGGCTCGAGCCGTCCCCGGCCGGTCCGGTCGTCACCCTGCAGTTCACCGAGAAGGGCGCGCGCGACTTCACCGCCCTCACACGGCGCGTCTCCCAGTACGGCAAGGCGAGCGGCCGTCTCGAAGCACTCGCGATCCTGCTCGACGGGCGCCTCATCACCAACCCCGTCGTGGACCACGAGCTCTATCCGGCTGGAATCGACGGGAGCAATGGAGCGCAGATCCCGGTCCCCGAGGATCTCGACCCCGCGGTCGTCGCGGCCAGTCTGTCCAGCGGGCCCCTTCCGGTCAACCTGACGGAGGTACCGGCGATGGCTCCGCCGGACGACCTTGTCGAGCGCGCCTATCTCGGGGTGTCGTGCCCGCGCGCGAACGATCCGACGTGCGACCGCGTCGGCCTGTCCGTGACGCTCCGTGATGGGGCCCGGGGCGTTGAGGCCGTTATCGACGGACGTCGCCTGCGCCTGGACGATCCCGACTGGAGCGGACCCGCGGAGCGAGGGCTGCGAACCATCTTCGCCGGGTTCCTGAGCCCCGCCGGTCTCGAGGACGGGGCGCTGAGGATCCCGGAGGCCGGCACCTCCGGAGGTCGCTGGATCGGCGACCCCCCGGTGAGCGCGCCGGTCGACCTGTTCATCACGGCGGCCGACGGCACGATCACGACGGTGACCCTCGAGGTGCAGCTCTCGCCGGGCTGGGGATGACCCTGCTCAGCCGGTCGCGACGCTAGGAGACGGGTCCCAGGCCGAAGGGGCTGCCCTCGGAGTCGCGGCAGATCGCCCAGCGCTCGCCGGCGTGGATGACCGCCCCGCCGAGGGCGGTGACCTGCTCCAGCGCGGCCGGCACGTCGGGAACCGAGAAGTAGGGGAGAGAGACACGGTCGCCCGGTCCGCTCGCCCGGGCGTGCACTCCGAGGGCGGCGCCGTCGCCGTCGCTCTGCCAGCCCTCGCCCTGTCCGGGGCCGCGCGGCGCGAGCCCGGTTCCGAGCACTCCCTCCCAGAACCGCAGGGCCCGCTCGGGGTCGTCGGCGGGGAACTCGACGAGCATGGGCGGGGTGCCGGACACGCGTCCAGCGTAGCCCCCGTGAGGCCCTCGCGCCGGGACGGCCGCCCGGGAGGAGTGCTATCTTGGGCGTTCCGCGAGGGACGATGACGGTGGCGTTACGGGAGGTGGGTGATGAACCCACCTTTTTTGTGGGCTCACAAGATGACGGGAAGGGGGTCTCGATGGTCGGTCAGGATGAGTTGGAGCGGCGCGTCGAGACGGCCCTCTCCGCAGGGATGCCCGACGTCGACCTGCTGGAGCTCACGGTCCTCCCCGCGCAGGGCGGGATGCTGCGGCTGGTCGTGGACCATCCCGCCGGCGTCGACCACGGCGTCTGCGCCGGGGTGACGAAGGTGCTGGAGGACGCGGGGCTGCTCGAGGAGTACGGCGCCGAGGTCTGGTCGCCCGGCCCCGAGCCGCCGCTCCGCACGCCCGAGCACTTCCGCCGCGCCGTGGGCCGCAGGGTCCGCGTGCGGGTGGAGACCGCCGCCGGGGCGCGCTCGTGCACCGGCACGGTGCTGAGCGCCGGGGACGACTCCATGAGCCTCTCCTCCGGGGACGGGGTCGTGGACATCCGGTTCGCCGACGTGCGCCGGGCGCACGCATTCGAGGAAGTGGAGGCGCAGGCATGAGCGCGTCCGCGATCGTCAACGCGACGGGGGCCCTCCCGGCCCCGGTCGTTCAGTTCGTTGGGGGGAGCAGCAGATGAACCGAGAGATCATCGAGGCCATCAAGCAGATCGAGCGCGAGAAGGGGATCGACTCCGAGACCCTGATCGTGGCGCTCGAGGACGCTCTGCTCGCCGCGTACAAGAAGACGCCCGACCCGGCCGAGTTCGCCCGCGTCGACATCGACCGCGAGACCGGTGAGATGCGGGTCTTCCAGGTCATCCTCCCCGAGGGCGAGGAGCTCCGCACGCTGCCGCGCGAGGAGCCCGTCATCCCCGAGGGCGTCGACCCCGAGGAGTACGAGCCGCCGCCGCCCGACATCGACTGGGCCGCCTACGCGGACGACGAGATCGACGCCGTCGACGTCACCCCGGACAACTTCGGCCGCATCGCCGCGCAGACCGCCAAGCAGGTCATCCTGCAGCGGATCCGCGAGGCCGAGCGCGAGATGATGTACGACGAGTACGTCGACCGCGTCGGCGAGGTCGTGACCGGCATCATCCAGCAGTCCGACTCGCGCTACACGCTGGTCGACCTCGGCCGCGTCGAGGCGCTGCTGCCCGAGAGCGAGCAGGTCCACAACGAGCGCTACGACCACGGCGCGCGCATCAAGGCCGTCATCGTCGAGGTGCGCAGCTCGACCAAGGGTCCGCAGGTCATCGTCAGCCGTCGCTCCGACCAGCTCGTGCGCGAGCTGTTCAAGCTCGAGGTCCCCGAGATGGCCGACGGCCTGGTGGAGATCAAGGGCGTCGCCCGCGAGCCCGGCTGGCGGTCGAAGATCGCCGTGATCTCGCACGTCCAGGGCGTGGATCCGGTCGGCGCCTGCGTCGGCCCGCGCGGCTCGCGCGTGCGCATGGTGGTCAGTGAGCTGCGCGGCGAGAAGATCGACATCATCCCGTTCAACGAGGAGCCGGCGCGCTACGTGGCCAAGGCCCTGTCGCCCGCCCGCGTGCGCGAGGTGCTCGTGGACGACGACAACCGTCAGGCCACGGTGATCGTGCCCGACGACCAGCTGTCGCTGTCGATCGGTCGCGAGGGGATGAACGCGCGCCTCGCCGCGCGCCTCACCGGCTGGCACATCGACATCAAGAGCGAGTCGACCTTCGCCCGCGAGGAGGAGAGCGACGAGTTCGGTGACGAGACCGACTCGGGAGTGTCCCGGTGCGCCGCGATGCTGCGCACCGGCAAGCGCTGCCCGAACGCCGCGGTGCCGGGTACGCGCTACTGTGCCCTCCCCGCCCACTCGCGCTTCGTCGCGGTCGAGGCATCTCTCGGCCGCCCGCTCACCGCGGAGGAGGCCGAGGAGGCCAGCGCCACGGAGGGCTGGGAGCCCGGGACGGCGGCTCCGGTCGCGGCGGTGGGCACGGGCGAAGGGCACGAGGAGGGAGCGGAGGGGTAGCAGTCACGACGCAACGCGCACGACACGTCCCCGAGAGGCGGTGCCTGGGCTGCGGGGAACGTCGGGCGAAGTCAGAGCTTGCGCGCTTCGTTGCGCTTCCGCGCGACGGGACCGCCGTGCTCGTCCGCGACGATGGCTCGCGCCACGGCGGGCGGGGGCTCTACGTTTGTCGGCGCCAGGAGTGCTTCGGACGTGCGGTCGCGCGACGCGCATTCGGTCGGGGGGCGAGGGTGCGCGGTGAGCTGGTGATCGATCCGGAGTCGGGCGAGCAGTTGGAGAGTGGTGCCAATGGGGGACGCGATGGATAAGAAGAGGATCTACGAGATCGCAAAGGAGGAGGGGCTTCCCAGCTCCCTGCTCCTGCAGCGCCTGCAGCGCGCCGGTGTCGACGTGAAGACCGCGTCGTCCACCGTCGACGTCGCCGAGGCGCTCCACGTGCTCAACCCGAACCGCTATCCGAAGCCCGAGCCCAAGCCCGAGCCGCCGAAGCCCGCCGCTCCCCCGAAGGCCGCCAAGCCGAAGGAGCCGAAGGCCGCTCCCGCGCCGGAGGCCGACGAGCCGAAGGCCGCGAAGCCGAAGGCGAAGGCCGCCGAGGCCCCCGCCGCTGCAGCGGCCCCCGTCGCCGAGGCGCCGGCCGAGGCGCCCGCGCCCGCCGCCGCGCCCGAGACCCCCGTGGCTCCCGTCGCCGAGGCCCCCGCGCCCGCGGTGAGCCCCGAGACCCCCGCGGAGGCCCCTGCCCCCGCCGCGAAGGCCGAGGCGCCCGCGGCGTCCCCGCCGCCGGAGGCCCCCGTGGCCGAAGCCGCGCCCACGCCGGCCGCCACCGAGACCCCTGCGGCGCCCGCCGCGCCGCCGGCCCCCGCGCCGACGGCCCCCGCGGCCGACGCCGCCCCGCCGGCCCCGCGCCCGCGTCCCACCGGGCCCACCGGCCCGAACGCCAAGGGCCAGCTCCCCGGCACCCGTCCGCGCCCGACCGGTCCCACCGGCCCGAACGCGCGCGGTCCGGCGCAGGGCGACCGCCCGCGCCCCACGGGCCCGACCGGCCCGAACGCACGCCCCACCGGCCCCACGGGGCCGAACGCCCGGCCCACCGGGCCCACCGGCCCGAACGCCCGGCCCACCGGGCCCACCGGCCCGAACGCGCGCCCCACCGGCCCCACCGGCCCCACCGGCCCCAACGCCCGCCCGGGTGGCGGCGGGGTGCCCGGCGCCACCGGCGGCGGCCCCCGCGGCAAGCGCCGCCGCGTGGTCATCGACCCGCAGGCCGGCCGCCGCGGCCCGACGCCCCAGGGGCGCGACCGCCGCTCCGGCCGTCCCGGCCCGCGCGCCGAGGACAAGCCGGTCGTCACCATCGAGCCCGCGGACATGCCGATGGTCGAGGTGCCCTCGGGCTCCACGGTCAAGGACTTCGCCGAGATCCTCGACGTCTCGACGGCGCAGATCATCAAGCTGCTCATGGGGCTCGGCGAGCTGGCCACCATCACGCAGTCCCTCTCCGACGACGCGATCGAGCTGATCGCCGCGGAGATGGAGCGCAAGGTGACCGTCATCCACGCCGAGGAGGAGGCGGAGCGGCCCGAGGAGTTCGACGACGCCGAGGAGGACCTGATCGCCCGCGCCCCCGTGGTCGCGGTGATGGGTCACGTCGACCACGGCAAGACGTCGCTGCTCGACGCCATCCGCTCCACCGAGGTCGCCTCGGGCGAGGCCGGCGGCATCACCCAGCACATCGGCGCGTACCAGGTGCACCACGCCGGCCGGGAGATCACCTTCCTCGACACCCCGGGCCACGAGGCGTTCACCGCCATGCGCGCACGCGGCGCCAAGATCACCGACGTCGCGGTCATCGTCGTGGCGGCCGACGACGGCGTCATGCCGCAGACGATCGAGGCGATCGACCACCTCAAGGCGGCCGAGGTGCCGTTCATGGTGGCGATCAACAAGATCGACAAGCAGGGCGCCAACCTCGACCGCGTCAAGCAGGAGCTCTCCCAGCGCGAGGTCATCCCCTCCGACTGGGGCGGCGCCACCGAGTTCGTGCCGGTCTCCGCGCTCGAGGGCACCGGTATCGACACCCTGCTGGAGACGGTCCTGCTGGTGGCCGACGCCGACGCCGAGCCCAAGGCCAACCCGACCCCCGAGGCCTCGGGGACGGTCATCGAGTCGCGCCTCGACCCGGGCCGCGGCCCGGTCGCCTCGCTGCTGGTGCAGCGCGGAACCCTGCGCATCGGCGACGTGATCGTCGCCGGCGACGTCTACGGGCGCGTGCGCGCCATGGGCGACTACCTCGGCGCGAACCTCACCACGGCGGGCCCCTCGGTGCCGGTCGAGGTGCTCGGCCTCGGTGGCGTCGTGGACGCCGGCGAGCGCTTCCGCGTGGTGGAGAACGAGCGCGAGGCCCGCCAGCGTGCGTCCGAGCGCAACCAGCGCCTGCGCGCCGAGGAGCTGGCCAACCGCCGCCCGGTGTCGCTCGACGACCTGTTCGCGCGCATCAAGGAGGGTGGGCTCAAGGAGCTCAACATCATCATCAAGGGCGACGTGCAGGGATCGGTCGGCGCCCTGGCCGACGCGCTCAACAAGGTGGAGCAGACCGAGGTGCGCCTGCGGGTGATCCACACCGGCGTCGGCGCCATCAACGAGTCGGACGTGATGCTGGCGTCGGCGTCCGAGGCCATCATCATCGGCTTCAACGTCCGCCCCCGGCCGGAGGCGAGCATCCTCGCCGACCGCGAGAAGGTGGACATCCGGACCTACCGGGTCATCTACCGCGCCATCGAGGACGTGCGCGACGCCCTCGTCGGGCTGCTGGAGCCCGACATCGTCGAGGACGTCATCGGCCACCTCGAGGTCCGCGCCACGTTCCGTGCCAGCCGCATCGGCACGATCGCCGGTTGCTACGTCACCGACGGCGTCATCCGGCGCAACGCCAGCGTCCGGCTGCTGCGCGAGGGCATCGTGGTGCACGAGGGCAAGATCGCCTCGCTCAAGCGCTTCAACGAGGACACGCGCGAGGTCGCCTCGGGCTTCGAGTGCGGCGTCCTGATCGAGAACTTCAACGACGTGAAGGACGAGGACCAGCTCGAGGTCTTCGAGCTGCGCGAGGTGGCGCGCACGGCGCAGATCGCCGCGCCGGAGCCCGCCCCGCCGGCAGCGGAGGAGCCGGCGGCGGAGGAGGCCTCCGAGCCGGCGCCCGAGGACGAGTAGGCCGGCGGCCGGCATGGAGTGCGGGCACGTGGGCATCCTCACCGTTGACCTCCATCTGCCGGTCGGATCCTCGCTGAAGGCCAAGCGCAAGGAACTGCTGCGGGTGAAGAGCGCCCTCGGGCGCCGCTTCGCCTGCGCGGTGGCCGAGGTCGACCACCACGACCTCTGGCAGCGCTCGCGCCTGACGCTGGCGCTCGTCAGCCGGACCGCAGGCGAGAGTGACGACCGCCTGTCGGAGATCTCGCGCTTCCTCCACGCGGACGAGGTCTTCCAGGTGGTGGGGGAGGCCCGCGAGGTCGTCCCGGTCGAGGGCGAGTCCGCCTGGATCGCGCCCTGATGGCGCGCAGACCCCGCAACACCCGCATGCGCCGCGTCGATACCGCGCTGCGCCACGTGCTGGCCGAGGCGATCGCGCGCGACCTGTCGGACCCGCGCCTCGGCTTCGTCACGATCACGCACGTCGAGGCCACCCAGGACGTGCGCGAGGCGAAGGTCTACTTCACGACGCTGCGCACCCGCGAGCGCAAGGGCAGCCAGGAGGCGCTCGAGTCGGCCCGCGGGCTGCTGCAGTCGCGCCTGGCCACCGAGCTGCGCTCGCGCAGCACGCCGCAGCTCACCTTCATCTACGACAGCACCCAGCAGGACGCCGTCGCGCTGACGCGCTTCATCGACGAGGTGACCGCCGACACCGCCCCCGCCCCCGCGCCCGGCGACGACGACGAGCAGACCGACATCACCGAGGAGCACGCATGACCGACCGACCGCGACGCGACGCGACCCCGGCCGAGATCGCCGAGGTGCTCGCCCGCTCCGGCGAGCGGTTCGTGGTGACCTCCCACCACAACCCCGACGGCGACGCGATCGGCTCGATGCTCGGGCTCACCCGCGCCCTGCGGGCCGCAGGGCGGGACGTGGTGATGGCCCACGCCGACGATCCGCCCGTGCCGGGCGACCTGGCGTTCCTGATGGCCCCCGGCGAGGAGATCGTGCACGACCTGCCCGCCGACCTCGGCGAGCGCGTGCTGATCGCGGTCGACTGCGCCAGCGAGCTGCGGATGTGGCACACGCCGGTCCACGAGGGCGCCCGCGTGGTGATCGACATCGACCACCACCAGGACAACACCCGCTTCGGCGACCTCAACCTGATCGAGCCCCTCGCCTCGAGCACGGCCGAGGTCGTCTGGAACGTCCTCGAGCAGGCCGGCTGGCCGGTCACCCGGGACATCGCCGAGCCGCTCTACGTCGGCATGATCACCGACACGGGGCGGTTCGGGTACGGCAACACCCGGCCGCGCACGCACCGGATCGCGGCCGCCATGATCGAGGCCGGCGTCGACCCCGCCGCGATGTCGCGCCGCCTCTACGAGGAGCAGCCGCTCGACCGGCTGCTGCTCATGGGCCGCGCCCTCGAGAGCGCGCGTCCGCTCGCCGGCGGCCGCATGCTGGCGGCGGTCCTGACCCGCGAGGACTTCGAGGCCGCGGGCGGCCGCGACACCGAGGGCATCGTGGAGGTGATGCGCGGAGTCCGCGGCATGCGGGCCGCCGCCCTCGTGAGCGAGGCCGGGCCCGAGGGCATGTACCGCGTCTCCCTCCGTACGGCCGACCCGGCCGTCGACGTCTCGGCGATCGCCCGCGAGGAGGGCGGCGGCGGCCACCGCGCCGCCGCCGGCTTCAGCACCTCCCGCACGCCCGACGACCTGCTGGGGTGGCTCGACGCGCAGATGGGCGCACGCCTCGACGCCACCAACGGGGCCGATGGCTGACGCCGCGGTCGCGCCGGCCCCGGCCCTCTGGCTGGTGGACAAGCCGGCGGGACCGACCTCGCACGACGTCGTCGCGATCGCGCGGCGGCAGGTCGGCCGGAGGGTGAAGGTCGGCCACTGCGGCACGCTCGACCCGTTCGCGACGGGGCTGCTCGTGGTGCTCGTGGGCCGCGCGACCCGGCTCGCCCCCTATCTGACAGGTCTCGACAAGACCTATCTGGCGACGGTGCGGACGGGCTTCACCTCGGAGACGCTCGACCCCGAGGGGCCGATCCAGGCGTCGGGCGATCCCGTGCCCGCCGCGCGGGTGGGGGAGGTGCTGCCCGGCTTCGTCGGCGCCCAGGCGCAGAGGGTCCCGGCCCTGTCGGCCGTCAAGGTCGGCGGCGAGCGCCTCTACGCGAAGGTCCGCCGCGGCGAGGAGGTCGACGATCTGCCGGTGCGCGACATCGACATCCACGCGCTGCGCCTGGTGAAGGATCTCGGCGACGGAGACGCGCTGATCGAGGTGCACTGCGGCAAGGGCACCTACATCCGGCAGCTGGTCGCCGACATCGGCGAGCGCCTCGGGTGCGGCGCCTACTGCGCGGCCCTGCGGCGGACCGCCGTCGGCGCGCTCTCGGTGGACGACGCCCTCCCTCCGGAGCGGGTCGGCCCGGAGGGCGGCCTTCCCCCCCTGCGCGGGCTGGGCCACCTGCCCGCGCGCGCGCTCGACGACGACGAGGCCGCGCGGGTGCTGCACGGCGGCCGCGTACCGGGCACCGGCGGAGTCGCGGCGGAGGCCGTCGCCCTGACGTGGCAGGGCCGGGTGGTGGCGATCGGCTCCGACGACGGCGCGGGGTCGCTGCGCCCCTCGGTCGTGCTCGAGGACCCACGATGAGGCGCTACCACTCGCTCGGCGACCTGCCCCTCGGGGGGCCGCGGCGCGTGCTCGCGATCGGCACCTTCGACGGCGTCCACGTCGGCCACCAGGCGGTGATCCGGCGGGCGATCGCGCTCGCGCAGGAGCGCGGCCTCGGCGCGATGGCGCTCACCTTCGAGCCGCAGCCGATCGCCGTGCTGCGCCCCGAGCTGAAGCCCGCCGTCCTGACGCACATCGGCCTCAAGAGCCAGCTGATCGAGAGCCTCGGCATTCCGGAGCTGCTGGTCCTGCCCTTCACCCGCGCCTTCTCGCGCATCCGCGCCGAGCGTTTCGCCGAGATGCTGGTGGCGCCGCCGGTCGGCGCCGACGCCGTGGTGGTGGGCGAGAACTTCCGCTTCGGCAACGGGGGCACCGGCACCGTCGAGATGCTCGCCCAGTTCGGCCGCTCGCGCGCCCTGCACGTCGAGTGCCCGCCGATGATCACCAGCGCCGACGGCAAGCCCATCTCCTCCACCCGCATCCGGCGCCTGATCGCCACCGACCAGGTCGCCGCCGTGATCCCGTTGCTCGGCCGGATGCACTCGGTGGAGGGCGTGGCCGTGAGCGGCGACGGACGCGGGCGGGGGATGGGCCTGCCCACGGCCAACCTGGAGGTCCCGGCCGACTCGGCGATGCCGAGCCGGGGCGTGTACGCGGGTCGCGCCGTGCTCGCCCACGGGCGCAGCGCCGCCGCGATCAACATCGGCCTGGCGCCGACCTTCACCGGCGGCGAGCGCGACACGCTCCGCCTCGAGGCCTTCCTGCTCGACCACGACGGCAGCGACCTGTACGGCCAGACGATGCGGATCGACTTCATCGAGAGGCTGCGGGACGAGCGCAGGTTCGACTCGACCGAGGCGCTGATGGCCCAGGTCACCGAGGACATCGCCCGCGTCCGGGAGCTCGCCGCCGGCTGAGGCCGGGGTGTGCCGCGGGGGCCCGCGGCACTAGGGTCGGGCCGCGCCCGTCGGGGGTGCGCCCATCCGACAAGGAGAGACCCGTGCCCGGATTCCGCCTGCCCAGTCCGGCGATGGCCGTCGCCCTGCTCGCGCTCGTCGCGTCGACCACCGGCGTCGGCATCGCCGCGGTGAAGATCGATGGAGCCGATCTGAAGGACCGCTCCGTCTCGACGCCCAAGCTCAAGGTCGGCGTGATCCGCGCCCCGCAGCTGGCGACCGGCGCCGTGACCACCACCAAGATCAGGGCCCGGGCCGTGACCGCGGGGAAGATCGCGGCCGGAGCGGTCACGACCGACGCGCTGGCCTCCGGCACCATCCGGGCGGATGACCTCGGGG
>LNFM01011067.1_pt1 | contig 21229 bp, 20 predicted proteins | sample 596031 | NCBI WGS metagenome assembly LNFM01 (sample SAMN04254537, study PRJNA301005) | activated carbon metagenome | isolation source: dual media filters at the Ann Arbor, Michigan drinking water treatment plant | place: USA: Ann Arbor
TACCAGATCATGCGCGACGCCTCGATCGCGTGCCTGCGCGAGATCGGCGTCGATACCGGCGGCTCGAACGTGCAGTTCGCCGTCGATCCGGCGAGCGGCCGCATGGTGGTGATCGAGATGAACCCGCGCGTGTCGCGCTCCTCGGCGCTGGCGTCGAAGGCGACCGGCTTCCCGATTGCCAAGGTCGCCGCTCGGCTCGCCGTCGGCTACACCCTCGACGAGCTGTTGAACGACATCACCGGCACCACGCCGGCCTCGTTCGAGCCGACGATCGACTACGTCGTCACCAAGATGCCGCGCTTCGCCTTCGAGAAATTCCCCGGCGCCGAGGCCCTGCTCACCACCTCGATGAAGAGTGTCGGCGAGGCGATGTCGATCGGCCGGACCTTCCAGGAATCGCTGCAGAAGGCGCTGCGCTCGATGGAGACCGGCCTGACCGGGCTCGACGAGATCGAGATCAAGGGCGCGCCCGACAAGTCGGCGATCGTCGGTGCCCTGGCACGGCCGACGCCCGATCGCGTTCTGGTGATCGCCCAGGCGTTCCGCTTCGGCCTGTCGGTCGAGGAGATCGCGCACGCCTCGAAGTACGAGCCGTGGTTCCTGCGCCAGATCGAGGAGCTGGTGAAGGTCGAGGCCGCCATCCGGGCGAGCGGCCTGCCCGACGACGCCAAGGCCCTGATCGACCTCAAGAAGAAGGGCTTCTCCGACGAACGGCTGGGCGAGCTGACGGGTCTGCCGGCGGCCGAGGTCGCCAGGAGGCGGCGCGCGCTGGGTGTCCGGCCGGTGTTCAAGCGCATCGACACCTGTGCCGCCGAGTTCGCCTCGCGCACGCCCTATCTCTATTCCTGTTACGAGGGCGACGGGGTTCGTCCCGCCGAGTGCGAGTCCGAGCCGACCGACCGGCGCAAGGTGATCATCCTGGGCGGCGGACCCAACCGCATCGGCCAGGGCATCGAGTTCGACTATTGCTGTGTCCATGCCGTCTACGCGCTGCGCGAGGCGGGCTACGAGACCATCATGGTCAACTGCAACCCGGAGACCGTGTCGACCGACTACGACACCGCCGATCGGCTCTACTTCGAGCCGCTGACGGCCGAGGACGTGATCGAGCTGGTCGAGGTCGAGCGCCGGCGCGGCGAGCTCGTGGGCCTGATCGTGCAGTTCGGCGGCCAGACTCCGCTCAAGCTCGCCAAGCCGCTGGAGGCCGCCGGCATCCCGATTCTGGGCACGTCGCCCGATGCCATCGACCTTGCCGAGGACCGCGAGCGCTTCCAGAAGCTGATCCATCAGCTGAAGCTCAGCCAGCCCGACAACGGCACGGCGACATCGCAGGACGAGGCGGTCGCCGTCGCCGAGAGGATCGGCTACCCGGTAGTCATTCGCCCGTCCTACGTGCTGGGCGGCCGGGCAATGCAGATCGTGTACGACCGCGAGGGGCTGGAGCGATATACGCGCGATGCGGTGAAGGTGTCGGGCGCCAACCCGGTGCTGATCGATTCCTACCTGCGCGACGCCATCGAGGTCGATGTCGATGCGCTGGCCGACGGCGAGCAGAACGTGTTCGTCGCCGGCATCATGGAGCACATCGAGGAGGCCGGCATCCATTCCGGCGACTCGGCGTGCTCGCTGCCACCCTATTCGCTGCCGGCAAAGATCCTGGGCGAGATCGAGCGGCAGACCGAGGCGCTCGCCAGGGCGCTCAAGGTCGTCGGCCTGATGAACGTGCAATACGCGGTGAAGGACGGGCACGTCTACATTCTCGAGGTCAATCCGCGGGCCAGCCGGACCGTGCCGTTCGTGGCCAAGGCGACGGGCCAGCCGATCGCCAAGTTCGCCGCCCGCCTGATGGTCGGGGAGCCGCTCAAGGCGCTCGCCATCCGCAAGGCGCGCGGCAAGCACATCGCGGTCAAGGAAGCCGTGTTCCCGTTCGCCCGCTTCCCCGGCGTCGACATCATTCTCGGTCCCGAGATGCGCTCGACCGGCGAGGTGATGGGCCTCGATTCGAGCTTCGGGCGGGCCTTCGCCAAGTCGCAGCTCGGCGCCGGCAGCAAGGTGCCGGTCGACGGCGTGGTGTTCGTGTCGGTCAAGGACGCCGACAAGTCTGCCATGGTGCGGCCGGTGAAACGCCTGGTCGAGCTCGGCTTCCGCGTGATCGCCACCGGCGGCACTGCCGAGTATCTGCGGCGGCAAGGCATCGAGGCGCAGCGGGTCAACAAGGTCCTGGAAGGGCGGCCGCACATCGTCGACCAGATGAAGGACGGCCGGGTCCAGCTCGTGTTCAACACCGTCGACGGTGCCGGCGCGCTGACCGACAGCTTCCTGCTGCGGCGCACCGCCCTGATGCACAAGATCGCGTATTATACGACAGTTGCAGGCGCCAAGGCTTCGGTCGAGGGCATCGCCGCGCTCAAGGCCGGCCCACTGGACGTGACGCCCCTGCAAGCCTACTTCAAGACGGCTTTCTAGCTTCCCATTCCCCCAGACTTCGGCTCGCCAGGGCCTGCGTTCGCCGTTGACGGCGCGCGACTGATTGAGGACGATTGCCTAATGGAACGGGTTCCGATGACGGCCGAGGGGCTGAAGGGTCTCGAGGACGAACTGAAGCAGCTGAAGAGTGTCGAGCGCCCGGCGATCATCAAGGCGATCGCGGCGGCGCGCGAGCACGGCGATCTTTCGGAGAACGCCGAATATACCTCTGCGCGCGAACGCCAGGGCTTCATCGAAGGTCGCATCGCCGAGGTCGAGGACATCATATCGCGCGCCGACGTGATCGACTTCAGCAAGCTGTCGGGCAAGACCGTCAAGTTCGGCGCCACCGTGAAGCTGGCGGACGAGGACACCGACGAGAAGGTCAAGTATCAGATCGTCGGCCCCTACGAGGCCGATCTGGCCAAGGGGCGGATCTCGGTGACCTCTCCGATCGGGCGGGCCCTGATCGGCAAGTCGGTGGGCGACACCGTCGAGGTGCAGACCCCGCGCGGCGCGCGCTCCTACGAGGTGGTCGGCGTCCAGTTCAAGTAGGCATCGCTCGGCACGCCCCAATCACAGGCGCCAACAATGTGGCGCGATCTCGGCGCGTGACGCGCGCATGCGGTGGCACGCCTCCCCGGCGCAGGGCATTCAAGTGGAGGCCATCGCTGTTGCGGCACGCCGGCGCCCGATCATGGTCATCGTGACGTACTGGATCAGGAAGAGGGCGACTTTGCTTGCGAGGCCCCAGACCGACATCGCGGCCGACCACGTGACGGGATCGAGCGTCAAGGCCAGCACGATGTTGAGAGCGGCCGACCCGAACATGAGGCCGGCCCAGACGAAGCCATAGATGTAGCCGATGTCCGGGACGGTCTGGACGGCGGCCGGCGGCAGGTAGCGGTTCATCCAGCCGGGGCGCAGCATGTAGGCGCCGACGATGCAGTAGATCACGCTCGGCTTCAGCATGACGAAGCGGGCGTCGCTGGTGAGCATGGTCGCGATGCCGGAGACGGCGACCAGGCCGATGCTCAACCACTGCATGGCGTCGATCCTCTGGCGCCGCACCAGTAGCCAGCCAATCTGCAGCACGCCGAGGCCGACACCGAGGGCGACGGCCAGGATCAGGTCCTTGGTGGCAAGCAGGACCACCAGGAACAGGAAGGTCGAGGCGAGATCCGATACCAGCAGTCGCGCCGATCGAAGGAGGTTTGCCATGGAGGTCCCCACGTTAACGGTAACGCCGTGTATCTATCGTCACTTTATCGATACACAGCGTTCCCCGCAAGAGGAATTCCTGCTCTTCCTGGCCACGAGAGGGACGCTCTCGATCAGGAAGGGGCCATGTGGGCCTATTTCACCACCACCTTGATGAACGTGTCCTTCATGACGATGAGACCGCGGCGGAAGGTGTAGAGGTCGCAGCCCAGCCACTCCTGGTGCTCGCCGGAAGCCAGCGTGGCAGTGCGGTGCCACTCGGTTACGGCTCGGTTGCCGCAGATGAATTCGCAGGTGTGCCGCCAGCTCACGTCGCTGCTGGCCGAGAAAAGCGGCTCGAAGTAGCCGCGAATGGCCGCCTTGCCCTTGAAGCTCTCGCCCCAATGGTGGGGGCCGCGTGCATTGCGAAACTCGCCGTCGTCGGCAAAGCAGCTCACGATCGCATCGACGTCGCGCCGGGCAAAGGCGTCAGCGATCTCGTGCAGGCGTTCCAGCGTGACGTCCGGCGCGGCGCTTCCGTCCATGTGAATGCTCCTATTCGATCGAGATGGGGACGCCTGGCAGCTGCTTGGCGGTGCGGAAGACCATCATCGACTTCACGTGGCTCACGTTGGGTGCCGAGGTCAGTCGGGTGGTCAGGAATTTCTGATACTCGTCCCAGGTCTCGGCGACGATCTTCAGCAGGAAGTCGGCCTCGCCCGCCAGCATGTGGCATTCGCGAACCTCATCCCAGGTTGCCATCAGCTCCTCGAACGCCTTGAGGTCGGTCTCCGCCTGGCTGTTGAGGCCGACCAGAGCGAAGACCGCCACGCTGTAGCCCAGGGCCTCGGCGCTCAGCTCGGCGTGGTAGCCCTTGATGACCGAGGCGCGCTCGAGCGCGCGCACGCGACGCAGGCAGGGCGGCGCCGATATGCCGGCGCGCTCGGCCAGCTCGACGTTGGTCATGCGGCCATTCGATTGCAGGTCGTTGAGTATGCGCCGGTCGACACGATCGAGCTTTGCGCGAGCCATTCGATTTCCTCCCTGAGCCGCGGTCGTATGCCAGAACCATGCCATTTGCGCAATAAAGTTGCGGCACGAAGGCAAGCACCTGTGAACAATTGCGCCGACGCCTCCAGAAGGGTCGTGCACACCGATCGAGGTTTGCATATATGTGAAAGATATGCGGTTTACGGGATGCGGATAGGACATGGCGGCAACTCATCGGGGCAAGGTGCTCATCCTGGGTTCGGGTCCGGCGGGATACACCGCGGCCATCTACGCGGCACGGGCGAGCCTCAAGCCCATGCTGGTCCAAGGCATCCAGCCGGGCGGCCAGCTAACCATCACCACGGACGTCGAGAACTATCCGGGCTTCGCCGACGTGATCCAGGGCCCGTGGCTGATGGAGCAGATGCAGAAGCAGGCCGAGCATGTCGGATGCGAGCTGTTCTTCGACACGATCGTCGACGTCGACCTGAGCGGCATGCCGTTCGTTTGCCTGGGCGATTCAGGAGATCGCTACGAATCGGATGCCTTGATCATCTCGACTGGCGCAACGGCGAAGTGGCTCGGCCTGCCCAGCGAGGAGGCCTTTCGGGGCGGTGGCGTCTCGGCCTGTGCGACCTGCGACGGCTTCTTCTTTCGCGGCAAGGAGGTCGTCGTGGTCGGCGGCGGCAACACCGCGGTCGAGGAGGCGCTCTACCTCACGCATCATGCGTCGAAGGTGACGGTCATCCACCGCCGCGATTCGTTTCGTGCGGAGAAGATCCTGCAGGAGCGGCTGTTCCGCAATCCCAAGGTCACCGTGATGTGGGATCACACGCTGCAGGAGATCGTCGGGGAGACCAAGCCGGCGCCTCTGGTGCAGGGCGTGTGCGTGCGCAACGTCAAGACGGGCGTCGACGCGGAGCTGAAGGTCGACGGCGTGTTCATCGCCATCGGCCATTCGCCCAACACCGAGCTGTTCAAGGGCAAGCTGGCCATGGACAGCGAGGGATACCTGATCACCAAGCCAGATTCGACGGCAACGGATGTCGACGGCGTCTTCGCAGCGGGCGACGTGCAGGACAAGATATTCCGCCAGGCCGTGACGGCAGCTGGGACGGGCTGCATGGCCGCCCTGGAGGCGGAAAAGTGGTTGGCGCGCCAGGAGGCGCGTCTGGCGCAGGCCGCGGAGTAGACGGCCGTGCACGGGAGGCGAACGTCATGGATTGGGACAAGCTCCGGATCTTCCAGGCTGTAGCCGATGCCGGAAGTTTCACCCACGCCGGAGAGACGCTGAAGCTCAGCCAGTCGGCGATCTCGCGGCAGATCGGCGCCCTGGAGGAGCAACTGGGCGTCATGCTCTTCCACCGCCACGCGCGCGGCCTGATCCTGACCGAGCAGGGCGAGCTGCTGTATCGCACGGCGCGCGACATGGCCTCCAAGGTCAATACGGCGGAGGCGTTGCTGCGCGCCAACCAGGACAAGCCGGCCGGGCGTCTCAAGGTTACGACAACGGTCGGCTTCGGCTCGACCTGGCTGACCGCGCAGATGCACGAATTCATCACCATGTACCCCGAGATCGACGTCAGCTTGGTGCTGTCGGACAACGAGCTCGATCTCGGGATGCGGGAAGCCGACGTTGCCATCCGAATGGTGATGCCGCGCCAGCCGGGCCTGGTGCAGCGCCACCTGCTCACGGTTCGCAGCCATGTCTATGCCTCGCACGGTTACATTCAGAAGTACGGCAAGCCCTCGAGCATCGAGGAACTCGACCGGCACCGGCTGATCATCTTCGGCGAGGATGCCCGCGCCCCGGTTCAGGACGTGAACTGGCTGTTGAAGGAGGGGCAGCTCGATCAGTCGACCCGAATGGTCGTGCTGCGCGTCAACAATGTCTACGGCATCTTCCGCGCCGTGGAGTCGGGCCTCGGCATCGCTTCCCTGCCAGACTACCTGGCCCGCGAGTCGACCAAGATCGAGATGCTGCTGCCCGACCTCAACGTGCGGACGACCGACGTCTACTTCACCTATCCGGAAGAGCTTCGCCATTCCAAGCGCATTGCCGTCTTCCGCGATTTCCTGCTGCGGAAAGTCGCCGAGACACGCTTTTGACGGCGAGATGTGCGGGATTGCATAGTCGGTGAGAGACATGCAGCAACCGCATGCCAGTCTTCAGAAATCCGCCCCTACCAATGGCGCTGCAGAGGACTAGGTTTAGGACAGGTTTTCGACGCGGGTGGCCTTGGCCGATCGCTTCGAAACTCGGGATCCTCATGATCCCACGTCTCCCAGACGTGAAGCCTCCCTGTTTGACTTCGCCGGGCCTTCGGGCCCGGCATTTTTTTGTCAATCGTATCAATGCCCCTGCAACTGCACGCTTGCCCTCGACGCGCCGCGGCCCTTCATCGACCCGGCAATTGGTCGACATCAGGACCCGGCTGGACGAGCGGCGTCGCAGCTAAATGGCATTCCCAGTGTCCAGAAAGTGCTCGATCTTGGCCCTGTCGGGCGAGATGTCGATCTTTTGCTCTCGCAGCCAATTGGGATCGAAATAGGTCGACGCATAGCGCTCGCCGCTGTCGCAGATCAAGGTCACCAGCGATCCTGGGCGGCCTTCGCGTAGCATGCCGGCTGCAAGACAGCACAAACCGTAGAAGTTCGTGCCCGTCGAGCCTCCTACACGACGGAACAGCCGCTCCGACAGCACATGCGCGGCGGCAATGGACGCCGAATCGGGAACGCGCATCATGTGATCAATCGCGCCAGGAATGAAGGACGGCTCGACCCGCGGCCGGCCGACGCCCTCGATGCGCGACGGCGTGGGGCAGGTGACCGAGCGGTCCCCGCTGACATAGGCTTCATAGAAGGCGGAATGCTCGACGTCGGCGACGCACAGCCGGGTCGTCAGGTTGTGATACCGGATGTAGCGGCCGATCGTGGCCGACGTGCCGCCGGTCCCGGCGCTCATGACGATCCAGTCCGGCACCGGATTCACCTCGGCCGCCATCTGGTTGAAGATGCTCTCGGCGATGTTGTTGTTGCCGCGCCAGTCGGTCGCCCGCTCGGCATTCGTGAACTGGTCGAGGTAGTGGCCGCCGGTCTCGCGGGCTATTCGCGATGCGGCTTCGTACACCTCGCCAGGTGCCTCGACGAAATGACAGCGCCCGCCGAACCGCTCGATGGCCTCGACCTTGGCCCGGCTGGTCGAGCGCGTCATCCTCGCTCACGGCCGTCGAGCCGGAAGACGCCTCGACCACGGTCGTGCCGGCGCCGATGTACCCGTTGCAAATGCCGTAGAGGAAGAGCGAGTGGGCCAGCCTGTGCTTCAGGCTGCCGGTCGGATGGGTCGATTCGTCCTTGAGATAGATCGACAGCCCGGTCAACCCTTTGAAGACCGGCTTGAGCAGATGGGTGTCGGCCGACCGTCGGCGGTCTCCCTGCAGCAGGTCGATCGCTTTATTGGTCCAACTGCGATCGTGCGTTTTCGGCGCCGACCCTCGCGCGAGGTCGACTGGGGGTTGCTGGCGCTTTTGCATGTCGATCACACCCGTTCCCTCATCGACGGTGACTTCACCTGTGTTTCCGGTGCACTTCAATAGCGGGTGCTCGGCTCGCGACGTCTGCTCTGAAAGCCTTTGCTTCAGGCCGACATCACTTGGTCACTCGGACCACGCGGCGGTATCCGCGACCTGCCGCCGCGTATTGTGATAGCCAGGATGGCCGGATGCGCGCCGCCCGTGGTTGTCGAGCGATGCCTGTCTTTTCAACGAGTTATCCGAACCGGGGGCCGTTCGCCTTTCAGCCCGTCTCGCCTGGCCGGGGTGTGGCGGAACGCTTGGGACGTTCTGCCGCTGGTATGCCGAGCGGCGGATTGCCGCCAGCAATTGATGTGGCAGGTCCCGGTAGCCATATGTATCGTCTACCCTAAGACAAAGGTTCGATGTTTTCCGAGGTTCGCCAAGCCATTCTGCCCCTGGCTCTGCGCAAGATCACGCGCCGGGGCGATCTTGAGCGCGCGGGTCTCCTGATCGAATCGCTCGCCAAGCATTGGCGAGACAGCAAGCCGTTCGAGCTCCTGATCGTCTCGCCCGGCTGGGATGCCGACCTGCTGCGTACGAGCCTGCCGCGCTTTCCGAACATCGATGTGTCGGTGCGACCCGAAGGGGATTTCTTCTCGCCGCTCAGCGGCTTTCACCTGATGACCGGCTGGTACCGCCAGCAGATCGTCAAGCTGCGCGTGCCCGTGCTGATGGGCTTCAAGGGCTATCTGACGCTCGACTCCGATGTCTGTTGCGTCGTCTGTCGCGTTGGGAGCCCAAGCGTCACCACGAATGGTGGCGCAACGTGACCGACGTGGTCGGCACCACCTACGATGCCAAGGGACATGGCCTTTCGGTGACGCCAAACCTGCTGCATGCCGATCTCGCCGAGCAGGCGCTCCAGCACATGCGCCGCGGGACGTGGGGGACCCTGGTGCCCCTCATGTCGTGGAAGGTGCGGCGGCCCGTCGGCGTGCCGTGGACCGAGTACTCGCTCTACACCAGCGTCGCCGAGCTGAAGGGCAACCTGTTCGACTATCACGTCGAATGGAACACCTGCTACGCTGCCGACGTGCACCTGTTCTCGGAGCAGTCCTGTGTCTGGGGCGCCGACGATTTCGAGCGACTGGTCAAGCTGCCCAACGGAAGCGACCCCGGCGGCAAGTTCATCATCGTCCAGAGCCACGCACGCATTCCCCTGGAGCGCGTGCGCGAGTACTGCCTGAGCTTCGCCGGCTGAGCTCACGCTGAAAAGACTCATCGCTGGGAGCGCGCCACGAGCTCTCAAGCTTTCCCGTTGTCCTGGCCGATCTTCGGGGCGACCTCGGTTCCGCCGGCGCGCTCGCCGTCGAAGCTGATGGGCAGGCCGTGGAACAGCGCCGGGCTGCCGGCATAGGGCCGGGCGAACATGCCGAGGGCGGCCACCTGGGCGAGGTCGAGCACCTGCGGCACGGTGTTGAGCGGGCCGTTGGGCACGCCCAGCGCATCGAGCCGTGCCGACCAGTGGGCGCGTGTTTCGGATTTCATGATGTCGGCGATCATGCCGAGCAGGAGGTCGCGATGCTGCATGCGCTCGACATTGGTCCTGAAGCGTGGCTCGTCAGGCCACTCCGGATGGCCGAGCGCCTCGGCGAACTTGCGCCACAGCCGGTCATTGCCCGGGCAGATCATGAGCGGCCCGTCGCTGCAGTCGAACGCCTGGTAGGGCGTCAGCGAAGGATGGCCGGTGCCCTGGCGCGGCGCCATCTTGCCGGTCACGGAATAGGAGGCGACATGGTTGGACGCCCACATCAGCCCGCTCTCGAACAGCGAGGTATTGACCAGGCTGCCTAGACCCGTCGAGGCGCGCCGGGTGATGGCGGCGAGCACGCCGATCGCCGTCCACATGCCGGTGGAGAGGTCGATGATCGAGACGCCGATGCGCGCCTCCGGCCCCGACGGGTCGCCGTTCAGCGAAATCAGGCCGGCGACGGCCTGGATGATCGGCTCATAGCCCGGCCGCTCCTTCCACGGGCCGGCATGGCCGAACGCGCCGAGATCGGCGTAGATCAGGCGGGGAAAGCGCTCTGTGAGCGTCGGCCCGTCGATGCCGAACTTGGCCGGCACGTCGGCCCTGAGGTTGTGGACGAACACGTCGGCCGCGCCGATGCGCTCGATCAGCGCCGCGCGCTCGGCCGAGTCGGCGAGATCGCAGGTGATGGATTTCTTGCCGCGATTGAGCGCAATGAAACCCAGCGCGTCGCCCTCCAGGAAAGGAGGGCCCCATTTGCGGGCGTCGTCGCCCTCCGGCCGCTCGACCTTGACGACCTCGGCGCCGAGAAAAGCGAGAATCTGTCCGCAGTAGGGGCCGGCCAGGTTCTGGCCGAACTCGACGACCTTGATGCCCTCCAATGGGCGGGAAGAGGGCGGCCGGGTCATCGCAGGTTGCTGCCCAGGATCTCGCGCGCGATGACCATGCGCTGCACCTCGCTCGGCCCTTCGCCGACGCGGCGGATGCGCATCTCGCGGTACCACCGCTCGAGCGGCAGGTCCTTGGTCATGCCCATGCCGCCGTGGATCTGCATGGCGCGGTCGACGACGCGGCCGCCGCCTTCCGAGGCGGTGAGCTTGGCGATCGCCGCCTCGGTGCGGAACGGCAGGCCGCGCCGCGCCTTCTCGGCGGCTTCCAACGTGAAGTGCCGGGCCGTGCGGATGTCGATCTCGTTGTCGACCAGCATCCACTGGATGGCCTGGCGGTTAGCGAGCTTCTCGCCGAAAGTCGAGCGCATCTTGGCCCATTCGATCGCCATCTCGTGGGCGGCGATGGCGACGCCGATACAGCCCGCGGCATAGGGGATGCGCTGACGGGTCAGGCGGTCGTTGGCGACGGCGAAGCCCTTGTTGACCTCGCCCAGTATCTGGTGGTCCGATACCCAGCAATCCTTGAACTCGAGCTCGGTGGCGTAGCTCGACGAGCGCAAGGTGTGGACGACGCGACGCACGTGGAAGCCCGGCGTGTCGGCGTCGACGATGAAGCAGGTGATGCCGGCGCGGCCCTTCGAGGCGTCGGTGCGCGCGAACACGATGCCGTACTGAGCGCGGTCGGCACCGGAGATGAAGATCTTGGCGCCGTTAAGCACCCAGCCATTGTCCTTGCGCTCGGCCCGTGTCTGGATCGCCCGCGCCGGGTCGCTGCCGCCCGAGGGCTCGGTGAGGCCGAAGAACGGCTTCTTCTCGCCGCGCAGGGTCGGATAGAGGTAGCGTTCCTTCTGGTCGTCGTTGGCCTCGAAGATCTGGGCGAGGCCGGCGCCGCCGAACGTGCCGTAGCACGGCACGTAGAGACCGGCGCGATGCTGGGCCATCTCGATCGCCAGCAGCACGCGGGTCACGATGTCGATATCGGGGCCGCCGAACTCCTTGGGGATGTCGATGCCGAACAGGCCCATCGCCTTGGTCTTCTCGACCAGGCGGGCGTGATCGTCGGACGGCAGCTCGGAGGCATCGGGATCCAGCTTGGCCTCGAGCGGGATGATCTCATCGCGCACGTAGCGGCGGACCTGATCGATCAGCATCTGCTGCTCTGAGCTGGGTTCGAAATCCATTGGTCTTTCCTCAGGCCGGGCTGAGCCGCCCGAGGGGCGGCGGGTTCTTGGCGTTGTCGGCGGGCAGGCTGCCGTGATCGGCCTTGTGCACCATCAGGAGCTCGAACCAGCGCGTGCGGTACTGCATGTTCACCTCGACGCGGAACTGGTAGCCGTCGCCGCGCTCGCCGAGCTCGCGCTGCAGCTCGCTGCGCAGGCCGAAGGCCGAGCGGGCGCCGGCCTGGCCAATGAAGACGATCGTGCCGTGGGCGTCGGCCACCTGGTAGACGCCGAGCTGGCCGGGCAGGCGCCTGGCCTCCTCGGCCGTCAAGGGGCGCCACGGTTTGTCGAGGCGGAGCCGGATAGCCACGCTACTTGCCCTGGAACCTGGCCGTGCGCTTCTCCAGGCGGGCCTTCATGCCTTCCTGGGCGTCCTGGCTCTGCATCGCTGCCCGCACCAGCGCATCCACGTCGTCGTGCTCGATGGCGTCGCGGAACTCGAGCTGACGCACCGTCAGCGCCTTCATCGCCTTGAGCGACAGCGGCGCATTGGCCGCCAGCCGGTCGATCACCTTCCTCGCCTCGGCCTCGAGCGCCTCGGCCGGCACGCAGCGCGCGATCAGGCCGAGCGCGTGCAGCTTGGTCGAAGGCAGGGGATCGCCGAGCAGCAGCATCTCGCGCGTCGTCACCGGGCCCAGGACCTCCATCAGCTTCTTGGCGAGGAACCAGTTGGGCGCGAGGCCGACCTGGGCCAGCGACATGCCGAAACGAGCCTTGTCGCTGGCGATCACGAGGTCGCAATGCAGCGCCAGCTCGTTGCCGCCGGCGATCGCATCGCCTTGCACCACGCCCACGACCGGCAGCGGGCAGAGCTCGATGGCGCGCAGCATGACCTCGATGCCGCTCGCCTCGCCGGCGCCAGCCGACCTGCTGCGCTCGGCCATGTCGAGGCCGGCGCAGAACACGTTGCCCTTGCCGCGGATCACCACGACCCGGTCGTCGGCCGCGACGGGAGCCTGCAAGGCGGCGATCATCTCCTTCAGCAGCTCGCTGTCGAGCGCGTTGCGCTTCTCCGGCCGGTTCATCCAGACGGTCCTGATCGGGCCGTTCTTCTCGATGATGACTTTGCTCATGGCGTTTCCCCCCACGCTGATGACGCTCGATGCCGCTATTCCGGCTCGATGCCGGCCGCCTTGATCGCCTTACCCCACCATTCGGTCTCGCTCTTGACGTAGGCGGCGAAGGCGTCGAGGCCGAGCGGCGAGATCTCCATGCGCCCCTGGGTCATTGCCTTGCCGGTCGCCGGGTCCTTGAGCGCCTCGGCGATCGCCTCATAGAGGGCCTGCTGGATCGGCTTGGGCGTGGCCGCCGGCGCAAACACAGCGAGCCAATAGACCAGCGCGTAGCCCGGTACCGTCTCCGCTATGGCCGGCAGGTCCGGTGCGACCGTGGTTCGCTTCGGGCCCGTGGTTCCCAGCCCGCGCACCTTGCCGGCCGCGACCTGGGTCAGCGCCTGCGGCAGGTCGGGGAACATCACCTGGACCTGCCCCGTGACAACGTCGCCCAGCGCCTGCGGGCTTGCCTTGTAGGGCACCCGCTCGATCTTCACGCCCGCCATCTGGTTGAACATCTCGGCCGACAGGCGCTGCGAGGCGCTCGCCTCGGCGTAGTTGAGCTTGCCCGGGTTCTTCTTGGCATAGTCGATCAGCTCGGCGACCGTCTTTGCCGGCACGTCGTTGTTGACCACCAGCGCATTGACGCCGGTGACGCAGCGCGCGATTGGCGCGAAGTCCTTCTCCGGATCGTAGCTGAGCTTCTTGAACAAGGCCGGGTTGGCGGCATTGGTCGTATTGGTGCCCATCAGCAGGGTATAGCCGTCGGCCGGCGCCGTCGCGACCGCCGAGGCGCCGAGCTGGCCGCTGGCACCCGGCTTGTCCTCGATGACGACGGGCTGCTTCAGGATGTCCTGCAGCTTGGCACCGAGGCCGCGTGCCGTCAGGTCCGTGGCGCTGCCGGCAGCGAAGGGCACGACGATCTTGATCGGCTTGCTCGGATAAGCCTGGGCCGCAGCCGAAAGCGGCCTGATGAACGGCGCGGCCGTCAGCCCGGCGATGCCCGCCAGCGTCGTGCGGCGATTGATCCTCACCAAAAGTCCTCCCTTAGTCGCGTAAGCGGCGCCTGTTGTAGCGCGGCCCGGCTCGGGGAGGCAAAGACGCTACATGAAGAGCTTTTCCGCTTTGCGGTCTGCGTACAGCCCGGCAACGAACTCGGCGTAGCCGTTGTACAGCAGGGTCGGGATGCGCTCGTCGCTGCCCAGCGGCTTCTCGGTCGCCTGGCTCCAGCGCGGATGGGCCACCTGCGGGTTCACGTTGGCCCAGAAGCCGTACTCGCTCGGCTGCAGCTTCTCCCAGAAAGACACCGGCTTCTTGTCCGTGAAGTCGATGCTGACGATCGACTTCACGTTCTTGAAACCGTACTTCCAGGGCGCGACGAGGCGCAGCGGGGCGCCGTTCTGCTTGGGGATCGGCTTGCCGTAGAGGCCGGTGGCGATGAATGTCAGGTCGTGCATCGCCTCGTCCATCGCCAGGCCCTCGGTATAGGGCCAGGGATAAAGCGTGTCGCGCTGCTCGCGCATGACCGACGGCTTGGACAGCGTCTTCATCACGACGAACCTGGCACTGCCGGTCGGCTTGCACAGCTCGACCAGCGAGCGCATCGCAAAGCCGCTCCATGGCACGATCATCGACCATGTCTCGACGCAGCGATGGCGGTAGACCCGCTCCTCGAGAGGCATCCTGGCCAGCAGGTCGTCGATGCCGATCTCGAACGGCTTCTCGACCATGCCGCCGACCTTGATGGACCACGGGCGAACCTCGAGCTTCTGGGCGTCGCGCCAGATGCTCTTGTCGGTGCCGAACTCGTAGAAGTTGTTGTAGGTGGTGGCGCGCTTCTCGTCGGTCATCGGCGTCGGCACGCCATACTTGTCGTTGCGCTTCGCCGGATAGAGGCGGGCCGACGGATCCTTGTCCTGGGCCGATGTGACGGTGGGCAAGGCGAACGCCGCGGCGCCGAGGCCCATGGCGCTCACCAGCGCGCGGCGCTTCAGGTAGTGCCCTTCCGGCGTCGCCTGATTTTCGCCAAGTTCCCAGCCTCGCCTGCGCTTGATCAGCATCGAATGACTCCTTTGCTCCGACATAGGGTCGATGGGGTGGCCATCGCAAATCAACCTTGCTCACTCGGCCGTTACGTCCTGTTCATCGACGGGCCTTCGCCCATCGCCTCGGCGAGGTCGCCGCGCCGGCCCATCATCACCATGGTCTCGGCAACCAGGAACATGGAGACCAGGAGCGAGCCGGTCCATTCGCGTCCGAGGACCTCGAAGCGCCACAGCGACAGCGCCAGCATCAGCGAGAAGACGATGAGGGGGATTCCCACGAAGTGGGTCGCCTTGTTGCGCCAGTCTCGATGAACTGCCGCGTAGCTCGCGAGCTGGCGTCGAAAAAGCTCGTTGGCCATTCCAGCCTCCTGACCGAGCAACGCTCCACCCGCTCACTATGAAGCAGGCAGGCGACCGGGAAAAGCTGCGCTCAATCTCCTCCCCAGCGCAGCTGGGGAGGTGTCGCCGTCTAAAGGCTTTTGGCCGCTCTGCGGCCAAAATGCCCAGGCGACGGAGCGGTCATGAGTCACGAGAGAAGACGGGGCCCATGGCTCATGACCCCTCCGTCGCGGATTACCGCGGCACCTCCCCAGCAGAGTTGGGGAGGAGAGCTTGAGACCCATCACGCGCTGGTTCCGGTGACCTCCAGGATCTTCGGCCACATTTTCTCCTTCCAGCCGGCATTGCCGGTGACGGCGAGGATGACCTTGTCGTCCCGGGCGAGGATGAAGCGCGGCGTCGCATCGGGGCGCGACTTGCCTTCGTCGCTGGCGAGGAAGGCAGCCATCACCCATCTCGCGTCGGCGGGCCACGACTCTTGCTTCATGACCAGCGAATGGTTGGCCGGATAGACGACCTTGTAATCGAGCTTCTTGATCGCGTCGGACTTCAGGAGGTCAGGCTCGGACTGGGCACGCCAGATCTTGCAGCCGCCTCAAAGCTCATGACCGACGAAAACCAGCGTCGGCTTGCCTGCCTGGGCCAGCGCGGCGCCAGTCGATGATGATGCGGCAGCCATCGCCAGGCCACCCATCATCACGGACCGTCTCTTGAACATTCCGATGTACTCCCGTGGACACATTCCACGGGCCGAGTATGTCGGCCGGAGGGAGGGCGGTGAAGGCGGGAAGACCAGCCTCACCGCCTTGTGACCGGCTATGCGGCGGCGCGCTTCTTGGCCTCCTCGACGATGCGTTCGGCCGTTCGCCCGACGAGCTCCTGCAGATGGTCGAACTCCGTGCGGTAGGTGCCGACGCCCTGGGTGACCGAGCGGATCTCGACGATCATGTCGGCGATCTCGGATTCCGGCATCAAGGCCGTGACCTCGTCCCAGCCGGTCCAGCCAGGCCGTGCGTCGAAGCCCAGGAGCTGGCCGCGCCGGCCGGAAATCAGGCGCTGGATGCGCGGCGTCGCCTCGCTGGGGGCGGAGACCGTGACCTTGAGTATCGGCTCGAGCAGGACGGGCCGGCACTTCGGCATCGCCTCGGTCATGGCGATGCGTGCCGCCATCTTGAACGACATCTCCGAGCTGTCGACGGCGTGGAACTGGCCGTCGAACAGCGTGACCTCGAGGTCGACCACCGGCTGGCCCAGCGGGCCTTCCTTGAGGTAGTCGATCAAGCCTTCCTCGACCGCCGGGATGAAGTTGCGGGGCACGACGCCGCCCACGATCTTGTCGACGAAGCGGAATCCCGAGCCGCGCGGGAGCGGCTTGACCTCGACCTTGATATCGGCGAACTGGCCGTGCCCGCCGGTCTGGCGCTTGTAGCGGGCATGCTGCTGGGTGCCGCCCTGGATCGTCTCGCGGTAGGCGACCCGCGGCGTCGTCGTGTCGACCGCGACATTGTAGCGGCCAGCCAGCTTGTCGATCGCCACCTTGAGATGCATCTCGCCCTGGCCCTTGATCAGAAGCTCGTGCGTCTCGGCGCGTGGCTCGAAGGAAAGCGACGGATCTTCCTCGACGATCTTGTGCAAGGCGCCCGACATCTTGACTTCGTCATTGCGGTTCTTGGCGACCATGGACAGCGCGAACACCGGGGCGTCGGCAGCCGGGAAGTCCTCGGTCGCGGCCATGCCGGCGCTCGACAGGGTCTGACCCGAGGCAAGGGCATCGAGCTTGGCGAGTGCCACGATCTCGCCGGCACGGGCGGTCGGAATCTTGTCGAGGCGCTGGCCGAAAGGCCGAAGCAGGGTGCCGACGCGCTGCCCACCGACGGTCTGGCCTTCGTTCAGGTTGCCCGACCAGACGCGGCAGAGGGACAGCTTGCCGGTGTGGGCCTGGTGCAGGACCTTGAAGCACTCGACGATCGGTCCATCCGACGGAAGAAGACGGCGCTGCGCCGTGACGTCGACGAAGGGCGTGTCGTGGCGCAGCGCCTTCAGCAGCCGGCGCACGCCGTTCTCGCGATCCCCGGCGCCCAGCAGCACGGGCGCGATCTGATCGGCGCCGAACTCGTCGTGCAGGTCGCGGTAGATCAGCGACTTCTCCGGCGCGATATCCTCGATCAGCTGCTCGAGCAGGGTGTCGTCGAATTCCGAAAGCGCCTCGAGCATGTCGCGCCGCGCTTCGGTCTCGCGCGGCAGGACCTCGGCCGGCATCTCGATCAGGTCCGAGGCTCCGCTCGACTTGTAGCGGTAGGCGCGCTCGCTCACCAGGTCGACGTAGCCGACCGTCTCGTCGCCGCCGTCGTTGGTCGGGCGCCGGATCGGGACCTGCCGCAGCACGAGCTTGCGCGCCGACACCGCCTGCAGCGCCGCCAGCATGTCGCGTACGCGGACTTCCGCCGAGTCGATCTTGTTCACGAAAATCACGTGCGGGATGCGGCGATCCTCGATGTTCTTCAGCAGCGGCGTCAGCGCCACGAGCCGATCGGGAGCAGGCTCACAGACCAGCACCGCCGCGTCGCACACTGCGAGCGCCGCAAAAGCGTCGTGCTGGAACTCGATCGATCCCGGGACATCGAGGAAGGTCCACTGATCGCCCAGATACTCGACCGAGGCGACGTTGATCTCGGTGCCCATGCCGCGCTTGCGCGACTCGGCCGCGCCGTCGCCGATCGAGGTGCCAGCGCGCGTCGAGCCGCGCCGGCCGATGGCGCCCGTGGCATAGAGGATGCTTTCGAGGAGGCTGGTCTTGCCCGAGAGATACGGCCCGCACAGCGCCACGACGCGGTGCGCGCCGCTGCCTGGTCTGCCTCCGGTGATCGGGTCGGATTTGATATCGTTCATGACAGCGTCCTCCTTCGCGCGCGTGTCCCCGCGCCTGAAAGCTCCGGACGGTGGTCGCTACGGAAATGTCGGCCGGAGCGAAGCCTTGTCGCCGAAATCGTTTCATTCCCGTTACGGCGAGTCAATGCGGCGGCGCTCGATTGCTGCGCTGCGGCGACCGTCGCGTTCTCGCTCGGGGACGGAAGGGTGAGTGTCCGATCCCCGGCTGCTCGGAGTGCTTCGCGCGTAGCGGTCATCCAATTGATGTCGGCCAGGCTTCCGTCACGTATTTATGCCGACTGGCGTAGGACGAGCTGCGTCGGAACGAGGTGGCACCGTGTCGACCCGGCGCTGCCATTCTGCTGTGTGCCGAGAAGGGAGCAGACGGCTCGCGCTTGCGCGTCGACATCGAGGGCCACCGTGGTCATCGGCGGCCGCGCGAATGCGGCGAGGCCCAGCCCGCCGAAGCCGACGAAGGCGATGTCGGCCGGGATCGACAGCCCGCGATCGGCCGCCGCCGCCATGCAGCCCAGCGCCAGCTCGTCGCTCGCCGCCAATACCGATCGAAATCGCAGCCCGCGGTCGAGCGCCTCGGACGTCGCGCGGTATCCCGCGTCAGCGCGGAACCCTTCCGAGATGTCCCACACCAGCGACGGATCGAACGGCTGACCGTGTGCCCGCAGGGCATCGCGATAGCCATCGAAGCGGGCGCGTCCGATCGCCGATGTCGAGACGCGTCCGACGAAGGCGATCGGAGCGCTTTGCCGTGCCAGCAGATGGTCGATCGCGGTGCGTGCGCCGCCCAAATCGTCGTGCACCACCGAGGTGATGCCGAGGGCGCTGAGATCCTGGCTGACGGAGATGATCTCGATGCCGCGCTCGACGGCTGCGCGAAAGGCCGGAACCAGCGCGTTCATGTCCATGATGTGCGGCGAGGACAACAGCAATCCGCGCAGGCCGAGCGAGGGGGCTCGCTCCAGTATGTGACGCAACCGGTCCTGGCGATGATCGAGATCGAACAGCAGCAAATCGAGGCCTTGCCGCTCGAGCTCGCGCTGCATGTTCTTGGCGAGCGTACCGTTGACGCCCTGCTGGATGTCGCCGATCACCAGCGCGAGCGAGCGACCACGTCCCGCCCGCAGCGTGCGGGCCACTTCGTTGGGCCGATACCCCAGTTCCTCGATAGCCTCGAGCACGCGGGCTCGCGTGTCGGCAGTGACCGGCACCCGGCCGCCCAGCACCCGCGATACCGTGGCCGGAGACACGCCCGCACGCCGGGCAACGGCGACCACGCTCACCATCGCTGCCTCGCCGACTCGATCTGCGCCGTCCTGGCTGATTTCCCCGCTGAGATCGTGGTCGCGGGCCGGGAACGCTGTCAACCTGGAAACGGGAGTTGGGACAAGGTCCCGCGTGGGCGCACGAGACGACGATCGAGGCCGTCGTCGCGAGCGCCGCGCGAGCCTTCGCTCGACCCGGAGCGGGGTCGGTTCAGGTCAGGGCGCCGCAGGCGCGCTGGATGCGACGGCCGGCCTCCTCGAGAAGGTCGGTCGCGGTGGCATAGGAGATGCGAAAGGCCGGGCCCATGCCGAAAGCCGAGCCCTGGACGACGGACAGGCCTTCGGACTCCAGCAGGTAGTTCACGAAATCCGTGTCGTTCTCGATCTTCTTGCCACCGGGCGTCGTCTTGCCGATCACGCCGGCGCACGACGGATAGACGTAGAAGGCACCTTCCGGACGGGCGCAGCGCAGGCCGCGGGCCTGGTTCAGCATGGAGACGATGAGGTCGCGGCGCTGCTTGAAGACGGCGACGTTCCTGGGGATGAAGTCGATCGGCCCATTGAGCGCCGCCACTGAGGCCGCCTGGCTGATCGAGCTGGCGTTGGACGTGCTCTGCGACTGCACGGTGGTCATCGCTTCGATGAGCTTTTGCGGGCCGGCGGCATAACCGATGCGCCAGCCGGTCATGTTGTAAGCCTTGGACACGCCGTTCATGGTCAGGGTGCGGTCGTACAGCCTGGGCTCGACCTCGGCCGGCGTCGTGAAGACGAAGTCGTCGTAGACCAGCTTCTCGTACATGTCGTCGGTCAGCACCCACACGTGCGGATGGCGCAGCAGCACGTCGCACAGCGCCCGCAGGTCGGCGCGCGTGTAGGCGGCGCCGGTCGGGTTGCTGGGCGAATTGAGGATGATCCACTTGGTCTTCGGCGTGATCGCCCGCTCGAGATCCTCGGGCTGCAGCTTGAAGCCCTTGGCTTCGGGGCAGTCGACGATAACCGGCGTGCCGTCGCCGAACAGAACCATCTCCGGGTAGGACACCCAGTAGGGCGCGGGCACGATCACCTCGTCGCCCGGATTGAGCGTCGCCAGCATGGCGTTGAAGATGATCTGCTTGCCGCCCGAGGTGACGACCGTCTGCGACGGCTTGTAGTCCAGACCGTGGTCGCGCTTCATCTTGGCGCAGATCGCCTGGCGAAGCGCCGGCGTGCCCGGCACCGCCGTGTACCTGGTATCGTTCTCGCGGATCGCCTTGATTGCCGCTTCCTTGATGTGGTCCGGCGTCGGGAAGTCGGGCTCGCCGGCGGCCAGGCCGATGACGTCCTTGCCCGCCGCTTTCATCTCCAGGAACTTGCCTTGCGCGGCATTGGTCGGGGAGGGCTTGATGCGGCTGAGACGATCGGCAATGAAGGCCATAACGCGGCGCCTCCTTTCAGGCGTGTCGAAAAGCGCGCGAAAGTACTGGCGCGTCGCCACCTGTGCAAGGCGAGGGAACCGTGCGAGCGCTATTTCTCCTACGCTCGCGCCGTACCGGCTCTAATCCTACTCCCCAGCGGAGCTGGGGAGGTGTCGGCGTCCTCGCCGACGGAGGGGTCATGAGCGACAGACCTGCCGACGGGATGTGCGTCATGTCACCCGAGGTTCGGTGAGGGCGCTTCGACTGGGGCTCTCGACCCCTCCGCCCCCTTGCGGGGGCACCTCCCCAGCGATGACGCTGGGGAGGAAGTCCGATCAATCGATCACCTTGATCGTGGCGTCGACCGTCATGGTGGCGACGCCGAAGCCGATTCGCCGGCCGCTCACGGGGGCGGCGTCGCGATAGTCGAGGCCGACCG
>LNFM01009106.1_pt1 | contig 21228 bp, 15 predicted proteins | sample 596031 | NCBI WGS metagenome assembly LNFM01 (sample SAMN04254537, study PRJNA301005) | activated carbon metagenome | isolation source: dual media filters at the Ann Arbor, Michigan drinking water treatment plant | place: USA: Ann Arbor
GGGATGGTGTGTAGCCTTCTTTATAATCTACCTGGTTCTGCATGTCTTTATAATACACTTCCAGCGAGGTTTCATATTTGTTATCATCAAAATTTTTAAATATGCCTGCTGCATAGAGCCAGCTTATTTGTGGCTTTACCAAATAAGTACTCGGCACCCACAGATCGGTTGGCAATGTATTGCCGGAGTTGCTTACCAGATGTATGTACTGGTAGTTGCGGGTTACGGCAGCTTTTAAAGATGTTTCATCGTTCAATGCATAGCGCAGTGTAATGCGTGGTTCCAACCCACCATAGGTTTTTACGGGTTCAAAACTTTTGTACGAAGTGCTGTCGAGTTTATTTCCATCAGCATCTTTTATATATTTTTTATACGGGCCAATTTGTGTGAAGGTGCTGTAGCGAAGTCCGTAGTTTATTTTCCACTTCTCTCCTATTTCCCAATCATCCTGCAAATACACGGCAGTTTCTGCTGCAAATTTGTTGCCTTCATTATTGGGAGTAAACACCAGCGAATCCTGCCGGCCTGATACTACATTGGGAATGAATTTGTGATAGGTTACCAATCCGCCAAACTTTAGTTTGTGATTGGGCAATGGATAATAATCAAAATCGGTTTTAAAAGTTCCGTCTTTTATACCGGAAGAAAGACCTATTTCAAAATTTTCCTGTGCGGCAGAAAATTTGAATTTATAATCGTTGTACACTAAAGTTGTGTTGGAAAAAAGACGACGGTTGAATACATGATTCCAGCGAACGGTGGCGGTAGAATTTCCCCAGGGTATATTGGTTCTGAATGTTCGTTTGGCACTGGCAAAATCAAATACATCTCTGCCGAAATAGCCGCTGATGTACAAACGGTCTTTTTCAGAAAAACGGTAATTGACTTTTGCATTTACATCGTAGAAATAATACCCGGAGCCGTAGGCATCGCTGCTCTTTTTAATAAATGGTTTGGCCAACGCATCTACATAAGTGCGGCGGGCAGATAAAATGAAAGAGGCTTTATCTTTTTTTATAGGGCCTTGTACAGAAAAGCGGGAAGCAATAACACCAATGCCACCTTCTGCCTGAAATTTATTGATGTTACCATCCTTCATGGTTACATCAACTACAGAAGATAATCGTCCGCCATATTGAGCAGGCATACCACCTTTTATCAACGATACATTTTTAATAGCATCCGAATTAAAAACGGAGAAGAAACCAAACAAGTGACCGGGATTGTACACTACTGCATCGTCCAAAATGATAAGATTTTGATCGGGCCCGCCACCACGAACAAAGAACCCAGCATTTCCTTCTCCCGCATTACGAACACCGGGTAATAGTTGTAAGGCTTTCAGCAGATCAATTTCTCCCATGAAAGCAGGAATATTTTTTACCTGGCTCATGGTGAGTTCGATCCGTCCCATCTGTGCATTCTTTACATTGGCATCCCTTCGTTTGCTGTACACTACTACTTCACCAATAGCATCGGCCCTGGATAACAGATCGAAATTGAAGGACTGGTTATCTTTTAATTCTACAGAAATTGTTTTACCGAGATAGCTTATGTGCGACACAGCAATGGTATAAGTGCCTTCATCCAACGTAATAGAATAAAAACCGTATTGGTTGCTGGTTACTCCTTTTGATTGTCCGTTGACAGCAATGGTGGCACCCATGATGGATTCGCCGGAGAGACTGTCTTTTACATAACCATTTATAGTGAATCGGGCTGCCTTATCGGCATTCTGCGAAAAAACGATGTTGGTGAGCAAAATAAGGATGACTACACTGGTTATCTTACGCATGAGGGAATAACAATCTTAAAGTTTTTTAGTTGTATCTGTTGCTACGAAATTTATATTGGTTTTTATTTCTGCACAATCTTCTTTAGTTCCGTATGGGTTGGTGGATTTTTCTTCCGGACTTAACCAATTGCCGGGAGGGCCATCTTCTCCAAACGCAGTGCTGCACTCTTGCCAGTATAATTTTGCCAAATCATATCGGGCAGTGCTTAATAAAGTAAAGAGTTCGTTGGATAACAAATTGAACGATGCTCTTTTTTCGGTTAGTGATGGATCCGCAATGATGGAAGCGATCTCTGCTTTAGCATTTTGATAAGGCTGTAATGCCGTTTGATAAATAAGTGTATCCACGTTCAATTCATCAATTTTAAAACTATCCAATGCCATTTGTAATGCCAAAGTGGATTGATTGATGGCAACAGTGTCAGCTTTTACAAAAGCAGCTGTAGTTTCATAATATTTCTCCAGCACTTGTTGCAGAGATTGATTGAAAGCTGTGCTGTGTTTGCTAACGGCCAGTGGCAATGGTTTTGGTTCGTTATCCTTTGAACCGTTATTGCCCGGAAAAACATAATACCTCACCAGTCCTACCAATAATAAGAGAATGGCAAAAAGCATGGTGAGTCCATTTACGCCTTTTGTTCTCTGTACAAATACCCTGATAATTCCAAGAATGATGATAAGGGCGGGTAAAATGATGCCGAGGATGTCTATTACCTTTTTCATCGAAGGGTTAAAATTTCGCTCAAAGATAACCATGGAATCGAGGATTGAAACGGTTTTGAAGGATTTAGCATTTTGTTATTGGGCAAATAAAATAACCACGGCGGCACTGAGAAACAGCGTTACACGGAGCATCTCTGTGAATCTTTATGTACCGTATGTCTATTTGGTTTAAAAGTTCAAATTATCGGCAACTCTTGAATGGCCATTTTGGACTAAATTTGCGCCTCATTTAACTATTATGCTGGCAGGACTACAAAATGTGACATTCGAATTTGGTGCAAGGGCAATTGTTGAAGAAGCCACCTGGCATATTCAGCCCGGTGAACGCATTGGCCTTATTGGGTATAACGGAACCGGAAAATCAACTCTGTTGAAACTTTTGGTGGGTGAATACCAGCCATCTGCCGGTACGGTGGAAAGAAGCCGCACTACTTCTGTTGGTTACCTGCACCAGGATCTGCTGAGTTTTGATACCAACGATTCTATTTTGCAAGTGGCTTTATCTGCTTTTGAAAAAATATTGCAGTTAGAAAAGGAAATTGAAATACTTGGTATAGAACTGGAGAAAACAGGCGATGAAAAAACATTGCATGAGTATAGTGATAAGCTTCATGAATTGGAAACACTCGGCGGTTACAATATCCATCACCAAACTGAAGAAGTATTACAGGGATTGGGCTTTGCCAATGCTGATCTAAACAGACCCTACAAAGAATTTAGTGGTGGATGGAGAATGAGAGTGTTGCTGGCAAAAATGATCTTACAGCAACCGGATCTTTTATTGATGGATGAACCGACGAACCACTTAGATCTTCCTTCTATCGAATGGCTGGAGAAATATTTGCTGCATTACCAGGGTTCTGTGGTGATTGTAAGTCACGATAAATATTTCCTGAACCGGATGGTTACTAAAATTGTGGAGGTGTACCAACAGCAGTTGCATATCTACAATGGTAATTATGACTATTACGAAAAGGAAAAAGCGATTCGGGTAGAAATGCAGCAGAAGGCGTACGAAAATCAGCAGGATTATATTCGCCAGAATGAACGATTGGTAGAACGCTTTAGAGCCAAAGCCAGTAAGGCTGCTATGGCGCAAAGCATTATGAAGAAACTGGATAAGCTGGAACGGATTGAAGATGCTGAAATTGAACGACCGAATATCCGCATCAACTTTAGAGTAGATAAAACGCCGGGTAAAGTGTTGGTGGAATTAAATAATGTATCAAAAGCGTTTGGCGATAATGTAATTATTGAAAATTCGTCTATAGAAATTGACCGTGGGGATAAAATTGCATTGATTGGTGCAAACGGAAAAGGAAAGTCTACCTTGTTAAGAATAATTGCCGGTGTAGAAAGTTTTAGTGTAGGCGAACGTAAATGGGGACATAATGTAGAAGAGAGTTTCTATGCACAGCACCAGTTGGAAGCGTTGAATGTGAACAATACCATCTTGGATGAAATGAAAGAATGTGGCAGCCAGATGAATGAGTTGGAGCTTCGTGGATTGTTGGGTTGTTTTTTATTTAGTGGAGATGATAGCGATAAGAAAATTAAAATATTAAGTGGCGGTGAAAAAGCAAGAGTGGCACTGGCAAAAGTAATAGTGAGCAAAGCGAATTTTTTAATGCTGGATGAACCTACGAATCACTTAGATATGCATAGCTGCGATTTGCTGATCGATGCATTGACAAAATATGAAGGCAGTATTATCCTTGTAAGTCACGACCGTTATTTTGTTTCTAAAACAGCGAATAAAATTTGGGAGATCGTTGATCATGAGATCAAAGAATTTAAAGGTGGGTATGAAGAATGGGTAGCCTGGAAAGAAAGAATGGCGAAGCAGGAAGCGGACAGGAAGAAGGCTGAGTCTGGAGCCGGGAGCCGGGAGTCGGGAGGAAAGAATCAGAAGTCTGGCAAGTCGAATGATTCAACTAAAGCAGTTGAACAAGCTAAGTCTGCACCTGTAGTTGCAAAGCCGGTTGTGAATATGGCCATAGATAAGGATGCAAAAAAAGAATTGCAGAAAGTGCAGAAACAGTTTCAGCAATTGGAAGAACAAATCGCCAAGTTGAATGCTACAAAAACTGAATTAGAAGCATCATTGATTGATCCAGGAGTATATTCAGACAGAGCAAAATTTATTGAAGCTGAAAAGGCTTTAAAAAAAGTAGCTGATGAGTTAGCTGGCTTAAACACAGATTACGAAAAAGTATTTGAGCGAATGATGGAGTTGGAGAATAAATAATTTTCATATTATTCATCGCAATACAAAATACATTAACCACAGCGGCACGGAGGACACAGTGATTCACAGTGTTTTATCTTTTTTCTTTCATTCCCCCTGTGGTTAAAATTTTCAAAAAGTACAAAGCCGGTATTGCCCTATATAGTTGGTTTAAAATATTTCTGTACTTTTCGCTCCATTAAACCAACAACCATGAAGTCCAGGTTACTACTACTGACTGTGCTGGCATTTGCCACTGCACTACTCGCCTTCAGTATTAAAAATTCTTCCAACCAAAAAGTTTATCTCGCCACAAGTCCCGATTACAAACGATTAAAAACAATTGGCTGCAGTCCTGATTGGGATGAGTTAAAAGAATGGTTAGAGGAAACAGATATTCCACCAATGCCCGGTGCAGGTAATTACAAATGGAAAATCAGTACAACTAATGACAGTGCCCAATTTTATTTTAACCAGGGCATTAATATGTATTACAGTTTCCACATCATTGAAGCGATGGCTTCTTTTAAAAAAGCTGCAAAGTTTGACCCGAATTGTGCCATGCTGTATTGGGCACAGGCATTGGCTTATGGGCCAAACATAAATGATCTGGGTTATGCCGCATCGCCGGAAGCATTGGCAGCAACCGCAAAAGCAAAACAATTGGCCAGTACCGCAAGCGATATGGAGAAAGCAATGATCGATGCGATGGCTGTTCGTTATACCGCAGATTCTGCTGATGCCAACCGTGCCAGTTTAAATAAATTATACACGGAGATGATGATGCATTGCTATGAAAAATTTAATACCCATGCTGATGCAGAAGCATTATACGCTGATGCAATGATGCTGGAACATCCCTGGGATCTATGGCTGATTGATGGCACTCCCAGACCATGGACACCATTGATCCGTGAAGTGTTGGAAAAACTATTAGCAAAAACTCCCAATCATCCCGGTGCTAATCATTATTATATACATGTTATGGAGCCGTCGCCATATGCTGCCAAGGCTTTACCAAGTGCTGATAGATTAGGAAAACTAACACCGGGTCTTTCGCATACCGTTCATATGCCTTCTCATATTTACCTGCGTACGGGGCAATATGCAAAAGGTGTTACTGTAAATGAAAATGCAGTGAACAGTTACAAAAAATATATTCCGTTGTATGAACCGGTAACGGGCAATGCATTTCTTTATATCATTCATAACCTGCATATGCAAACAAATAATTCGATGCTGGCAGGACGTTCAGCTTATTCAGTATGGGCAGCCAATGAAACGGCAAAAAGTATTCCGGCTGATTATTTATCCATACCCGGTGCATTGGGCAGTTATTTACAATATGTGTATATGACCCCGGTACTTGTTCATGTTCGTTTTGGCAATTGGAATGAATTGCTCAAAATGCAGCAACCCGATAAGTCACATGTATATGGAAATATTCTTTATCATTTTGGAAAAGGAATGGCATTGACACAGCAAACTGATTTAGCTGAAGCAAAGAATGAATTGCAGCAACTGCAGGATTTAATGAAGGATAGTACTTTGCTTATTCCCCTCTCTCCTTTCTCCGCAGCTATTGAAGGAGCTGTCATTGCTGAAAACATTTTATCAGGATCAATTGCACTAAAAGAAAAAAGATATGATGAAGCAATTGACTTGTTTCAATTAGCTGTGGATACAGAAGAAAAAATGGTGTACAATGAACCGAGGGACTGGATGCTGAACCCTAAACAATATTTAGCTAATGCGTTTATAAAGGCCGGTAGGCTAACCAATGCAAAAAATATTCTGTTTAAAGACCTACAAAACAATAATGAAAATGGCTGGGCTTTGTTTGGTTTATGGCAGGTGGCCACTTCGGAGAAAAAAACTGGAGAAGCAAGTAAATTATTGTTGCGTTTTAAAAAAGCATTTGAAAAGAGTGAAGTAAAACTATACGGCCCGGTTTTCTGAGAACGTTGGCACTACATAAATGATGCCGCAAACGAATAATTAGAAATCCTTTTTCCTTCTTAAAACTCTATATTCGTTTGTTCTCAATTCACACTAATAAAAAATAAAAATCATGAAACTCAAACTTCCCCGCATTCTGCTAATGGTTTGTGCCATAGCTCTGCTTGGCGCCACCAGTACTGGCTGTAAAAAGAAACAAAGTGATGCAGACATTAAAGCAGCTGTTGAAACGGCTTTGAAAGCTGAACCAATGTCTACAGTAACAATGGTTGATGTAAAAGATGGTGTTGCCACTCTCTCCGGAGAATGTAAGGATGATATGTGCAAGGCATCTTGCGAAAAAACAGCAGCCGCTGTTAAAGGTGTAAAATCTGTTGTCAACAATCTGACTGTTGTTGCACCCCCTCCGCCACCAGTTATAGCTGCCGATGACCCTTTAACCAGTGCCGTAAACGATGCGTTGAAAGCTTTCTCGGGTGTAAGTGCTACAGTAAAAGATGGCATTATATCCGTGACAGGTAAAATTGCAAAAGCCGATCGTCAAAAATTAATGATGGCATTGCAGGCATTAAAACCTAAAAAAGTAGATGTAGCTGGTTTAACTAACAACTAAAATTAAACGGAGGAAAAAAAACATGGTATTACAAGATAAATATAAAGAAATCATAGATGCTGCTACCGCTGCAGGCACACAAGACCTTCTTGTTAGAGAACAAGATGGTGTGTTGTATATAGATGGATCTGCAAACGGCACTACCAAGCAGCAATTGTGGGATCTATATGAAAAAATTGATCCCGACTATGCTTCTGGTGACCTGGTGATGAACATCAACAGTGTTAGTGGTGTACAGGAAGGTGCAAAATTGAAAATTACAACTAACAGTTCTAACCTTAACATTCGTAAAGGGCCAGGTACTACTCATGAAATAATTGGCAAAGCTGCCCGTCATGAAATAGTTTCGTTGGTTAGAAAAGAAAATGACCAATGGTGGGTTATTAAAACGGATGATGGAGAAGAAGGATACAGCTATACGCAGTATTTAACACCTGTTGAAGGATAAGATTCTGTAATTATAAAAAAAATGCACTCAATTGAGTGCATTTTTTTTATAATTCTATTGGTAAAACTACAAAGCCATTCCTTTAATAAAATCACTTACGAGGTAGCTGATCAATTTACCACTGGTAGCATCAGTTCTCCCATCGGATAACCTGGTAGCCCCTTCGCAGATATGCAGGTAGGCTGGTTTGCTATCTGCTGCCGCAAAAGAAATGTATTGCCTTGCATGCATAGGCGAAATACCTACCGGAGTCATAGCACTGCTCAATGTATTTTGAATGGAGTCGAGATCGAGATCGATACCAGTCAGCGTATCTTCTGTAAATCCTGTGGCATGAGATACAGCTTGCATAAATGTTCTTTTCTCATGTACAAAAATATCTTCAAAGGTGATGCAGTCAATAAACGGATTGTTCACCATATCGATCCACACATTTTGCGGTAAGTAGTTTTCATGTAACCCTACCACACAATATTTTTGTAAGTAACCATCTTCTTCTGCATATCGGAATGCATTACCACTATGCCTTCCTTCCAGCGGCCGATAATCAGCATGTGCATCTAAGTTGATGCAATTAATTTGTGCCAACGGAAGTACACCTGCTTTATGCCAGCCTTTTGCTGCACCTTTTATTAAGGGATACGAATTATTATGGCCGCCACCAATTACAATTGGAATTTTTTTGGCCTCTGTTATAATCTTTGTTAAATGTTCTACTTCATCATCAATAGCAATTACAGCATGACGATAGGCTTCAATCTTCTCTTCTTCGCCTCTGGCTGTTGTATCGATAAGGTATTGCATATCGCCAAAATCAAAATGGCCGACGAGCAATATCTCGCCACCATCAAAAAAATCATTGCTTTGGATGTTCAGTAAACTTTGTAAAAAAGGAATCCATAAAGTATCAGCACCGCCTATGCCATGATTTCCTTTGGCACCCAAATCTTCCGGCACACCAAACAATACATATTTAGCAGATGAAGCTGCAATAGACTTTTCTATATCCACTGAATTATTTAGCACATGCAGTCTTTCACCCAGTTTCGTTTCAAACCGGCGGATTTTGGTTAGTGATAGTACATCCTGCTTACTATACATTTTCAAATGCCGCATTACAGCTGATTTTACTTCGATATGTGCTTGTTTTGTTTCTACGTTTTCCATCTGATATGTTTTATAAAATTTTTCAGTTAGGCAAAAAATGATTTACACCCCAATCTTATCATTCACCACTTTTAGAATTGCTGCTTCTAAAGCTAAAGTTTTATTCTCAATCTCCCTTCCTTTGGCAATAATTTCGTCCACAAAACCCTTATCCTCATAGCCGGCCGCATTGATCCGCACATTCATAAAAGCCCCCATCACGGCACTACGGGCACATAAAGCTCCCACCCCGGCATCCGACACTGAATTGGGATTGCCGGTTTCGGCCATTGTCTTTATCACATCCATACTGCTATAGGCTGCCTGCATTATTTTAAAAGGTATTTCAATCGCAAATTTTGTTGCTTCCTGAATGGCTTTTTTTCTTATTGCTTTCTCTTCGTCGGTTGATTTGGGTAAGCCCAAAGCTGTTATAATTAAATTAAATGCTTTTGTATCTGCATCTACCAGTTTCACTAATTCATTTTTATACTTCTCACCAACCTCTGCCCATGCACCAAACTCTTCCCAACGGTCGTCCCATCCTTTTTTATGCGAAGAAAGATTAGCTACCATTGTTGCTAGCGATACTCCTAATGCACCAACATAAGCTGAAATTGAACCACCACCCGGTGCAGGGCTTTCACTGGCCGTTTCATCCGCAAAATCTGTCAATGTCATACTCACCAATTTGCTGTCGGCTTTGTTGTAGAGCATGTATTCAATAATCCTTTCTTCCGGTTTAAATGGTCCGAGTTCATCCAGCCCCATTGACTTCACCGCAATCTTTATCAATTCTTTTTCTGATACACCTGTAGAACGTTTTTGTTTTTTTAAGAAATATCTACCTGCTTCCAATAACGAATTCAATGGAACCAGACCAACTAACTCACTCCCGGTTACTCTAATTCCTCTTGCATCAGCTTTTTTACAAACCTCATCAAATGCAATATGAACCGGTGTTACATTTATATTAGTGAGATTCATGGAGATTTGTGCTACTCCATATTCTTCAATAAACCAACCAATAGCTTTTACTGATTTCAATGTGCCGGGTTGAACAACATCTTCACCCTGTTCATTCTTTATTTTTCTTCCAGCTTCCCGTACATCAAATGCAATAGCATTGGCTCTTCTTGTTGAAGTTGTATTGAGATTGATATTATATGCTACTAAAAAATCTCTTGCACCAATCACCGTTCCACCTCTTTTTGCATCAAATGCTGCCGGACCAAAATCGGGTTTCCATTCCGGTAATTTTATTTTTTTAAAAAAGCCTTCGTATTCGCCGGCTCTAATCACTGATAAATTATTTCTTGCTGTGTTGGGTTGTGCAGCTTCATATAAATAAACGGGCAAGGCTAATTCCTCTCCCACTCTTTTTGCTAATTGCTGCGCATACTTCGCTGTTTCTTCCATGCTGATATTGGCAATTGGAATTAGCGGACAAACATCTGTAGCACCCATTCTTGGATGTTCGCCTTTGTGTTTGCTCATATCAATCAATTCACCAGCTTTTTTAATAGCTAAAAATGCTGCTTCAATTACTGCTTCTGGATGACCCACGAAAGTCACCACGGTTCTGTTCGTTGCTTTTCCGGGATCTACGTTCAATAATCGAACACCTTCTACCGTTTCTATCTGGTCAGTTATTTGTTGGATGATAGTTAAATCATTACCCTCGCTAAAATTGGGAACACATTCAATTATGGGCTGCATATCGCTGAAATTTGGATACTAAGATATTGTTTGTAAATATAAATGCTACATAAAACTAACTACACGAATCAACACAAAGCAGAGTGAACAAGCCGTTAAAATTAATAGCCGGCTATATCAGCTTTTAACCGGCATCCCTGTTTTCAGCTATTTTTTTACCTTTGGCCCCTTCAAAAGAACCTTAACCAATCATGAATAAAATTCAGTCATACCAGGATGGTAGTAATCCACAGGTGCGGCAATTAGCAGCTATCCTGTTTGCAGATATGACTGGATACACTGCTATGATGCAGGAAGATGAATACAAGGCAAAAACGCTCCGCAACCGGCAGAAACTGGCTCTTGAAAATTTTATCCCCTCGTATAATGGTAAGATCATACAGTATTTTGGGGATGGCACCCTGAGTCTTTTTGACAGTGCTATTGATGCTGTAAAAGCCGCCGTTGAAATTCAACAAGAATTGCAGAAAGAGCCTAAGGTGCAATTAAGAATAGGAATTCATGCTGGCGAAGTAGTGTTGGATAAAGATGGAATTTATGGAGACTGTGTAAATCTGGCCTCCCGAATTGAATCGTTAGCGGTACCCGGATCGGTTTTTATTTCTGATAAAGTATATGATGAGGTAAAGAATCAGAAAGATATAAAGACAGTATCACTCGGAAAGTTTGCGCTAAAAAATGTGAAACGCCAGGTGGATGTATATGCTGTTGCCAGTGAAAAACTGGTTATACCTACTGCCGTGCAAATGGATGCTAAAACAGGCTCTGAAAAAACCATCGCTGTTCTTCCCTTTGTGAATATGAGTAATGACCCTGAAAATGAATATTTCAGTGATGGCATTTCCGAAGAAATATTAAATGCTCTGGCAAAAGTGGATGGTATCCGGGTAACATCAAGAACATCATCTTTTGCATTCAAAGGAAGACAGGAAGATGTAAGACAGATCGGGATAAAACTAGGTGTATCGGCCGTGCTGGAGGGAAGTGTAAGAAAATTTGGTAAAAGAGTAAGGATTACGGCCCAACTTATCAATACAGCGGATGGTTATCATATCTGGTCAGAAGTGTTTGATAGTAGCCTGGAAGATATTTTCGAGATACAAGATGAAATATCGCTGAAAATATTAAACCGGTTGAAAGAAAATTTCGCACCGGTGAGAAATCATGACCCAATTATTAAACCGGCAACCGGAAATATTGATGCTTATAATTTGTATTTGAAAGGTCTTTATCACTGGAACAAATCAAAACCGGAAGAAATAAAAATTGCCATCAATGATTTTAATGAGGCCATTCAACTAGATCCGCAGTTTGCCGATCCTTATTGTGCCTTATCTTACTGTTATTCGTATATGGGTTCGGCAGGTTTAATGGAACCGACTGAAGCCTTTGCCCGGGCCAAAGATCATACGCTGAAAGCTATTAGTATAGATTCCAATCATGCTAATGCACATCTTTCGCTGGCAGCAATTTCTTTTTTTCACCATTGGGATTTTGATGGAACAGCAGTGTCTTTACAAAAAGCAATGGACCTAAACCTCAATTCTTCTCTTATCAACCAGATACATGGTTGGTTGCTGATTGCAAAAGGAGAATTTACAAAAGCCATTGAAAAAATGGAGCAGGCATTGTTGCTTGATCCTCTCTCACTACCGCTTATTACCAATCTCGCAGATGCCTATTCATTTGCCGGTAGGTTTGAAGATGCATTGCTGCAATATGATAAGGTGATTGAGCTGGATCCTACATTTCGAAGAGCTTTTGAAGGAAAAGGAATGCTATACCTTGCTATGGGTGACTATGAAAAGGCGATACATTTCAGTGAAATATATCACCGGCTTGTAGGTGATCCACAAAAAGGCCTCAGCACTCTTGGGCATGCCTATGCTGCGGGTGGATACACCGACAAAACCATGGCCATCATTGAAACATTAAATGCACGGCAAAAAAAAGAACCCGGCATTCCATTGCATATGGATTTAGCATTTATCTATGCCGGGCTTAAAGATTATGACAACGCTTTTTACCACCTGAATAAAACCTATGAAAGCCGGGTAGGTATTGCCTGTCTTGGAATGATCTTCTGTGTCCGCTATCCAATGATGAATGAATTAAGAGCTGACCAACGATTTAAAAGCCTGACGGAAAGAATGGATTTATAACTTGATTTTTTGTTTTATACCAATAAAAAATCACCCTAACGATTTATATACCGGGTCCATTACTTTTTTAGATGGTAGTACAAACTCTCTTGGATGCTTAAGGAAATAACGCCCCAGTATTCTAAAGAAACGGGGATATTGCGCAAAGCGAATCCCTCTTGATTTGACTGCTACCAAAAATGCCAGGGAAAAGCTTACCAGGAAGTTTAATAAACCTATACACAACACTCCGCCTAAAACAGCGAGTAAAAAATAAGGCGGGATATTTTCAATGCCCATACCATAAACACCAATAGCACTATTGCCAGCAGATACGGTGATATGACGAATATCGAAAGGAAGGCCGAGTATTTTGCCAAGTATGCCGGCAAAGCCCAGGAAAAATCCCAATGAAATATTGCCCATCAAGGCACCAAAATTTCTTTCAATCCAACCCGCCAACTTATTTAATCGTTTAGGTGAAATGGAAAATTTTAATGCAGGATGTTCTTTTAAACGGTCTTTGATTTGACCGTAGCGAATTTTATTTTGCCAATACCCCGCAATAATGCCACTGGCAAATAAAAAGAACCCGGTAAAGCAGGCATACAATAATGAAAGGCTTCTCCAGGGATGCTGATCAACCAGCATTTTCATAGCCGCATCTCCTTCGGCAATTTTTTGATGGAACAACATATCATACCCCATCGCCATTAAAAAAGTGATGGGAAAAACAATAATCAAATTACCAAAGAAAGAGGCGATCTGGCTCCGGGAAACTTTAGCAATGGTTACCGCCAGGTTATCCAAATCTGGTTCAGTATGTTTTTTTGTATCGAGAGAACTGGCAACAGCACTTGCCGTAAATGCCGGTTGTTTAGTAGCAAGCGTAGAGCCGGTATTCTCGATCAGGATAAATCCAATACTATAGTTCACACTTAACAAAAATCCTTGTGGAAATGGTGCTAATTTTAATTTTCCCAACAGGCTTTTAAAAATCACTACAAAACAAATTATCAATCCTCCCCACATAGCACTCCAAATCATTCGATTATAATCCTTGCGGGTGCTGGTAATATACATATTGCCCTTGGAGCCTTTATGCTCTGCTATCTGGTAAGCGAGGTAGCCAACACCCTGCGATAAAAATTCACGGATACTGTTTTTTCTTTTCTCATTTCGTAATAATAAGCGAAATACATCCACAAAGCGACCGGTATCAAATTTATTATCTGCATCCAGCACATCCAGCACCAGCTGCATTCTTTCCAACCGGTTAGTTAATATCAATAATAAATAAGTTTGTTGAATACTGGCTCCTTTTTCAGAATGACTTTCCCTTATATGATCTATCAGTTCATAACAATCATCAATAATATTTTTCAGTTGGAATGCTACTACTGCGAGTTCATTTCCGCTGGCATTGTCCATCAGTTGCTTCTCTACTTCATGCACTTTATAGTTTTGCAACACAAACGAAGTGTCTTTATACTGTTCATCGCCTGGTAAATAACTTAATACTTCCTTTTCAAGCCCTAACTGTGCCACCTGGAAGGAAAGAATTTTTAATGCCTGTATCAATTCCTTTTTTAATGAATTGTGCCGGGGACTGAAACTAAAACCAATAGATTCAAAAAAATCCACCCAGGCTTGCCGGGGAATTGTCTCTACCCAGATATAATCGCTTTTTTTAAAAAAAACATTATTAATAACATAGAGAAAATCATTCTCATCCTGCAAGGTAGGTAGCAATTTGTGCTTAATACGATTGGATAATTCCTGCCAAAATCCTCTTGCCAGTGGAATACCACTTTCTGTGATGGCAGCGGTAAGGTCGGTGCTGAGTAATTGAGCAATTAAAGCATCGTTACATGCAGGAGATTCTTTTCCGCATTCTTTTTGATCTTGCCGGGCGCAGGTCTTATTTCGGAAAAAAGGGCAACCAGATATTCCAACCCCTTTTTTCGATCATGAGCTGGCAGTATGACATTGTCTTCAATTAATTGCTCAAAAAAGCCGGGTTTCTTCTTCTTTAATCTCAATATCGCCATTGCTCCGAAAATACAACAAGTATCCCGTTTACATGATTTGGAGCTATTATTTTATAGATAAATTGAAAAGGAAGCAGAACTAACCCGGCATTTTTACTACTGTTCCACCTCTTTTTGTTCCATCGCTACAGTTGCAAGTATAACTATAAGAATCGCCTGCCATTGAAACTATTACATAATTCAATGAGCTACTATTTCTTTTTTTAAGCGACTTGCTATTTGTCCAGGTTTGTGTTAATTGATATTCACAAGGAGATAACCATTTAATTTTATTTTTTATGACAATACCGTCTTTTTCATTTTTCTCGGTTTGGTGTTTTGTAGTTCTTTTAATTATCCAGATAGTATTTGTACTGGAATCACGGTAAGCAAACTCACCCGTTTTAAATTCACTGCATCCAGCAGAACTGCTTTGCGAGAAAGAAATTACGGTGTAAAGATTTATTAGTACAACCAAAACAAAATATTTCATAGCCTGTACGTTTATAGAAACTCTCCGTTAATCATTACTTTATCAATACAATTTGATCCAAATGCATAAGGCAAGTATGCTAATGAGGAGATTGGTTTTGTAAAAATCAAATTTGCTTTTTTACCAATAGTTATACTTCCTACCTCATCCTGTAACTCCATTGCATATGCTCCGTTAATAGTTGCTGCATTAATAGCTTCCTCCGGAAGCATCTTCATTTGAATACAACTCATAGAAATTACCATGTTCATATTACCGGATGGTGACGAACCGGGATTATAATCTGATGCTAATGCAATAGCACAACCCGTATCAATTAATTGCCTGGCAGGTTGATAAGGCATTCGTAAAAAGAAAGCAGCAGTTGGCAATAATGTGCCAATTGTATTTGAATCAGCTAATGATTTAGTGGCATCCTCATCCATTGTTTCTAAATGGTCAACACTAATTGCTCCGAGCTTCACTCCCACTTGTGTACCGCCGGACAAATTCAATTGATTTGCATGAATTTTTGGTTTTAATCCAACCCCCATACCGGCTTTACAAATAGTTTCTGTTTCCGCTGGAGAAAAGAAACCGTTTTCACAAAACACATCAATATAATCTGCCAGTTTTTCTTTGGCAATTACCGGCAGCATTTCGTTAATTATTACATCAATGTATCCCTGATGATTTTCCTTATAAGTTATCGGATATGTATGTGCCCCCAAAAAAGTGGCTTTAATACACAATTTTGATTTTTCTTTCAATCTTTTAATAACCCGCAACATTTTTAATTCGCCTTCCACAGTTAGCCCATAACCGCTTTTAATTTCAATAGCACCGGTTCCCAATTTGCTTACTTCTTCTAATCGCTTCCATGCCGAAATAAAAAGTTCATCTTCGGTAGCCGCATTTAATTTATTGGCTGAGTTTAAGATACCTCCACCTTTTGCAGCAATATCAGCATAACTCAAGCCTTTTATTTTATCTACAAATTCTTCTTCCCTGCTGGCAGCAAAAACAAGATGGGTATGCGAATCGCACCAGGCAGGAAGAATGAACTGTCCTCCTGCATCAATTATAATAGCAGATTTCTCACTTGTTTTACTTCGCTCTTCCATCTTACCATAACCAGCAATAATGCCATCTTCGATTCGCAAATACGCATCTTCAATATATGGCAATTGTGCAAGTTCTTTCCCCCGAAGTAATTGGTTTTTGAGCCGTGTACCCACCAAGAGTTTTATATTAATTATGTCAGTCGTCATTCGTCCAGTCTATTTTTATTTTTCTACGTACCAGCTCTTTTAATGGCTTTCCGCTTTCGTCTGTTTCACTTACTGCTACAAAGAAAAGATACAGAGGCCTGGCATTATCCTTCAGTTTAATTTCTTTTTTTTCGTCGATGAGATAAACCTGCTTGATTGATTTAGTAGCAACCAATCGGCCATTACCCAACAACACAATTTTTTTGTTGAACCGATGCCAGTCGATGGAGGGATCATAAAACCAATACGACCAGCCATTTTTACTTATCAGCAATTCTTTTTCATCGTTAAATTTTTCCTCAGCCATTGTCATATTTGGCAAATCCGCAAAACCAGGAATTGCATCCAGTTCCCCAAGTTTATAAATTGAATCTGAAAAGGAAGCATAACAGTAAACTCCTGTCACATTTTCCAGCAGCACCTGTACTTTAAAAGTCTTTGGACTTAGCGTAGCCTGGCTTTCATATTCACTCAAAGCCATTGATTTATCCTGACCTATTCGTATGATAATTTGTTTGTCTTGCGGGTAGGCAAACAATGGGTAAAACAGTAAAAAGCACGATAAAAATCTGAATTGCTTTTTCATAAACTTTGAGTATATGGCAATTTAAAGCATAAAGAGCAAAAGCCCCAAACTGAACTCTTCCTTTAAAATAAACCAGAAAATCGGACAAATACTTGTAGGAGACAAGTAAGAATACCAGTTATTAATGGTAGTTGCTAAAAAACTATCGATACGCTTGAGATGGCCGGGTAACAAGAGTAATTTTATTTGCGGAAATCCACCAGGTTCCTAAATAAAAACCACCATGAAAAATTTTACACTGTTAAGCATTGTACTATTATTGTCAGCCTCTTGTCTCGTAGCCCAAGTTGAGGGCCCGTTAAACGCAAGCATATCCGACAATGTAACATTCAGCGGATCTTCGCAAGCCTGGTCAAATACAGATAATGCTTTAAAGAGCGATGATAACTATAGCAGTTTCGGCAATATAAGTGGCGGCATTGGCAGCTATACGCAATACCTAAGAGTGGAAAAATTTGGTTTTAATATTCCTGAAGGTGCCACAATAAAGGGTATTAAAGTTGATATTGAAAGATCTGATCCTAACCAAGCCAGCGCTGATTTTAGTATTCGTATTATCAAGGAAGGAATTATAACTGGTACAGATAAATCAACAGGTCTTCCTTATCCCACAACTGATGGTTATCAAACATACGGAGGTCCTACAGACCTATGGGGAGAGACATGGGGATTTAAAAATATTAATGGGGGAAATTTTGGGGTTGCGATCTCGTCACAGAGAAATACTGCAACTGGAACAACAGCTGGCCAAGTTGATGATATTCAGGTTACGGTTTATTGGGGTTTTGTTACTCTACCTGTTAATCTAGTTTCATTTACTGCCATAAAAAACAATAATAAAGTAAGCATTAACTGGAATACTTCTTCCGAAGTAAACATGGACCATTTCGAAGTTGAACGTTCATCTGATGGAAACCTTTTTTATTCATTAACAAGTGTTCCCTGTCTGAATAGATCGGCTGCTGCTTACTCTTTTATTGATGAGCATCCGGTTGCTGGTACATCGTATTACCGTTTAAAAATGCAGGAGCTGTCAGGTGAAAAGAATTACTCCAAAACAATTCCTATACAATTTGCGAAATACACAATGATGCAACTCTCCCCATCTCCGTGGACAAGAGGAACTAATTTACTTATCAGCAATCCGGCGAAAGAGCTGTTAACCATCCAATTTTATGATATCGCAGGTCAGATTATTGGGAAAACATCAACCTCAACCACAGTTGTAGTTATGCCGGTATTGACGAGTACAAAAGGAGTTATTTATTACAGGGTATCAGGAACAAACAATCAACTAATAGGCAACGGCTCATTATTAGTGAATTAAGAAAGATTTTTTTTCATCAACCAGTCTGTTTGCAAATCATTACCCAGAAGAAAATCATGACTGGCAAATTTTTCAAATCCAAACTTGTTGTAAAAAGCTATAGCTCTGTGATTTTTTTCCCAAACCCCTAACCACATTATTTCTTTTTTTGCCTCCACTGCTATGTCTATACATTTTTGGAGCAATGCTTTTCCCACTCCTTTTCCAATGGCTGATTGAAGAGCATATATTCTTGCCAGTTCTACAGATAATTTACCGGCAAATTCAGGACGGTTTTCTCCGTCCCGCATTCTTACATAACCAACCGGTACTCCATTCTCTACAGCCAATAAAAAAATATTTCCGGCAGAACCAACTTCTTTAATTAATTCCTCTCGGGTAAATTGTTCGTTCATAAACTTATCCATGTCTTCCTTTGTATTATGTTCAACAAAGGTTTCATAAAAAGTCTGCCGACTCATATCGGCAATCAGTTCTGCATCGGCAATAGTAGCGTATCGTATTTCAATTGACATACTGCAAGGTATCAAATTAAAAAAAGCTTCCTAAAACTGGAAGCTTCTCATTTTTATAGGAGAATTTATAAATTTTCAATCACCATTGCAGAGGCGCCACCTCCGCCATTGCAAATACCAGCGGCTCCATACTTTGCATTATTAGCTTTAAGCACATTGATCAATGTAACAATAATTCTTGCTCCACTGCAACCAAGCGGATGGCCTAATGAAACTGCACCCCCATGTACATTTACTTTCGATGCGTCTAATTTCATACGTTTACTATTTTCAATACCTACTACAGCAAATGCTTCGTTTAATTCCCAATAGCTAATGTCTTCCATTTTTAGCCCTGCTTTCGCAACCGCTTTTGGTACTGCTATCGCAGGACTTGTAGTAAACCATTCTGGTGCTTGTTCAGCATCCGCAAACGACCTAATTTTTGCGATAGGTGTTAATCTTAGTTCTTCTGCTTTTTCTTTACTCATTAAAACTAATGCCGCAGCACCATCATTCATGGTTGATGCATTGGCAGCAGTTACTGTTCCATCTTTTATAAATGCTGGATTAAGCGTTGCAATTTTATCAAACTTTACATTGAACGGTTCTTCGTCTTTAGCAAAAACAATTGGATCACCTTTGCGTTGAGGAATTTCAACTGGTACGATTTCATTTTCAAATTTTCCTGCTTCCCAGGCAGCCTGTGAACGTTTATAACTTTCAATGGCAAAATGGTCCTGATCTTCTCTGCTGATTCTGCATTCCTTTGCACACAATTCAGCAGCATTGCCCATTGCTTTTCCATCGTATACATCTGTCAATCCATCTTTTGCCAGGCCATCTATTAATGATACGTTGCCATATTTATTTCCCCATCTTGTACTATCAGAGTAAAAAGGAACATTGCTCATACTTTCCATACCCCCTGCTATTACAATATCTGCATCCCCAAGCATAATACTTTGTGCAGCCTGCGCAACGGCTTTCATACCACTGGCGCAGACTTTATTTACTGTTGTACAATTAACTTCATTTGGCAGGCCTGCAAATTTTGCGGCTTGCCTCGCCGGAGCTTGTCCCAGGTTAGCTTGTATCACACAACCCATCAATACATCCTGCACTTGATCTGCTGTAATACCTGCTTTTGCCAATGCACCTTTTATAGCTATAGCACCTAACTGTGTGGCCGATAATCCTTTTAAAGAACCACCAAAACTTCCCATGGGAGTACGAACAGCCGAGATAATATATACTTCCTTCATATAGATGTAATTATTTGGCCGCAAAGATAACGATTGTTAGTTTCCGAATATTTACCATATTATGGAACCAGCAGCTTAGCCAAAGATCATAATTCGTGTAGTAACCAGTAAATTATTCTGTATGTAATATATTCTTCCATTAGCATAATTTTACTTCTACCAACGATTAAACCATTTAACATGAAAATCACTATTTGTTTTTCACTGGTGCTATCCCTTCTATTTTCTACCTATTCGAATGGACAGCCACTATCCAAAGCCGATACCGAACTATTTGGAAAAATCGATAAGCTTTTGGCTACTGTTTATAAATCTAATGAAACAGGTGCTACAGCATTAATATCACGAAAAGGTACAGTGATTTATAAGAAAGCATTGGGCATGGCCAACCTGGAATTAAATGTTCCGATGCAAATTGACCATGTTTTTCGCATCGGTTCTATCAGCAAACAATTTACTGCTGTTGCCATATTGCAATTATTAGAAAAAGGCAAACTAGACCTGCAGGACGATATAAAAAAGTTCATTCCCGACTATCCAACACATGGATATACTATTACTGTTGAGCAATTACTCAATCACACATCGGGTATAAAAAGCTATACCAGCATGAATGAATGGGATGACCAGGTACGCCGAAAAGATTTTACTCCCGCTGCCCTTATTGACTATTTCAAAAATCAGCCAATGGACTTTGCTCCGGGTAGTAAATGGGATTATAATAATTCTGGTTACGTATTATTAGGATATATTATCGAGAAGGTCTCCGGGAAAAATTACCCTGATTATATCGTAGAGAATATCTTTAAGCCACTGGGAATGACAAATTCTTATTATGGCGATCATATTCCCCTTATTAAAAACCGGGTTTCTGGTTATGAACCGGCAAAAGACGGTGTAACTAACACAGATTTCTTAAGTATGACACAGCCTTATGCTGCAGGTTCTCTTCTTTCTACTGTTGAAGATCTTTTTAAATGGCACCAGGCTGTACATTCTTACAAACTCGTAA
>LNFM01013554.1_pt1 | contig 21216 bp, 18 predicted proteins | sample 596031 | NCBI WGS metagenome assembly LNFM01 (sample SAMN04254537, study PRJNA301005) | activated carbon metagenome | isolation source: dual media filters at the Ann Arbor, Michigan drinking water treatment plant | place: USA: Ann Arbor
TCTTCTCGGTGGCCAGCGTCTCGCTGCTGCCGCCCACGCTGGTGGCCAGCAGCTACGGCATGAACTTCGCGTTCATGCCCGAGCTGCAGTGGCAATACGGCTACCCGCTGGCGCTCGCACTCATGGTGTTGTCGGCCGTGGTGCCCATGCTGTACTTCCGCAAGCGCGGATGGCTGCGGTAAGGAATCGGCTCAGGCCAGGGCCGCTTCAATGTCGGCGGCCAGCTTCTCGGGTGCATCCTGGGGCGCGTAGCGCTTGATCACCCGCCCGTCCTTGCCCACCAGAAACTTGGTGAAGTTCCACTTGATCGCCTTGCTGCCGAGCAACCCCGGGGCTTCGGCCGTGAGCCACTGGTACAGCGGGTGGGCTTCTGAGCCGTTCACGTTCACCTTCTCCATCATGGGAAAGGTCACGCCGTAATTGAGCTGGCAAAAGCTGGCGATCTCGTCGTTGCTGCCCGGGTCCTGGCTGCCGAACTGGTTGCAGGGAAAGCCCAGCACCACCAGGCCACGCTCGCCGTAGGTCTTGTGCAGTTTCTCCAGACCGCCGAACTGCGGTGTGAAGCCACAGGCGCTGGCGGTGTTGACGATCAGCAAGGGTTTGCCATTGAACTGCGCAAGCGATACCGGTTTGCCATCGATGGACAGGGCTTCAAAGTCGTGGATGCTGGACATGGGGCTCCTTGGGACAAGGGTCGGGAAAAAATCAGGGTCGAACGCGTGACAGGTACCACATCAGAGGTGTCGCATTTCAAATGACACACCAGTCGGCAACAGCGTAATCCTTTCCAGAAAAGGCATACTCATCAAGGTTTTGCGACAACCAACCAACATTTCAGCGGACGGGGCAATTCGATGGTGGCAGCTTATTCGGTGGCGCTGGTGGGCTTCACACAAGCCGAGTCGTCCACTTTCGAGTCCTTTTTCCGCATGGCCGCGCGCCGCCCCCCCAGCTACACCGTGCAAGACGAGGTGATGGACGCCCAGATCCTGATCGTCAACGCCGACAACACCCAGGCGCTGCACCTGGTGCGCTATGCCGAACTGCCTGGCAAGATCTTGCTGGTGGGCCAGTCCGACGGTGGCACCGGCTGGCCGCTGCAGCTCAAACCCGTCAAGCTGGTCTCGGTGCTCAATGCGCTTGATGTCATCGTCGGCGTGCGCCCCGCGGCCGCGGCCGCGGCCCAGAAAACGCCAGCGGGTAGCGGCTTTGCCGCCACCCAACCCTTCCAGAGTTCACAGCTGCAAGGCCTGGACGCCAGCATGCGCCTGGCCAGCGGCCGCCTCTCGGCCCCCGGTCACCAACCGCTGGTGGCTTCCGGCATGGGCGCCGACCGCGGCTTTTCAGCCACCTTGCCACCCGAAGAAGCGCCGTCCCGGCCCATGGCACCGGCGGTGAACCTGCGCAGGCGCCGTTCGGCCGACACCGAGTTCCCGGCCACCCGGCCCATGGAGCGCGGCGAAGAGCGCGCCCTGGCCGCCATGCCCCCGGCGCCTCAGCGCGCGGCCGCAGCAGGCAACCGCCAGGGCACGATGCGCCTGACCGACTTCGGCGGTCTGGACGATCTGCCCTCGCCACCCGCACCGCGCTCCACCCGCTCGCCGCGCTCCCGCATCAGCACCGACAAGGCAGCCGCACCCGACGTGGCGCGCGGCGACATGCTGCTGGTGGCCGAGAGCCTGGTGGAAGGCCGCATCCTGCTCAAGCGTTTCAAACGCTATGGCCTCACCATCGATTGGTCGCGCGAAGCGGCGCAGGCGCTGGTGATGCTCAAGGCCAACCCGTACCGGCTGGTGGTGATCGACCGTCTCAAGGGCGAACCCGACGCCAACCAGATCTGCCGCTCCGCCAAACAGGCCAAGGGGCCCAAGGGCGCGCCGGTGGTGATCATGTTCGCCCCCACCGCGGGCAGCATGGACCGCATGAAAGCGGGCCTGGCCGGCAGCGACGCCTACCTGTCGCGCTCGGTGAGCGAGAGTGATCTGTACAAGGTGCTGGCGCAGCACCGCTTGGTCAGCCTGGACGGCTTCGCACCAACGAACGTCGGCTTTTAGCCGTGCAGGTCGTCGCGTCTGGCGATCTCCAGAAGCCGTTCCAGCTCGTGGGGGTGCACCCGCTGGTTGTGGCGGTGCCAGAGCGCGATCACAGCCATGAAGCCGGCCACCAGCACGCCAAACGCGGTGATGGCCGCGAAGGCCGACCAACCCCAGGCCGTGGAGGATGCGTAGAGAGCACCCAGCACCAGGATGCAGGCCTGCTCGTTGAAGTTCTGCACGGCGATTGAGCGGCCTGCGCCCATGAGGTTGTGGCCGCGGTGTTGCAGCAGCGCGTTCATGGGCACCACCAGAAATCCACCCAGGCCACCGAGCAGCACCAGGAAGGGTGCGGCCACCCACACGTTGTCAATGAAGTTCATGAGAATGACCAGCACACCCATGGCGATGCCCAGCGGCATCACGCGCGTGGCCTGGTCCAGCCTCATGCGCATGGAAGCCACCACCGCGCCCACCGCGGTGCCCAGAGCCACCACCCCCACCAGAGCCGACGCCTGCGTGGTGCTGTAACCGAGCGCGGCGCCGGCCCAAGCCAGCACGATGTAGCGCAGGTTGCCCGACACGCCCCAGAACAGGGTCGTTGTGGCCAACGAAATCTGGCCCAGCCGGTCGCGCCACAGGCGGCTGTTGCAGCGCCAGAAATCGGGCAGCAGGGCCCAGGGGTTCGATGGCATGGGGCGTGGCGTCACACCGGTGAGCGGGATGCGGGTGTTGAACCAGGCCGCCAGCATGTAGACGAACATCAGCGCGGCCACGGCGGCCTGCGCGGGATGGTGAATGCCGGTGTGAAAGCCGGGGATGTCGACAGCCAGCAAATGGGTCGAGATCCATGGGCTCACCAGCTGACCGCCCAGCAACACACCCAGGATGATGGAGGCGATCGTCAGGCCCTCGATCCAGCCGTTGGCCTTGACCAGTTGTGAGGGCGGCAGCAGCTCGGTGAGGATGCCGTACTTGGCTGGCGAGTAGGCCGCCGCACCCAGGCCCACCAGCGTGTAGGCCAGCAGCGGATGCACGCCGGTGAGCATGAGCAGGCAACCCACCACCTTGATGGCGTTGCTGATGAACATGACCTGGCCTTTGGGTCTCGCATCCGCGAATGCCCCCACGAAGGGAGCCAGCACCACGTAGAACAAGGCAAACAGGGGAACAAGAGCGGCGCTTTGCCATTCGGGGGCGCCGCGTGTGCGCAGCAATTCGATCGCGGCCACGAACAGCGCATTGTCCGCCAGCGAACTGAAGAACTGCGCCGTCATGATGGTGTAGAAGCCGCGCTTCATGGCGATGATTTTGAGCGCCGAAGGGCCTCAGCACGGGGTGGCTGAGCGGGTCGCAGCGGCTTTTTTATGCGACAGTTGACGGGTGTCTCCAGGGGATGCGGGGTTATAGCACGCTGTCCCGAAACGACCACGAATTCACCGGCGTTGAACTTGCTTGCGACGCCTTTCGATGACGGACCTCACGCCCGCCCATGCCCCGCCCCATTCTCGCCACCGTCCACCCCGAAGCCCTGCGCCACAACCTGCAACGCGCCCGCGACTGCGCCCCCGACGCGCGGGTCTGGGCGGTGGTCAAGGCCAACGCCTACGGCCACGGCATCGAGCGCTGCTTCGAGGCCCTGCGCGCCGCTGACGGTTTTGCCCTGCTCGATCTGGCCGAGGCCGAACGCGTCCGCGCACTGGACTGGCGTGGCCCCATCTTGCTGCTCGAGGGCGCGTTCGAGCCGCGCGACCTCGAGCTGTGCTCGCGCCTGCACCTGTGGCACACGGTGCACTGCACCGAGCAGATCGACTGGCTGGCCGCGCACAAGACGCTGGCGCCACACCGCGTGTTCTTGAAACTCAACAGCGGCATGAACCGCCTGGGCTTCACCCCCAACGCATTTCGCAGCGCCTGGGCACGGCTCAACGCGCTGCCGCAGGTGGACGAAATCTCGCTCATGACCCACTTCAGCGACGCCGACGGCCCCCGCGGCATTGCCCACCAGGTGGCAGCGTTCGAAGCCGCCACCGCCGACCTGCCGGGGGAGCGAACGTTGTGCAACAGCGCCGCCTTGCTGCGCAACCCGGGCGATGCCTTGCGCGGCGAAGGCGTGACAACACTGGCTGCGGACTGGGTGCGCGAAGGCATTGCGCTCTATGGCAGTTCGCCCGACTTTCCCGACCGCTCGGCGCTTGAGTGGGACCTGCAACCGGCCATGACCTTGTCCAGCCGCATCATCGGCTTGCAAAACCTGCAGGCTGGCGACACGGTGGGCTACGGCTCGACCTTCACGGCTGACCAACCCATGCGCATCGGCGTGGTGGCATGTGGTTATGCGGATGGTTATCCGCGCCACGCACCCAACGGCACGCCCGTGTTGGTGGACGGGGTGCGCACGCGTGTGGTGGGGCGGGTGAGCATGGACATGGTGACGGTGGATCTGTCGGGCCTTGATGGGTCCGGCATGGGGTCCGAGGTGGTCTTGTGGGGGCGTTCGACGGCTGGGGCCGTGTTGTCGGTGGATGAGGTCGCAGCGGCTGCGGGGACGATCGGGTATGAGTTGATGTGTGCTGTGGCGCAGCGGGTTCCGTTCTCTGCGGCCTGAGCCTCTTCAAACCTCACCTCAAAGAATCTCAAGGGCGCCCGGGCGAGCAAGCAACAAACCCATAGCGCTGGCAAAAAGGACTCCCCAACACCGGCAACCACGATGGCACGTCGTGGAACTCCTTCGCCACTTCAGCCAGCACCCCATCCCGATAGGCCTGAAACCGGAATCCCACCCCGTCCACCGCGAAGAACGGCACACCGGCCACCTCGAAGCGCTTCACACTCACCCGCTCAAAGTACGGCGCGAACTCGGCGAGGACGGGTTCGTCGTACAGGAAAACGCGAATCGGCTTGCCGTCGTACAACCGGAAGTCAACGATCTGGTCGTCCTGCCGTGCATGGTGACGGCCCACACCGAACACCGGCACGTAGGCGCCGTGGTGGAACGCCAGCATGCCGGCGGGGTTGTAGGTGCGCGCCATCAACGTGGCGCCGGCCGGCAGGTCCTGACGCAGCGCGGCCACCACCGCGGGCGTTTCCCGCAGAAACACCGCACGATCGTGAATCTTGAAGGGCTGCCACCAGGCCAGCGGCGCCCAGGCAATCGCCGCCACCACCAGCAGGTGCGGTACCGAGAGCGCCACCGTCCACCTCAGCGCACTGCGCAGGGGTCGCGCCTCCAGCCGCAACCCGGCCCACACGACGAACAGCGGCACAAAACCCAGCACCCAGTGCAGGCCGATGGTGCGGCGTGTGCTGAGCAGCGCAAACACCACGATGGGGAAGAGCCACAGCACCGCGAGCGTGGTGCGCGTGGTGGCCGAGGTGCCCGCGGTCGGGCGGGCCACCACGCTGCGCCACAGCAACCACGGCGTGAGCAGGTAGACGGCCATGGCCACGTAGGTGCCGAAGGTCTTGATCGACCAGGCCGATCCTTCGTTGCGGTTGAACACGTTGAACATCACGTTGGTCCAACCGTGCGTGGCGTTGAAGGCCACGTTGAGCGCGATCGAAGGCAGGGCCAGCGCAAAGATGAGGAAGGGCGCCCACCAGCGCTCGCGCCGCCAGCCGAAGCAGTGCGCCGCATAGGCGAAGCCCAGCAGTGCGGCGAAGTACTTGGAGAGGAAAGCCAGACCGAGGAACAAGCCTGCCAGCGCGTACCAGGGCGCGCTGCGCGTGGCGCTGGTGTCGGCCCGCAGGTAGGCCCAGGCCGACAGCGCCATGAAGAAGACCAGCGGCGTGTCGGTGGTCACCAGCACGAACAGCCAGCTCCACGGCATGGCGAGGTACACGGCGCCTGCCAGCCACGCGCTGGACTCGCGCTCGTCGGGCAACCACCGACGCAACGCATCGACGATGCCCAGGGCGATGATGCTGGTGACGACGAGCGTGAAGCTGCGCAGCACCAGCGGGTGTTCGCCGATCTGGCGCAGGAGCGCGAGCAGCCAGCCCACCATCGGCGGGTGGTCGGAGTAGCCCCAGGCCGGGAACACGCCCCACTGGTAGAAGAAGGCTTCGTCGCCGGTGAACGGGAAACCCGCCGCCAGCGCAATCTTCAGGGCGAGCGTGACGGCGAAGGTTGACCAGAAGATCTGGCGACTGGCGTGTGCAGAAAATTCAGAGGCGCGCATCGCTGGGTTCTCAAGCGTCCATGGCCAGCAGCGAGACACCCACCACAATCAAGGTGCAGCCCGCCACCCGCAGCCACGAAAACGGCTCGCCCAGCCACAGCACACCCAGCGCCATGGTGACCACAAAACCCAGGCTCACCAGCGGGTAGGCCAGGCTCACATCCAGCCGCGAGAGCACCCACAGCCACAGCACAGCGCTGGCGCCGTAGAGCACCAGGCCCAGCCACACCATGGGGCTGGTGAGGGCGTGCAGGTAAGTAGCGCCCACGTCGGCGCCGCTGGGCGCGCCCATGCCGCGCTTCATGGCAATTTGCGCCGCCGAAGACAGCAGCACGCAGAAAGCGGCGAGACCGATGGCGATGGATTTCATGGGGCTTCAGAGTCCGATGGTGGCGGTAATGCCGATGCCGCCCATGGCCAGCAGCGTCATCCAGCTGAAGGGGTCTTTCAACGCGAACTGCAACGGGTCCTCGCCGTGCAGTTCACGCCGCCCGGTCTTGAGCCAGATGCGCATGATCCACAGCAGCAACACGGGGGCCGCTGCCCACAGCCACTCGGGGTGGGCATACAGCATCTCGCTGTTCTGGCTGTCGATGTACAAGGCCAGCACCATCACCGCCAGAAAGCCACTGGCCATGCCCATGGCGCGCAGCGACGACAGGTCGCGCGGCTGGTATCCGCGGCCGGGTGCAAGCGTGGTGCGTTCGTCGTCGAGCTCCTCCAGTTCGGCGCAGCGCTTGACCAGCGCCAGGCTGAGAAACAGGAAGATCGAGATCGCGGCCAGCCAGTTGGACAGCGTCACCTGCGCCGCCACCGCACCGGCGGCAATGCGCAAGGTGTACAGGCCGGAAAGCACCAGCACGTCGATGAGCGCGAGCCGCTTGAGCACCAGCGAGTAGGCCAGCGTGGTCACGGTGTAGACCAGCAGCATGGCGGCGAAGGCCGGCGACACCGCCCAGGCCAGCACGAAGGCCAGCACCAGCATCACGCTGCCCAGAACCACCGCCAGCGGGATGCTGATGGTGGCTGCAGCCAGCGGGCGGTGGCGCTTGAGTCGGTGCGCACGGTCGTTGGGCAGGTCCAGCAGGTCGTTGAAGAGGTAGGTGGCCGAGGCGCACAGGCCAAAGGCCACAAAGGCCACCAGCACCAAGCCCCAGAGGTGCGGGTCAAGCCGGTGCGAGGCCAGCAGGGGCAGGAACAGCAACGCGTTCTTCGACCACTGTTTGAGGCGGATCGCGCGCAGCACGGTTTTCAGGCGCAGCGGCTCGCGTTCGAACACACGCGCCTGCGGGTGCACCTTCTGCAACGCCGTGATGACGCTGCCCGGCGCGTTCACCGCCACCGCTTGCGCGCTGCCTTGCCACACGGCCATGTCGTCGCGGCTGTTGCCGGCGTAGGCCCAGCTGCTGTGGCCTCGCGCCTGCGCGTGAGCGGCGATCGCGTCGCGCTTGTTGCCGCGGCTCAGATTCACACCATCGGCTCGGGCGTTGGTGCCCAGGGTGTCGTCGAACAGATTGAGGTGGGCGGCCACGTCGCGCACGATGCGCGAATCGGCGGCGCTCGCCAGCACCAGGCTGCGACCGCGCGCGCGCTCTTCGCGCAGGTACTGCACAAAACGCTCGTGGTACGGCAGGCGGGTCGGGTCGGGACGCACGGTGTTCGCGAGCTTGAGTTTGAAACCGGCCTTGCCCAGCAGCAGCCACGCAAAGAGGCGCAGCAGGTTCAGCGGGTTGCGCCGGATGAACAGCATCACCGACTCGTACAGCGTGTCACTGGGCGTGAGCGTACCGTCCAGGTCCACGTAAAGCGTGCAGGCGTCGGCGGGGCGGGCGGTGGTGGCAGCAGGCGTCAAACGAAGGGTCCGGTGGATGTGCGCCGATTCTAGGCGCCACACTTGCAGCGCATCACCCCGCTGCAGCGGACATCAGATGGGCAGCCAGGCCCGGGCTCGGTCCACCAATTGCACCAGCAGATGGGCCAGCGACGCGGTGTAGGCGATGGCCGCAAAGCCCGCCACGGCGGAGACCATCAAGGCAATGCCGTCGCGAAACATCCAGCCCAGGCTCAACAGAATCAGGCTCAGGCTGGGGAGCACATTGCCCAGCGGCAGGGGCAGAAAGATCACCGCGCTCATCAAGGCGATCCACGCGCTCCAGCCCCAGCGCGTGGCGCCGTGGCTCCAGATCGACCAGCGCGGTCGCAGCCAGCGGTTGGCGCGTTCATACATCCAGGCCAGGCCGTGCAGGCAGCGGCCGCTCCAGCGTTCGTTGAGGCTGAGCGAACCGAGGCGGCTGGGCAAGTCCATCGCATCGTGCCCGCGCGCCCAGGCCCAGGCGACGGCCAGGATGCCCAGGCTGAGCACCGTGCCGGCGCCGGCAATCGGCACCACCGTGAGCAGCGCCATGAGCATCAGCACCACCGCGGTGGAGCTGTCGCCGTGCAGTCGCAGCAGCTCGGCGAGGTTCAGCCGCAGGTCGGCCGCGTCGGCCGAGGGCGCCCGTGCGTTCACCGCGTGCTCGCGGGCCGCGCGGCGCAACGCCCGGGCAAGCCGTTGGCTCAAACGCGGCCCTGCGCCGGCACGCTGCGCAGTGTGGTGGGCTGGTTCAGCCGGACCACCAACCAGTGCAGGCCGATGGCGGGCACCAGCAGGCCGAGCATGCCCAGCCCCCAACCGGTCCACAGCAGCGGGGTGATCCAGCCCATCAGGCCGTCGCTGGAAGGTGCAACCTGGCCCAACCACTGCACCAGGTCCAGCCACATCGCCTGCAAGGCTTGCAGCCAGGCCGGGTCAACCCACAACGCGGCCCAGGCCGGCACCGGCCACTCGCCCACGGCCGTTGCGGCGGCCGCGGCTTGGCCCGAGCCAGCAGAACCCAACAACCATTCGGTGAGCTGCACCGACAGCGCAACCAGCGCGGTCCAGCAGATGGTCAAAAAGGCGAACACGCCCCAGACGATGGTTTTCATGACGTGGCTCCTTCCGGATGTCGGTGGCGCTCCGGCATCTGGCGCCAGGCGCGGGTGAGGCTGTCGAGCATGGCGGTTTCACCGTCGGCCAGGTGACCGTCGGCCTCAACCACGGCTTCGCACAAGCCAACGATGGTCTCGCGCAGGGCGGGGTCAGTCACCTCGGCCAGCAAGGCCTCGCGGGTGGCGGCATCGAGCTGCGACGAACCCAGCCACTCCCCTTGGGCGCCCAGCAGCAGGTCTTCACAGAAGGCTTCGATCACAGCCTTGAGTTCTTGCGGCGGCAAGCCCAGCTGGCGCGCGGCGTCCAGCCGGTCCAGCGCCCTGATCTCGCTCAGGGCGTAGTTGCCATCGGCCACCAGGGCCATGGCCAGCAGGCGGGCTGCGGCTTCGGGGCTGTTCACGGGGTAGGTTCGCATGATGTGCTCCTGATGATGAAGGATGTATGTGTCACTCGTTGCTGCCCAGACCCATGAGGCTGAGCAGGCTGGTGAACAGGTTGAACAGCGAGACGAACAGGCCCACGGTGGCCAACACGTAGTTGGTCTCGCCACCATTGACGATGCGGCTGGTCTCGAAAAGGATCATGCCGACCGACAGCAAGGCCACCAGGGCCGACACGGCCAACGCCAGCGCGGGCATGCTGAAGAAGAAAGCGGCCAGCGCCATCACCAAGGCGACCACCATGCCGGCGAACAGGAAGCCGCCCATGAAGCTGAAGTCGCGCCGCGTCGTGAGCACATAGGCCGACAAGCCCAGGAAGGTGGCACCGGTGGCGCCCAGCGCGGCCACGATGGTCTGCCCACCGCCGGGCAGACCCAGCGTGTGGGTGAGGATCGGGCCGAGCGTGTAGCCCATGAAGCCGGTCAAGGCGAACACGGCGGGCAGCGCCCAGCCGCTGTTCTGCAGCTTGTGCACAGCGAACAGCAGTCCGAAGTAGCCCACCAGCGTGATCAGCCGTTGGCCACGGTGGCGGCGGCCACGCCGGCGCTGAACAGCAGCGTCAGCGAGAGCAGTGCGTAGGTGTTCTTGAGCACCCGCGTGGTTTGGGCGGGGGTTGCGTCGGTGGCGGATACCGCACCCATGCGGCGGGCCAGGGCGGTGCTGCGGGAAGCGTTTTCCATGGTGAACTCCAGAAAAGAGGGAAGGTCGTGACGTTAAGCAAGCAAAGGCTTCTGAAAAAGCAGAAAATCACTGCCAATTCATCCTCAAAAGGCGAAGAATGCACTCGGAACTCAACTACAAGCACCTGTATTACTTCTGGGTGACGGCCAAGGAGGGCGGCATGTCGCATGCGGCGGAGCGACTGGGGCTGGCGGTGCAAACGGTGAGCGCACAGGTGCGCTTGCTGGAGCAGTCGCTGGGTCACGCGCTGTTCAAGCCCGCCGGACGCGGCCTCGCGCTCACCGAGGCGGGGCAGGCCGCGCTGCAGATGGCCGAACAGATCTTTCACCTGGGCGAGCAGTTGCCCGCTGCCGTGCGCGACGCCACGCGCGCCAGCGAGGTGCGCCTGGTGGTGGGCATTTCCGACGGACTGCCCAAACTGGCCGTGCGCGACCTGCTGGAGCCGGCGCTCACGGAGCCCAACCTGCGCCTGCTGTGCCACGAAGGCGAGTTCGACGACCTGCTGGCAGAGCTGGCGCTGCACCGGCTCGATGTGGTGCTCGCCGACCGGCCGGCCCCGGCCAACCCCAACCTGCGTCTCTACAGCCATGCGCTGGGTTCGTCTGCCCTGGGCTGGTACGCGCCCAAAGCCTGGCTGGCCCAGGCCAGGCAGGACTTCCCCCAGAGCCTGGCCAACGTGCCGGTGCTGCTGCCCACGGCCCACGCCTCGGTGCGCCTGCGCATCGACCAGTGGCTGGAGGGGCACGGTGTGCTGCCGCGCGTGGTGGGCGAGTTTGAAGACAGCGCGCTGCTGGCCACCTTCGGTTCGTCGGGCATGGGCGTGTTCCCGGCTTCCGAGCGCATGCGCGAGAAGCTGTCCAAGGGCTATGGTTTGCAGTGGATCGGCGCGTGCGACGGCGTGCGCGAGCACTTCTACGCCATCGGCACCGCGCGCAAGGTTCAACACCCGCTGGTGCAGAGCCTGCTCAGCGTTTCCGCCGAGTGAAGCGCGCGGGGCGCACAAACTGCAGCAACACGACGAACCCGGTCATCAGGGCGGTGTCGTGGGCTCGGCAGGCGTGTCCACCGCCTCTGGCGGCGGCTCGACGATCGTGGGCTTGTGCGGCGGGATGGTGGGCCGCGTGGTGGTCTGGATGTGCCATACCGCGACAAACATGGCCGCAATGGTCGGGCCGACCACAAAGCCGTTGATGCCCATCACCGCAATGCCGCCCAGGGTGGTGATCAGCACGAGGTAGTCGGGCATGCCGGTGTCCTTGCCCACCAGCAGCGGGCGCAACACGTTGTCGGCCAGGCCGATCACCAGCACACCCCAGGCCACCAGCGCGACGCCCTGCCAGATCTGGTCCACGGCAAAGAGGTACAGCGCCACCGGCACCCACACCAGGCCAGCGCCCACCGCGGGCAGCAACGAGAGCGCGGCCATCAGCACCGCCCACAGCAGCGCCCCGTTGACCCCCAGCACCCAGAACGCCAGGCCACCCAGCAGGCCCTGAACCAGCGCCACCACGAGATTGCCCTTGACGGTGGCACGCAGCACGGTACCAAAGCGCTCCAGCAACTCCTGCTTGTGGTCGGGCGGCAATGGAATCGCCATGCGGATGCTGCGCACGATGCTGGCGCCGTCGCGGGTGAGAAAAAACGCCAGGTACAGGGCGATGAACACACTGACCGCCAGCGTGAACAGGTCTTGACCGAAGTTGAAGGTGTGGGTGGCAATCAGCTCGCTGCCTTGCGTGAGCACCGCATTGAACTTGCGCTGAACCCGGTCGAAGTTGCCCAGACCAAAACGCCCGAGCAGCTGGATGACGCCATCGGGCAGGGCGTTGAACAGCCCGCGCAGCAACAGCGCCGGGTTCACCTCGCCCGACTGGATGCGGACGTACATCTGGGTGGCCTCGCGCGCCAGCGAGATCACCACCAGCACCGCCGGCAGCACCACCACCATGAGCGCAGCCCCCATGGTGACCAGCGCTGCGCGCGTGTGGCGGTGGTTCATGCGCGGCAGCAACCAGCGGTACAGCGGCGCAAACATGAGGGCAATGATGGAGCCCCAGAGGATGGTGCCGAAGAAGGGCAGCAGGATCCAGAAGAACGCCACCGTCACGGCGGCCAGCATCAGGCGCAGCGTGAGTGGGGCCGAGACCGCCGGCATGGCCAGCGGCGAGAGATCCTGCGCTTCGCTGGAAGTGGATTCGACGGCAGCGGCCGGCTCGGACGGGGCAGCGGGTGTGGCGGGTGTTGTCATGTTCACGGCCGGGAGTGTGGGGGCGCGCCGAGTATGGCGCCGTTCGCCAGCACACCCCAACGTTGTGCCGCAGCCACCCCCTTGCAATCGGCGCAAACGTGCTTAAATGCCATCCATATGGATTCCACATGGATGGCAGAACAATGACAAACCCTGTGACAAACCGGCTGCTGGAGGCACGCCCCCGGGTGGGTGACTCCGAAAAGATGACTATCAACCTGGGCGTGGTCGATCTGGGTCAGGTCGACCTGCTGGTGCAGGAAGGCTTTTATTCGAACCGCTCCGACCTGGTGCGGACAGCGGTGCGCAACCTGCTCGCCACCCACGCCGACACGCTCAAACAAACCGTGGCCCGCAAGACGCTCATGCTGGGCATGCAGCACCTCACGCGCGCCGAACTGGAGCGCACCGTGGCCGCCGGCGAGCGCTTGCGCATCCAGGTGGTGGGGCTGGCCCGCATCGACGAGGACGTCTCGCCCGAACTCGCCCTCGCTGCCATCGAATCTGTCTCCGTGCTCGGCGCCTTTCACGCCAGCCTCGCCGTGCGCCGCGCCCTGGCGCCACGCACTGTTTGAATCCGCTTTCCCTTGTGAAGGAACCCCTCTTTTGAAAACACCCCTGACGCCCACGCTGGCCATGAACATCAACGACACCATCGGCAAAGCGCTCGCGCAAGCAGGGCTCGACACCCACTCCGGGCCACTGAAAGGCGTCACAGAAACGATCCGCAAGGCGCTGGCGTCCGCCGGCCTGGGAGGCGGATCTGAAACCACCGCAACCCAGACCGGCGTTCATGCCGACGTGATCGACGTGGTGGCGCGCGACATCTCCAAACCGCCCACGGCCCCGCCAAAGGGCGTGGGCACGTTCACGGCCCGCACACTCCAACACCCTGCGGGCGCTCGCGACTACAAGCTCTACCGGCCCGCCGCGCCGGCAAGCGCAACCAACGGCCCCCGGCCTCTGGTCGTCATGCTGCACGGCTGCACCCAGTCGGCCGACGACTTTGCCGCCGGCACGCAGATGAACCGCCTGGCCGACGAGCACGGCTTTCTGGTGCTGTACCCGGAGCAGTCGACCAGCGCCAACGCCTCGCGCTGCTGGAACTGGTTCCGCCCGCAAGACCAGCTGCGCGAGGGCGGTGAACCCGCGCTCATCGCGGCCATGGTGCAGGCGGTCATGAAGGACCAGTCGGTGGACGCACAGCGCGTGTTCGTGGCAGGCCTCTCGGCCGGTGCGGCCATGGCGGTGATCCTGGGCGAGACCTGGCCCGACCTGTTTGCCGCCGTCGGCGCGCACTCGGGTCTGCCCTTTGCGGCAGCGCACGACATCCCCTCGGCCATGGCTGCCATGAAGGGCCGCGGCGTGATGGGCCGCGCGCATTTCCCGGGAACGGCCGACGACCCAAGGCGCAGCGCCACGCACGCCGTGCCGACCATCGTGTTCCACGGCGACCGGGACCACACCGTGCAACTGAGCAACGGCGAACACATCGCCAACCAGGCCCGCCAAGCCACGCCCTGGCTGGGTGCCCGCAGCGAAACCGGCACCGCCGCCGGCGGGCGCCGCTACACACGCGAGGTGCATGCAGACACCGGTGGCCGGGTGTTGGTGGAGCAGTGGACGGTGCACGGCGCCGGTCATGCGTGGTCGGGCGGAAATGCCGCGGGCTCCTACACCGACAACGCCGGGCCGGACGCCTCGGCCGAGATGCTGCGCTTCTTCCTCGCGCAAGCACCGCGTGGCTGAAGCGCCGCCCCGGCAGCTGCTGGCCACGCTGCGCGCACGCTTTGACAGCGCGGCCTTGCGCGTGACGCCGCCAGGCCAAAGCGGCATGGCGGACAACATGCCCACCGCCACGCAGACCGGGCAGTGGGCGCCGCTGCAGACCTGGTGTTTTGAGGGCGCAGGCGATGGCAGCAGCCCGCTGTTGCGGCCCACCCGGGCGCCGCAGGTGGACCAACGCTTTTCGATCGCGGTCTGGCAGCCGGTTGACCGGCCAGGGCTCGACCTGATCGAGGCCTTCAGCCGCCACCTCGACGGCAGCCACCAGCTGCTTGCGGCTGGTGGCGAGATGGCCAGACTGTGGCTGCGTTTGCGGGTGAAGGCCTGTGATGTGGCGTGGTGGCGCCACCGGCGGTTGTCGGATCCGTGGGACTGCGGTTACGCGCTGAACCAGCCCGACGCACGGGCTGCACTCGCGCAGTTCGGGCCGCGCCGGGCCACGCTGGTGGTGGCCCTGGATTGGCCGCAAGAGACGCTGGTGAATACCTTGCTTGCCATGCAGAACTCGGCGCCGCGGTTTGCGCACCCGGTTCGCTGGCTGGTGGTGCAGTCCAACACCAGCCCCATCACCGAACGGTTGCAGTCAGCAGGACTGCGGGTGACAGCCCTTCAACCGCGCGCGGCGGCCTGAAACGACGGCACCACCAGCACCGCGGCGGTGCTGGCGCCGTCTGCGCCCACGCTGTGGATCAACTCGGGCAACGGCCCATCGTGGTCAAAGAACACGCGACCACGCACCACCACCACCAAAGCGGGATTGGGGGAAGCGCGGCGCACGTCGGCAATGGTCTGCGCCATGCGCGGCATCCAGTCTTCGCGGTTGAAAGCCAGGCTGAGCGACAGGTCCACCACGTCGAACCACTGGCGCTTGACCAGCTTGATCAGCGCTGCGTTGTCCTCGGGAAACTCGCAGTGCGTGTCCCAGCCCTCGCGCCACATCATCTCGGCGTCGAACACCGCGCCCATCAGGTGCTGTTCACCCGGCAACGGCGCGATCAGGATGCGGCCGCGCAGGCGCTCCTGGGGCCGGTCGTTGTGGTCCGCCTCCAGGCACAGCTTGCGGAACGATTGCTGAAGACGCCCCAGACCGAGCGTCACATCAAATTCGGAGACTTCGTCGGACGCCCACAGGTCACCCAGATCGCGCGCGGCGGGCTCGGAGACCCACATGCACGAAGCGCGCAGCGAACCAGCCTCCGCATGCAACACATCCAGCAACGCGAACGCCTCGGCCGGGTCGGTCGCCACCAGCAGGCGCGCCAGGCTGGCCATGCGGGGATCGCGATCGGCTTCGACGTGCAGCGGCTGTTCGAAGCCGTAGCGCGGTGTCACCTGCGGCAACACAGCGGAATCCACCACGCGCCGGAGGATCTCTTGATCCAGCCGGGCAAACTCGTGTTCGAACTCGGGTTGAGCCGGGGCGCTTTTCCACAGGTCGGTGGCCAGCGCGTGCGGCACACCCTGCTGGCTGCGCAGCATCTCGATCAGGTTGTGCGGGGGGCGCATGCGCGCGTCGTTGGCGGCGTTGGGGCGATCGCTCGAATCGCGGTCGCCCAGTTTCATCCCCCAGTCGGGGAAACAGCGCACCGTGCTGGGCATGTGGCCCAGAATCTCCACATCGGTGTGCCGGCTGTCCAACCGGATCGACTGCCAGATGCGGTCCACGCTCTCGGCCGGTCCTTCCAGCCACTGCAGGAAACGCCCGGCGTCGTAAATCAGAAGGCCTGTGACCGATTCGGCCTGGTTGCGCCGGAGCGCGGCCTCCACCAGCTGCCGCAGCGCGGAATCGTCCAATGCAGTGACACAGCGGCTCCGGTAAACAAGCGTGGCCAGTTCAGGCTCCACGCAGTCCTGGGCAACTGCAGACGGGGGGCGGTGGGGGCGGGACAACACGACGCTCTCGGTTGGGCTGTTGGGAACAAGGAGGGCTCGAATCGCAGCCATCCATCGAAGCTCGAATTACTTTGACCGATCTTTGCAATCCAACTTGGGAACTCTTTGACCGGGGTGATGATCACGCCGCGTCCAATTCCCTGTCAAGCGATGTTTACCCCAGCCCGGAAAAGCCCGAAAGGGTGTTGCAAACCCGACCTCGGCGGCCCGAGTAAAGCAAAGTCATTCGGTGCGCCGGAGCATTCCGGACACGCGCTGTGTACGCCAGCGTGCCTTCGTTCACGCTCTCTCCTTCTCACAAAAGAAGCGCCCTGCCGCCAGGACTCCCTTCGATATACTGCCACCCGTATCAAAACGCAACGAGCTGATTCCATGCGAAACATGTGAACTTTCGTTGCTCCATATAGATAGCCCCACCGGTTGTTGGCGCCCGACACGCTCGGTCCACGAACCGCGCGGCGCACTACCGGGGCCAAGCACATGAGTCGTTGGTGTTCTCGCGTTCAAAACGCGGGTGGTTTCGTTCGGTCGGCGTTTTTTGGCTCCCTGGCCTCGCTGCTGTTTGCGGCCTCGGCACACGCCACGCTGGTGGTCAGCCAGAACGTGAGCGCCAGCACCATCGTGGTGGGCGAGCGAACCCGGCTCACGGTGACGGTGAGCAACAGCGACTTGCAGATCAACGGCGCCCAGCTGATCAACAACTTCCCGCCGCAGCTCAGGCTGTACGACCCGAGCTTTCCCGGCTATGTGGCACCCGCCAGCACCTGCTCCGGCGCTGCGTTCGCGCCGGGCCCGGGCGCTGGCGCCGGTGGAGCCGACGTGCTCACCGTCAGTGGCTTCAGCGTGCCAGGCAACAGCGGCGGTATCGACGGCACCTGCGCCATCGAGGTCGACATCACCTCATACCAGGGCGGCAGCACCTGGACCAACGTCATCAACCCCACCGACCTGACGCCCAACGCCGCCACCGTGGCGCAGCAAAGCATCCTGGTCAACAACATCCTCCTGCCCGCCGTCAGCAAGAACCTGGGTGGCGCCACCCTCACACAAGGGCTCTCGCGCACCGCGACCATCACCTTCACCAACCCCAACAGCGGGGTGAACATCCCGTTCACCAGCTTCACCGACAACCTGCCCACCAACCTGGAGGTGCTGGGCGTCGTGGGCAACACCTGCGGCAGCAGCACCAGCTTCACGTCCAGCAGCGTCACGCTCAGCGGCGGAGCCATCCCGGCGGGATCGCCAGGCACCTGCAACCTGCAGTTCACGATCCGCGGCGTGCTGGCAGCGGGCGTGGCATCGGCCTCCGGCACCAACACCATTTCGGCCGGTGACATCGGCAATACGCGGGGTGTCAACTACCCGGGCACCAGCACCAACATCACGGTGAACAGCCCGATCGTGCTGAACAAGGGCTTTTCGGTGACGCCGCTCACCGCCGGCACCGACTCGCAACTCACGGTGCGCATCCGCAACAACAGCCTGGCGCCGCTGACCGGCGTGGGCCTGGCCGACGTGGTGGGCTCAGGCTGGCCTGCGGCCGTGCGCAACAGCGGTGCCATCGGCGCCGGCAACCTCAGCGCCTGCGGCGCAGGCGCCACCCTGACCACCGGCACCGACGGCGGCTTCAACAAGGGATTCACACTGGCCAACGCCACCATCGCCGCTGGCGCCGAGTGCGTGATCAGCTACCCCGTCACCTCCGAGACGCCCGGCTTTCACACCAACAGCATCCCGATCGGCAACGTCGGCAACACCCAGGGCGTGACGAACGACCAGGGCTTCATCTCACCTGCACGCGATGCCACGCTGGAGGTGCGCAACAACGCGCTGACGGTGAGCAAGGCCTTTTCGCCCACCACCGTGGCACCAGGCAACGTGGCCACCTTTGCGGTATCGGTCACTTCATTCAGCCTGGCACCACAAACCTCGGTGAGCTTCACCGACAACCTGCCCGCCGGCATGGTTTACGTGGACGCCACCCAGGACGGCGCCACCCCCACCATCACCGGAGGCTGCAGTTTCTCCGCGCCGTTCCCGGCGCCCCTGGTCACCAACCCGCAGTTCACCTTTGACTTTCCCGCTGCCGCGCCTGGTGGCACCACCTGCGTGGTGCGCTTCACCGCGCGCGTGCCGGCCAACGCCACGCCCGGCACCAACCTCACCAACGCCAGTTTTGGCGCGGGCAACGGCACCGTCTCCGGCAGCTCGGGCTCGGTGAACCTGTCGGTGGTGAACCCGCTGGTGGTCACCAAGACCTTCGACGGTGTCGGCGCCCGCCAGCTGTTCCAGGGCTCACCCTCGGTGGTCGAGATCGCGCTCACCAACAACAACTTCTCGGCGCTGGGCAACGTCACGTTCACCGACACCTTGCCCGGATCGCCCGGCGCCCTGCGCGTGGCCAACCCGGCGAACGCGGTGAGCACCTGCGGCGGCACCGTCACGGCCAACCCGGGCGACACCAGCTTCAGCCTGAGCGGCGGCAGCCTGCCGGCCCGCAGCTCGACCACACCTTTCGCCGCTGGCCTGTGCAGCGTGAGGGTGAACGTGGTCGGTGGCACCGTGGGCATTCACAGCAACAACATCCCGGCCTTCAGCGGCGCCAACGCCGCCGACACCGTGAGCGCCACGGGCACCATCGCCAACACGCCGGGCAGCACGGTGCGCAACCTCAACACCACCACCGCCACGCTGGAGTACCTGCCCGCCCTGACAGCGGCCAAGACCTTCCTGACCAACCCGGTGCAGGTCGGCGGTACCAGCCGCGTGCGCATCACACTGGGCAACACCGGCAGCGGTCTGCTCAGCAATGTCAGCGTCACCGACCCGCTGACGGGCACCGGCCTGGCACTGGCCTCCGCGCCCAACGCCAGCACCACCTGTGCCGGACCGGTCGTGCTCAACGCACCAGCCGGCGGCAACTCGGCCAGCCTGACCGGTGCCGAGCTCGCCGGCAGCAGCAGCTGCGACTTTCTGTTCGACGTGACCACCAGCACCAGCACGCCGTCGACCAACACCTTGCCGGTGAGCAGCGTCACCGCCAACGGCGGTGTGGCCAACACCAACCCGGTGAGCGCCACGCTGAACAAGGTCACCAGCAGCGTGAACCTCACCAAGGCCTTCTCGCCCACCACGCTCAGCGGACCGGGCAGCGTGTCGCGCCTCACGATCAACATTGCCAACCTCAGCACCACGCCGCTGACCGACCTCGGCGTGGTCGACAACCTGCCCTCGGGCATGGTGGTCGCACCCAGTCCCCAAGCCAGCACCACCTGCGCCGGGGGCATCGTCAGCGGCCTGCCCGAGGCCACCTCGGTGGCCCTGACGGGTGGCTCGGTGGGCGGCAGCGCGAGCTGCACGGTGTCTATCAACATCACCTCGGCCTTTGTCGGCACGCTCAACAACACCCTGGCTGCGGGCGCCGTCACCAACACGCAGGGCGTCACCAACGCCAACCCCTTCACCGCCAACGTGGCGTCGCTGGCGGGTCTGGGTGTCGAGAAGTTCTTCGAGCCTTCGGCCGTGGGCGTGAACCAGCCCGCGCGCCTGGTGATCCGGGTGCGCAATTCGCTCACCCAGCCACTCACCAACATCTCCACCACCGACAGCTTCCCGGCCGGCCTGGTCGTCTCGGTACCGGCCAACGCCACCACCACCTGTTCGGGCGCCACGCTCACCACCAGCGCCTCCAGCATCAGCTTCAGCGGCGCCCAGCTGGCCGCTGGACCCAGCGTGTGCGAGATCCGGGTCGATGTGCGCGCCAGCGCGCCCGGCGCTTACGTGAACACCGTTCCGGGCGGCACCGTCATTGCCAACGATGGCGCAGTGACCAACCCGCAGCCCGGCCCCACCGCCACGCTGTTCGTGCTGGCACCCCCCACCGTGGCCAAGGCGTTTGCGGCCAGCCCGGTGGCACCGGGCACGCCCAACCGCCTTACAGTGACGATCAGCAACCCCAACGCCGGCCAGGCCCTCACCGGCGTGGCCTTGCGGGACACCTTGCCGGCCGGCCTGTTCGTGGCGCAGGTGCCCAACGCGTCGACCACCTGCGCCGGTGGCACCGTCAGCGCACTGGCCTCGGCCACCAGCGCCCAGGTGGCGGGCGCCACCGTGCCGGCCAGCGGTTCGTGCAGCTTCTCGTTCGACACCGTGTCCAACACCCACGGGGGCTCTCACCGCCACCGAGGGCGTGACCAACCCCGACCCGGCCAGCGCGCAGGTTCGGGTGCTGCAGCCGCCCACCCTGAGCAAGGCGTTTGTGCCGCCCACGGTGTCGCCCGGCGGCGTCTCGCGCCTGAGCATCACGCTGGGCAACGCCAACCCCTCGGCCCAGACCCTGCAGCAGGCCCTGACCGACAACCTGCCCGCTGGTGTGACCGTGGCATCCCCGCCAGCCGTGGGCGGTACCTGCACCACCGGCGCCGTCACGGCCACCGCCGGTGGCTCGCAGGTGGTCTACGCCAATGGCGCGAGCATCCCCGCCGGCGGTTGCACCATCGAGGTCAACGTGACGGCCGCCAGCGCCGGCACCTACACCAACCAGTTCCTCTCCGGCGCCCTGCGCACCGACGCCGGCGGCAACGCTCAACCCGTCACCGCCGAGTTGCGGGTCAGCCCGCTCGGGTCGATCTCGGGCCGGGCCTACATCGACGCCAACAACAACGGCGCCTACAACGTGGGCGAGCTGCCACTGGCGGGCCAGCCGGTGAGCCTGATCCGCTCGCTGGACAGCGTGGTGCTGCAGAAGACCACCACCGACAGCGGTGGCTTCTACGTGTTCAGCGAACTCGTCGACACCGCCGCGCAAGGCTCCGACTACTCGGTGCGTTTCCTGCGCTCTGGCACGGACGTGTTGGGCGCGGGCGGCGCAGCCTCGCCTTCCACGCCAACCAACACGCTGAGCGGTACCTTGCCCGGTCGCATCACCGCAGCCACCACGGCCGAGTCCAGCATCCAGGGCGGCACCGGTCTGGTGGGCACGCCC
>LNFM01006542.1_pt1 | contig 21210 bp, 24 predicted proteins | sample 596031 | NCBI WGS metagenome assembly LNFM01 (sample SAMN04254537, study PRJNA301005) | activated carbon metagenome | isolation source: dual media filters at the Ann Arbor, Michigan drinking water treatment plant | place: USA: Ann Arbor
GGGCGCTTGAAGTCGGAGATGGCGGCGCCTTCGCGCAGGAACTCGGGATTGGAGGCGACGGCGACGTCGGCCTCGTTGTTCGTCTCGCCGATAATGCGCTCGACGTCGTCGCCCGTTCCGACGGGCACCGTAGACTTCGTTACGACCACGGTGAAGCCTTTCACGGCCCGAGCGATCTCGCGCGCCGCTTCGTGCACGTAGGAGAGATCCGCGTGGCCGTCGCCGCGACGCGATGGTGTGCCGACTGCAATGAAGACGGCATCGGCCGTCGATACGGGCTCGGCAAGCTCGGTCGTGAAGCTGAGCTGGCCACTCCTCATGTTCTTGGCAACAAGCTCGGCGAGACCCGGCTCATAGATCGGGATGCGGCCTTCGTTGAGGGCCTCGATCTTGCGCGCGTCCTTGTCGACGCAGGTCACGTTGTGCCCGAAGTCGGCAAAGCAGGCTCCCGATACGAGCCCGACATACCCCGAACCGACCATCACGATATTCATGAACCCCACCCGATAGTTGAGCTGCGCTCGGCCATCCCGCCGTGCCGCAGCAGAGCGGTTACGAACATGTCAGCTCATTGTCGCAATTGCACGACAGCATTCACCGCTCCCCGGGCAGGGTCAAGCGGCGGGACGCCACATGCCAAGAGCCTGGATTGATAGCGCAATCATGGTGGACGCGGCGGGATTAAACCTGGGGCCCGCCCTGTGAAGGGTCGGAACGATCTACTCCGACCCTTTGGGCGACGGCGAAAGGCTTAGTACGTGCTCGCGGGCTTCTTTTCGGGAGAGGCTGGACTCGAGCCCCCCAGCATGCCGCGGATGCCCGCACCGTTGGCCTGCCACCAGTTGTAGAGAATGCGGACGTCCCACCCGATGCAGAAGTGCTTTACGCCCATCTCGATGTACGGCGCCGCCAGCTTGATGTCGGCGAGTTCCACGCGCGGATGCAGGCCCATCTTCAATGCCGTCTCGATGGTCTTCCGTTCCGCCTTCACGACGTCGGGATGCGTCCGCTGACCGGTAAGGCCGAGGCTCATGGAATAGTCGGAGCTTCCGAACTGCACCATGTCGATGCCTTTGACAGACAGGATCGCATCGAGATCTTCGACGCACTCCCGCTTTTCGACCATGATGGCGATCACGACGTCGTTGAGCGCCTCGACATAGGCCGGCGAGCCGCCTTCGCGCACGGTGCCGACGTCGCGCCGCATGCCGACGCCCAGACGTCCGCCGGTGCCAGGCGTTTCCGCGCGCACGGCCGCGATGCAGGCTTCCGCGTCGGCAACGGTGCGCACATCCGCGAACAGGATGCTCTGGAAGCCCGAGCCGATCGCCCGCATGGACTGATGCGTCCACTGCGTCTGCTCGACCTTGATCATGCCGCCGAGATTTTTGAGCTCCAGCGCCCGGCCGAGATTGTCCAAGTCGTGCATGGTGAATGGCGCGTACTCGGCCGTGAACTCGACGTAGTCGTAGTTGCCGGCATCGCCGATCAGCTCGACGAGCGTCGGCCAACTCGACAGCAGATGTGTGCCGATGGTCGGCTGGTTCGCATTCAGGAGGGCGCGAAGGCGGTTGGGGCGCATGATGGACGTTTCCTTATTGCGTGGGACAGTCACGATGACGCGAAGGTCGTCCAATATCGGCTTTTGAGCAACGAAGAATGGCAGTGTGCGGTGCGCTCATGCATTTTGGGCACCGGATGGATATCAGCTGCTGGAGGGTGTTCTGGAAGCCCATGGTGGGCGCGACAGGGATTGAACCTGTGACCCCACCCGTGTGAAGGGTGTGCTCTACCGCTGAGCTACGCGCCCGAAGCTTTCCACTGCGCCGGAAGGCCGGGCGCGAAAAGGCCACAGCTCTTTATCCCAGGCCGCTCGGCTGCGCAACCTCGGTTGCCCGGCTCAGTTGCCAGCTCAATTGCTTTGCGTCTCGCGCCCGTCCTGGAGGGCCAGAACGTGCCCGGCCAGGTAGAGCGAGCCGCAGATGAGAATGCGCAGCGGGCCGTCCGTAGTGCGCGCGGCAATATCGAGCGCCTGTTCCACGCCCTCGGCAGCCACGGCATTGTGGCCGACCCGGCGCGCCACATCGGCCAGCACCTCGGGCTTCACGGGCGGCATATGCGCGCCGGGCACCGGCACGGTCACGACCTGCCGCGCGAGACCGGCGAACGGCTGCAGGAAGCCGGCGGCGTCTTTCTGGCCCATCATGCCGACCACCAGTGCGAGGGGACGCGGCGAGCGCTCCTCGAGATCGGCAAGCGTGCGCGCGATCACCTCGCCGGCAGCAGGATTGTGCCCGCCGTCGAGCCAGACCTCGATCTCGGGCCGCAGATCGCGCGTGAGCGCACCGCGGCCGAGAAGCTGCATGCGCGCCGGCCAGCGCGCTCCCGTCAGGCCCGCGGCAATGGCGCGCTCGTCGATGCCGAGCTCCAGCGCCGCCGCCACCGACGTGCCGGCATTGACAATCTGATGCGGGCCAATGAGCGCCGGCATCGGCAGATCGAGTAGCTGGTCTTCGCGCTGGAAGACGAGGCGACCGCGCTGCGCGAAGGCATCGAATTGCTCGCCCCAGCGGATGAGCCGTGCGCCACGTCGGCGCGCCTCGATGTTGAGCACGTCATCGACCTCGGGCGTCTGGCGCGCAACGACGCAAGCCGCGCCGCGCTTCATGATGCCTGCCTTTTCGGCCGCGATCTTCTCGACGGTATCGCCGAGCTTATCGGCGTGATCCATGGAGATCGGCGTAATGACAGTGAGCGCCGGCTTTGCGACCACATTTGTCGTATCGAGCCGGCCGCCGAGGCCGACTTCAAGCAGCACGAAATCCGCGGGGGTCTCCGCGAAGGCTAGGAAAGCGGCCGCCGTCGTGATCTCGAAGAAGGTGATCGGCTGGCCCGCGTTAATTTTCTCGACGCGGCTCAGCAGGGTGGCGAGCGCGGCCTCGTCGATCGGCTGCGCGCCATTGGGTCCGCCGAGCGCGATACGCTCGCTGAAACGCACGAGATGCGGCGAGGTATAGACGTGTACGCGCTTACCTGCCGCTTCGAGCATTGCTTTGAGGAAGGCCGTCGTGGAGCCTTTGCCGTTGGTGCCGGCGATGTGCACAACAGGTGGCAATTGCTCATGCGGGCTGCCGAGCTCCGCGAGCAGTCGCTCGACGCGATCGAGGGAGAGGTCGATGAGCAGCGGATGGAGCTGCTTCATGCGCGCGAGAAGATCATCGAGGCTGGTCATGGGGAAGACTGTCCGACCTCGCTGAACATGCGCAGGAGCCCGCCGCCACAGCCATGGAGCGCCGACTCCGCGTAGTGAGCGTCAGGGAGTATTGGGGGAACCCTTCACCGGCGGCTTCGGCGCTGCGTCACCACCGCGTATCGGACCCTTCTTGGACTGCGTGACGAAACGCTCGTCGTCCGACACCGGCTCGACGTCGACCGTCTCCGCATCGCGCGGGCTAGGGCCGAGCAGCTTGGCGTCGACCGGCTTACCGTTGACGTATCCGTTGACGTGCTTCAATGGATCCGAACTCTTGGCCGTCGCCACGATCTTCGCACGGCCCGCCATGAGGATGCCGACGATGCGCGCGAGCGTTTCCGTCAGCTTGTGGCGGTGCACGACCATGTCGATCATGCCGTGTGCGAGCAGATACTCGGCGCGCTGAAAACCTTCCGGCAGCTGCTCGCGGATGGTCTGCTGGATCACGCGCGGGCCAGCAAAGCAGATCAGCGCACCGGGCTCGGCAATCTGAATGTCGCCGAGCATGGCATAGGACGCCGTCACGCCGCCTGTCGTCGGATCGGTGAGCACGACGATGTAGGGAAGATGAGCCTCGCGCAGCTTCTGCACGGCAATCGTCGTGCGCGGCATCTGCATGAGCGAGAGAATACCCTCCTGCATGCGTGCGCCGCCCGAGGCCGCGAAGAGGATGAAGGGGTAGCCCTTGGCCACGGCGTGCATCATGCCGGTGATGATGGCCTCGCCGGCGGCCATGCCGAGGGATCCGCCCATGAAGCGGAAGTCTTGCGCGGCGATCGTTACGGACTGACCGCCGATCTTGCCGTCGGCCAGCAGCACCGCATCATCGAGGCCGGTCGCGGCCTTGCTGTCCTTGAGGCGGTCCGTATAGCGGCGCCCGTCGCGGAATTTGAGCGGATCGACCGGAACGCTCGGCGAGGGCAGGCGCGTATAGCTGCCGCCGTCGAAGATATGCTTCGCGCGCTGGTCCGCCGACATGCGGTCGTGATGGCCGCAGCACGGGAAAACGAGCTGGGCTTCCTCGAGCGTCCGCCGGTCGGACATCTGCCCGCAACCCGGACACTTTTTCCAGAAGTCATCCGGCGGCTCACGACGGGTCGTGAGCAGGCTCCGAATCTTCGGGCGGACGACGTTGTTGATCCAGTTCACGCTACTGCAGCTCCTTGGAGCAGTCTCTATCCCGGGCCGGCCGCTTCGCCTACTACGCCCGCGCGCTCGGCGCTACCCTGGGCCCTATTCGCGGTAATCGCGGATCACACGCAGCACAGCGATCAATCGGCGCCGAATTATGGCTAACCTGTGGCGCCAGGGACCGCCGCTCTCGTGATCCTTAACGACGTGACCGATTCGTCTTCGTCGATGTGCACATCAAACACGCGCCGCAGCGCTACGCAATCCCGACGCCAGATTGTGAACGATCCTGTGCACGGAGGAAACGGTATCCGGCCCCGCTTTGCCATCAGACCCAAGCGTCGTCCGGATCGTCTCGACCAGAGCCGAGCCCACCACCACGCCGTCGGCGCAGTCCGCGAGCGTCCGCGCCTGTTCCGGCGTGCGAACGCCAAAACCTACGACCACAGGTAGCGGCGTCGAGCGCTTGATGCGCGCCACCTGAGCGCGCACATCCGATACCACCGGCGCGGCCGCCCCTGTAATCCCTGTGATGGAAACATAGTAGACAAAGCCCGAAGTGTTCGCGAGAACGGCCGGCAGACGGGCATCGTCCGTGGTCGGCGTAGCCAGGCGGATGAAGCTCAATCCTCGCTGCATAGCCGGCAGGCAGAGCTCCTCGTCGGCCTCGGGCGGTACGTCGACGACAATCATTCCATCGACGCCCGAATCCCGGGCTTCGTCGAGGAAGGCGGCGCTCGGGTAGACATAGATCGGGTTGTAGTACCCCATCAGGATGATCGGCGTGAGATTGTCCTTGGTGCGGAATTCGCGCACGAGCTGGAGCGTGCGCTTCATTGTCTGGCCGGCCTTGAGCGCGCGCAGCGACGACGCCTGCACGGCCGGGCCGTCGGCCATGGGATCGGAGAACGGCATGCCAATCTCGATGACATCGGCACCCGCCTCGGGAAGACCGAGCAGGATGGTCTTGGACGTCTCGTAGTCGGGATCGCCGGCCGTGACGAAGGCCACGAACGCGGGGCGTCCCTCACGCTTCAGCGCGGCAAAGCAGCGGTCGATACGGGTCTCGGGGCGCATTGAGTGATCAGCCTTCTTCCTTGGCTTCGTATTCGTCGAGCTTGGCTACGAGTGCCGCGTGGAGAGCGTGCCTGAGCATCTCCTCGGCTTCGGGCATGTCCGCCGGCGTGACAATGTCGTCGATGTCCCGGCGCAGTGCCGCGATCAACTCGCCCGTTGCTAGTCCGGAGGGCGCACGCTGCGTCGCCGTATCGTCGTTGTCGGCCTTGACCTCGCGAACATCGCGCGTGCCTTGCGCACCCGCCTTCGCGAGCGGCGCTGTCGGTCCGGCCGCCGAATTGCGCCCCTGGAACACCTTCTTGTGCAGGCCTTCGATGTAGCGTGCGTCTTCAGGATCGAGCTTGCCGGCCTTGTGCTCGGCAAGAAGCTCACGCAGCGTCTCCTTGGTCTCGTCCCACACGCCCGTGTGCTTAAGAAGATCCTCGACGCGCTGCTCGATATCCACGGCCATTCCCTCCATTCCCCCTCAGCGGCTAGTGTCCCGATTCCGAAGTTCGCCATGCCTCGATGCTAGCACCTGGAGCGAACTTCGGAATCAAAAGGGCCACTAGCATCATGATCTTGCTAGTGTAATTCAGATCGAGAAATTCGCTCGATACCGTGCCGCGAGATGGGGCGAATATCTCGATCATCACACTAGATCTTCATGCCGAGGTAGCCGGCGACGGCGAACACGTCCTTGTCGCCGCGTCCGCACATGTTCATGACAAGGAGATCGTCCTTCGGCAGCGTGGGCGCGAGCTTCATCACGTAGGCGAGCGCGTGCGAGGGCTCGAGCGCCGGGATGATGCCTTCGAGCTTAGCGCAGAGCTGGAAGGCCGTGAGCGCCTCCTTGTCGGTGATCGGCACGTAGCTGACGCGGCCCGTATCCTTGAGCCAGGAATGCTCAGGGCCGACGCCCGGATAGTCGAGACCCGCAGAGATCGAATGACCTTCGAGGATCTGGCCGTCTTCGTCCTGGATCAGGTACGTGCGGTTGCCATGCAGGACACCGGGGCGACCGCCGGTCATCGACGCGTTATGGCCGTTGTGCACGTCGAGGCCATGCCCCGCGGCTTCGACGCCGAAGATCTTGACCGACTTGTCGTCGAGGAAGGGATGGAAGAGACCGATGGCATTCGAACCGCCACCGATCGCCGCGACGAGCGTGTCCGGAAGGCGCCCCTCGCGCTCCATCATCTGTGCACGCACCTCGTTCCCGATCACGGACTGGAAGTCGCGCACCATCTCGGGATAGGGGTGCGGGCCGGCCGCCGTGCCGATGATGTAGTAGGTATCGCGGACGTTGGTCACCCAGTCGCGTAAGGCTTCGTTCATGGAGTCCTTGAGCGTACCCGCGCCGGACGTCACGGAATTCACCTTGGCGCCGAGCATGTGCATGCGCGCGACGTTCGGAGACTGCCGCGCGACGTCGGTGGCGCCCATGTAGATCTCGCACGGTAGGCCGAAGCGCGCGCACACCGTCGCGACTGCGACGCCATGCTGGCCGGCGCCTGTCTCAGCGATGATGCGCGTCTTGCCCATGCGGCGTGCGAGCTGGATCTGGCCGAGGCAGTTATTGATCTTGTGGCTGCCCGTGTGATTGAGCTCATCGCGCTTAAAGTAAATCTTGGCGCCTTTCAGATGCTCCGTCAGGCGCTCGGCAAAATAGAGCGGGCTGGGCCTGCCGCCGTAGTGCTCCAGGAGATCGCGCAGCTCGGCCTGGAAGCCTGCGTCGTTCTTCGCGGCTTCGTAGGCCTGCTCCAACTCCAGAATGAGCGGCATGAGCGTTTCGGCGACGAAGCGGCCGCCATAGAGGCCGAAGAAGCCGTGATCATCGGGACCGGCGCGGTAGCTGTTCGGCGCCTGCGTCTCGGTTTTGGTCGGGGAAGCCATGATCTCTGCGTATCCAGTTCGGGCGCATGTTGCGCGTATCAGACAGGGGCGTGTACCGCGCGGGCGGCGTTGATGAAGCGGCGGATCAGGTCGGGGCTCTTGATGCCAGGCGCCGTCTCGACACCGGAGGAGACATCCACCATCGTGGCGCCGGTCGCCGTGATCGCGGCACCGACATTCTCCGGCGTGAGCCCACCCGAAAGAAGATACGGCACGCGGTCCTTCACGCCGTCGAGCAGGTGCCAGTCGAAGGCGAGGCCGTTGCCGCCCGGCAGTGCGCCGGCAAGATCCTTCGGCGCCTTGGCATCGAACAGGATGAAGCGCGCGACATCAGCATAGGCGAGTGCCTCGGCAGCGTCGGCCGCCGTCTCGACCTTGATGGCCTTGATCACCGGCTTGCCCCAGCGCCGCGTAATCTCGGCGACACGTTGGGGCTTCTCGGAGCCGTGGAGCTGGAGGAAATCGGGCTCGACCTTGCGCACGATTTCATCGATGAAGGCGTCTTCGCCATCCACGACAAGCGCCACGATCGCGGTACGGTCGCGCATCAGTTCGGCAAGCTCCGCGGCCATGTCGGGCGAGAGGCTACGGGGGCTCGGCGAATAGAAATTGAGCCCGACAAAATCCGCGCGCGCGGCAAGCGCTGCATGGAGCGCCTCCGGCGTCTTGATCCCGCAGATTTTGACCTTCACCGACATTCGCCCGTCCGAGCATAATGGTTAAGCGGCAGAAGCCGCGGATGCCGGCATCCTATGCCGGTTTTCGGAGCCCGGATCAACGCCTGCTGCCATCCTGCGGGCGCCCGGGCCGCGCCCGATAGGGCGGCAGCGACCAGCCGAACCAGAGCGCGAGGCCACGCACGGCGAGGCAGGTCAGAAATCCCGCCAGCAGCGCGTTGGGCTCAGAGAGACCTGCCGCCTGTCCACCGACGTAGACCGCCGCGCCCGCCAGCGCCGCCGTGACGTAGATTTCCTTCCGCAGCAGCACCGGTACCTCGCCGCCGAGAATATCGCGGATGATGCCGCCGAAGGTCGCCGTCACGACACCCATCACGACGGCAATGATTGGGCTCGGAATCACGTCGAGGGCACGATCCGCGCCCACCACCGCGAACAACGAGAGCCCGATCGCGTCGAACCAGAGCAGCAGGCGATAGCGCGAGTCCGGCAGGTGCGCCGTGAAGAACAAAATAACCGCCACGATCACGCAGACGAGGATGTAGGCCGGCTCCTGCACCCAGAAGACCGGCAGCCGCCCGAGCAGCAGGTCGCGCACCGTGCCGCCGCCGACGCCCGTCACGATCGCCAGCAGCGCAAAGCCGAAAACGTCCATCTCCTTGCGCGAAGCGACAAGCGCACCGGTCGCCGCAAACACGGCGATGCCGAACCAGTCGAGCGCGATGAGAAGGTGGGCGTGCATGACTTGTGTGTTGGCCGCGGGCTGCTGGGAAGAGGTGCTTCGCTTTCGATAGGTGGTGCTATGCCCACGGCGGCCATGTCGACAAGTCGAATTCGTGGCCGCGGGCTGGAGGGAGAAACTTCCCCTTCCCCCCGTCCTTCACGGGGAGAAGGTCGGGATGAGGGGCGGCAACAAATGCCTAGGTCAGCGTATGCCGCCGCCCCTCACCCTAACCATCTCCCCGCAACGGCGGGGAGAGGGGATTTATCGGAGTTTGTTGGAACGGTGCGCCTAGCGCCCAGCAACCGCGAGCGCCTTGCCTGCGCCCTGTTCGCGCCGCTGAGCCGCGAGAGTTTGATCCCGCTCACGCGCCAGGCGATCGGCCTCGGCCTGCCAGCGCAGTGCCTCCTGCGCGCGGCGCCGTGCGGTGCGACGCCATCGGGCCTGGGTCATCCACATCGACGTGCCACCGAGAGCAACGCCGATCACGAGAGCGATGAGCAGGTAAGCGTAGAATGGCAGGTCGATCCAGAGAACCGGCGTCTCGGGCCGAAATGGATCGAGCACCAGCCGCGCCGGATGACGGTTGGCGACGGCGAGCGTGACAAGGATGGCGGCAGCAGGAAATGCGACCAGCAACCAGACGATACGCCTCAGCACGACTTCAGCCTCCAACCCCTACGGGGGAGAGGTCTCCACCCGGCATCAGCTTGCGCCGCTGCCCTCCGCCCGGGCCTCGCGCACCGTTTTGTCCCAGCCTAGCCGGCGTCGCCGTTAAGACGCTCGCGCAGCTCCTTGCCCGTCTTGAAGAACGGGACGAACTTCTGACCGACCGAGACTGTCGCCCCAGTACGCGGATTGCGGCCCGTGCGCGGGGGGCGATGCTTGACGGTAAAGGCGCCAAAGCCCCTGAGCTCGACCCGGTCCCCCTTGGCGAGGGCCTCGACGATCTCATCGAAAATCACATTCACAATGCGCTCGATGTCACGATGAAACAAATGCGGATTCGCCGCAGCGATCTTCTGTATAAGTTCGGATTTGATCACAGCTGCCTCGCTCCCCAGTGAACTTTCTTGAAATTCATCGATTTTCTAAAGGCTGCCAAACTGCAACAAGACCGTCAAGCTGCAACGTCGCGAGCACCCGTGCATTCATTAGTCTAGTCGCCACCTCGCCGAGCGGGCCGCCGACCCACAGTGCAACGGCCATAGCCGTATCGCCGAGCAGGCCCCAGGCGGGATCCCGCTTGGGTTTCCAGTCCACGATCCTCAAGTCTTTCGTGACACCGCGGGTGTCTTCGAGCCAGCGCCGCACCTCGTCCTCGCCGCCAATGCGGTCGACGAGCTTGTAGCCGAGCGCCTCGCGTCCCGAGTAGATGCGGCCCTGCATGAGGCCGGGCACGGCGGCAGTATCGATGCCGCGCCGCTCAGACACGAGCCCAACGAACCAGCCGAGCGATTCCTGTATCATTTCCTGCGCCACGGCCTTGCTTGCCTCGTCCGTCGGCTGGAAGGGCGAGGGCGTGGCCTTGAGTGGCCCGCTCTTCACCTCGTGCATCTTGATACCGAGCTTGGCCATGAGGTCCGTCACCTCGGCCCATTGGAAGATCACGCCGACCGAGCCCGTGATCGAGTTGCCGCGCGCGACGATCTGGTCGGTGGCGAGGCCCGCGATGTAGGCGGCCGACGTCGCGACCGTGCCGAACTGCGCGACCACTGGCTTCTTCTCGGCCACCTTGCGGATGGCTTCGTACACGGCTTCGCCACCGGTCGTCGTACCGCCGGGGCTGTTGATGAAGAGGATGAGCGCCTCGACATTGCGGGCATCGGCGACGCGCTTCAGCAGCTCGAGCTGCTTGCGATCCTCGGTGATCACGCCCTCGATCGTCACGCGCGCGATCTGCTTGGTGCCGATGGTCGAGCTCTGATTGGCACTGAGGCCGATGGCGGCACCGATGGCAAGGACGACGGCGAGGATCGCGAGCCCGCGCCAGAACGAGGCGCGCCGACGCAGCCTCCTGCGGTCGAGTACGGCTTCGGTTTCAAGCGACATGGGCAAGATCTCTTCCGTTTGGCTGGGTTTCGCAACCTCACCCATCTGGGCACGGACTGCGGGATTATCCAAGTGCCTCAATGTACTACCGGGCTTGCAACAAGAGCAAGCAACGCCGGTCGGCGGTGGATAACGACTGATTGAGCTTTTATCAACCGTTCACGCCGGGGCCTACGATCCGCCGCCAAAAGGCCCCTGCCGATCCGCAATGCCTCCGAAATACGGCCCGGAACAAAGACTAGTTGCATGTGGACTGCGTCCTTCGCACCGATTTTCAGGGAGTGACACTCGATGCATTTCCGCTTTGCCGCCCCGATCGCCCTCGCTGCCGCCGGAATCGGCATGGCGGCCGTCGCCACTGCAGCACCCGATCCGGCGATGAAGATCGCTGCGCCGCTCACCCATGAGAACCTCGCCGTGTATCTCGTGCGCGGCAGCTCGATTGCCGGCCCCACGCCCGCAACGCTCGAGGAAGCGCTCGCCAAAGGCAGCGTCGTCGTCCACGAGACGGGCAACGTGCGCGAGCTCAAAATCGAGAACACCAGCAGCGAGCCGGTCTTCATCCAGTTCGGCGACCTCGTCAAAGGCGGCCAGCAGGACCGCGTGCTCACGACGAGCCTGCTGATCCCTCCGAACTCCGGCCAAATTGCCATCGGCGCGTACTGCGTGGAACAGGGGCGCTGGAGTAGCCGCGGCACCGAGGACGTAAAGAAGTTCTCGGCCTCGAATGCGCAGCTCTTCTCGCGCACGGCCAAGATCGCGATCGCCCGCGCGCCCGTTGCAGCGGCGGAGTCGCGTCCGACGCAGCGTGCCGCGCCACCGCCGGAGCGTGGCGCATGGCGCGATGGGTTGAGCGCCCAACCGCTCATCAATCAGGTCCGGCCTTCCGTGGAGCCGCCCGCGCGCGATCCCCAGCGCATCATCCAGGAGGCCCACCCGCGTGGAGCGAGCGGCCAGGGTGAGGTGTGGAGCAGCGTCGCTGCAGCCCAGCAGCAGCTCGGCACGCGCCTCGCATCATCCATGGCCTCGGAGAAGTCCAAGACCAGCCTCCAGCTCACGCTCGAGAACGAACGTCTCCAGAAGGCGCAGGCGGCGTTCGTCACCGCGCTCGAAGCCAAGGCGCTCAACGACAATGACGTCATCGGCGTGGTGATCGCGATCAATGGCACCGTCACGGGCGCTGACATCTACCCGTCGAACGGACTCTTCCGGAAGATGTGGCCGAAGCTCGTGCGTGCTGCCGCGACCGAGGCACTCGCAAACCCAGCCAAGGATGTCGCCGCCGCACTTGCAGCCGCACCGGCCATCGCCGACGTCGAGAAATTCCTCTCGGCTGCAGAGGACGGCAAGGCAAGCACGCGCGCACTCGCCGACATTGCCCAGCACGAGACCAAGGAGAGCGCCGACGTGCTGAAGGTCGAGGCACGCACGACCGATGGCCGCTGGATCCACCGCAACTTCCTCGCTGCGAAATAGCGCGTTCCTGCACCGCGTCCCCGCGCATGGTGCAGGCTAGGGTGAGGGGCGGCGGCCAAAGCCATCGCCGGCCAAGGCCCCTCACCCCACTTTGGGCGATATGCGCGAAGCCCGCGCAGCGCACTTCAGGTCAGTGGAATAACGTTACTTTGCTTATCGGATCCGCGAACGCGAGCGAGGAATTGGCGCCGCTTCCACCAGGAGATGCTCAGAATCGCGATGCAGCACACTGCATTGCCAGCAAAGCAGGCCGCGAGCCACAAGTCCTTGAGATTGATGAGCGCGTGAGCGATCGTCGACAAGTGAGCCACCAGGAAGAGCAGCCAAGTCGTACTCGAGATGGCTGAGGCACCGGTGGTATCAATAGCTGCTTTGTGGATTTGTGGCAGATAAGCAAGGATTCGCGCGCTGTTGCAGGCGGCAAACAGCGCTAGCGTAGCTTCTTCCAAACTCATGCACGAAATCTCCGTCGGCCTTGCCGTCGAGCGGCGGAGTACGTTCAGGGAGAACTGCCCGTTTGCTTCCTCGATGCTGACATGGTGCAGTGCGGCTGACATCATCCCAAAGGGTGAAGATGCTCACGGCCGCACAGGCGACGATCGCTCACCATCGCGGACCTTCAACGCCCGACAAGGGCCTCGCGACGTCCTTCCGAAGAAATTGGTGCACTGGTCTCTAGGCGGCTGCCGGCCGCGCCGCCGCCGTGGCGGCTTTGTGTTTATGCGGGTTCTTCATGAAGAGCAGCGCCGGCATGCACACGAGAATGACGACCGTGATGAGCTGGTAGTCGGCAATGTAAGCGAGCAGCTTCGCCTGCTGCGCGACGGTCCGCTCGATCGCCGCGAGGCCGACGGGATCGGTCAGGCTCCAGGGCGCCGGCAGGATGATGTGCTGCATTACATCGTTGTCCGGCCGGATATGCTCTGCGAGCGTCTCGTGGTAGCTCTGGGTCGAGCGCACGAGATAGCTCGAGAAGAGCGCGACGCCGAGACTGCGGCCGATGTTGTTTACGAGCGAGTAGAACGACGTGCCGGCATCGCGCAGCTCGGGCTTCAGCGTGACGAAGGCGACCGAATTCAGCGGCACCATGAAAGCGCCGAAGGCCAGCCCCTGAATGAAATTGTTGATGACGAAAGCCGTCATATCGATGTCTTCGGTATAGGTCGAGAGCTGCCACATCGTGGCGGCCATGACAATCATCGCCGTCGCGATCACCTTGCGTGGATCCATGTACGGTAGCAGATAACCGACCAGGAACGAGGCGATCATGGTGCCGGCCCCGCGCGGCGCCATGGCATAACCGCTGAGCAGCGGTGGATAGCCGCCGATGTCCTGCAGGAACGGCGGCATAATGACGAGGCTGCCGAAAATGAGCACGCCGAACAGTGTCCTGAGGACGGTGCCGGCGAGATAGTCGCGATCCTTGAACAGCGACGGCTCGATGAAGGGCGTGCTGGTCGTGAAGACGTTCACGATGAACAGCCAGAACGCCGCGAAGCCCACGAGCGCAAGCGCCACCATCATCGGCGATTCGAACCAGTCGTAGCGCTCGCCGCGATCGAGAATGAACTGCAGGCACGCGATGCCGACGCCGAGCGTGACGAAGCCGTAGTAGTTGAACTTCCGAAATGTGCGCAGGCCCGTTCGCGGCACGAGGAATGCCGTCATCAGGAAGGCGACGATGCCGATCGGGAGATTGATGTAGAAGGCCCATCGCCATGTCAGATACTCGGTGACATAGCCGCCGATCGTCGGACCGAAGACCGGCCCGAACATCATGCCGACGCCCCACCACGCCATGGCAATGCCGAGCTTCTCGCGCGGGTATATCGTGAGCAGGGACGACATCCCGAGCGGCAGCAGCGCCGAGCCGAAGAAGCCCTGCACGGCGCGCCAGATCAGGATTTCCGTCAGCGACGTCGACATGCCAGAGAGCATGGCGCTGCTCGTAAAGCCGGCGATCGAGATGAGAATGAGTCGCTTGCGGCCAAACATGCCGCCGAGCACGCCCCAAATCGGCGTGAAAACCGTTAGCGTGATCAAATAGGATGTGATCACCCAGGCAATCTGATCCTGGGTCGCGGAAAGCTCACCCTGCATGTGGCGCAGAGCGATCGATACGGTCGCCGTATCGAACACCTGCACGAGTGGCCCGAGAATGAGTGCGATGGTGATCAGCAGGAGACGCGTGCCGCTATAGGTGGGCGGAACACCTGCCGGCGACGCCGTCGTCGTCATGGCTGTGTGCCAGGCCGTGCGCCGGGCTTCCTTTCGGGCAGCGACGACGCTTGGGCATCGGGCATCGTATCGAACCAGCCGACCACGCTCTGCACCCATCCGGGCATGGACCGGCGATGCTGCGTATCGATCTGCACCACGACGCTCATGCCGGCGCGCAGAGCCGGTGCGTCCGCCGCATCAATGCGCAGGCGCACAGGCAGGCGCTGGACGACCTTGACCCAGTTGCCAGTCGCGTTCTGCGGCGGCAGCAAGGCGAACTCGGATCCCGTTGCCGGACTGATGCTGCTGACGAGGGCGCTCAGCGGCTTGCCCGGATACATGTCGACTTGGATGGTCGCGCGCTGGCCTGCCTTGACGTTGGTGAGATCGGTTTCCTTGAAGTTCGCCTGCACCCACACGTTCTCGGTGCCGACGAGACTGAACACGACATGGCCCGCATTCACATACTCGCCGGGCTGCAGGTCGAAGTTCGTCACGATGCCCGACACCGGCGCCTTGACCTCTGTGCGTGCAAGATCGAGCGCGGCACGGTCACGCGCGGCACGCGCCTCACGAACTGCCGGCAAGTCGTCGATGGGCTGCTCCCGATCGCCGCCGAGACGCGCACGCACTTCCGCGATCTCCTGCTCGGAGATCAAGATCTGGTCGCGCGCATTGCGCAGCGCCCGCTCGGCCAGATCCATGCCCGAGCGCGATACGACGCCGCTCTTGATCAGCGATTCCTGGCGGTCGAAGTGCTGCTGATGGTACGTCAGGTCGCCCTCGGCGAGCTTCAGGCGCGCCACCTTCTGATCGTAAAGTGCGCGCACCGAGCGCGCCTCCTGCATGGCGGCGCCAAGCTGCGCCTCGGTACGGTCGAGCGCAATTTTGAATGGCTGCGGGTCGATGCGGAAGAGGAGCGTGCCGCGCGTGACGGGCTGGTCGCTGTCGACGAACACCTCGACGACGCGGCCATCGATATCGGCGCTGACCGTGATCTTGTCCGCCTTGACGTAGGCATTGTCGGTCGAAACGTAGCGACCGCTGGCGAGATAGAGATACCCGCCGATCAGAAGCGCGACGAGCGGCCCGATCAGCGCGATGGCGAGAACCGACAGCGAGCGACGGGACGCCGACCTCATCCGGGCGCGGAGTGCGCGCAGGAAGGTGCCTACACCGCCGCCGGCCTTGCTCGGCGCACTACGATCCGGCTCTGTCGCGCTCTTCTGCATGGGCGCGCCTCATTCCTCATTCTTGGAGCCGGCTTCGTCGTCGGAGGCGGGGCTGGCTGGATCGGTGGCATCGAGGGCGGTCAGGTTGCTCTTGATCTTGAGCAGCGTGTCGATGAGAGCCTCGGATTCCGCGAACGGAATGCCCTGCAGGACTTCCTTGCGGTTGGCATTCGAGAGCGCGCGGAGCTTGTCGAGGACGGGCTGCACCTCGGGCTTCAGGTAGAGGCGCCAGGCGCGCCGGTCGCGCGGATCAGGCCGGCGCTCGACAAAATCCTTCTCGACGAGCCGATCGATGTGACGGCCGAGCGAGATCGGCTCGATTTCCATGATTTCCGCGAGCGCCGTCTGATTGATGCCCTCGCGGCGGCGAAGCTGGGTCAGGACCCGCCATTGAGCGCGCGTCAGGCCAAGCTCCCGGGCTCGCGCATCGAACCGCCGTCGCATGAGGCGCGATACATCCGCCAGCAGGAAGCCGAGGGCTCGGGTAAGAAATGGGTCTGCCGTCATAAAACCGCAAAATATATACGTGGCTTATTATAAGCCAGCATATACTTCGCTATCTGGGGGTGCGGTTAACGCATAGCCGACAGAGCCTCGGTGCCGCTGGCCGACCTCAGCCATCCTCGAACTCGGCCTCGTTGTTGGCCGGCGCCAGCGCTCCCCGCGTCCAGGTCGAGGGCCGCTTGAGGAAGTCATGGAGCGTCTTGCCACGCTCGGACTTGAAGGGCTCCTGCGTGATCGAGAAGCCCTCCATCCGGTCGAGACGGAAGGTGCGGAAGTCAGCCCGAAGCTCGCACCAGGCGGCCATTACCCAGACCGGTCCGAAGAAGGCCAGCGACAGCGGCCGCACCGTGCGCTCGCTCCCCTGACGCAGCACGTCCGTGTAGCGGAAGCGGATCTTGAGACGGCTCCTGACAGCCCGCCTCAGCTCGGCAAGATCGAATGAAATCGGCGCCATGTAGTGGGCGCAGGGCGCCATAAGCGCCGTATTCGCCATGTAAACCTTGAGCTGATCAGGAATGACGGCTTCGATCTTGGCGATCGCATCCGTCGCGGCGGCGGCGAGCTCCGCATCTGCCCAGCTCTCGACAATGCGGGCGCCGAGCACCAACGCCTCGATTTCCTGCTCCTTGAACATCAGTGGCGGCAGGTCGAAACCCGCCTTGAGGACATAGCCGACGCCGGCCTCGCCCTCGATCGGGACCCCGCTCGAAATGAGATCGCGCACGTCGCGGTAGATCGTGCGTTCGGAGACCTCGAGCGATTCGCTGAGCTCGCGCGCCTTCACGGTCGGCTTGCGCCGCATGTGCTGGATGATCTCGAACAGGCGGTCGGCTCGGCGCATGAAGCGTCTCCCGGGCGGCGCTGGATGGGGCAAATTTCTGCTCCACCCCTCCTACCCTAAGCCTCCTGACAGCACCCTGTCAGGAGCCTCCAGACCTCCTGACAGCAGGCTGTCAGGGGGACTCTGGCATTGTCCGGTTGTCGCCAGGGCAAAAGCCCGGCGGCAATCCATGAGCGTCACTAGAAAACAAAGATAGCCCAGGAGATCGATCATGTTGCAAGTCGTACTGACGGAGGCCCCCAACAGGGAAAATTACCGGACACCAAGCATCGAGGTGGAAGAGCTTCGGCCATCCCTCGCGATCCGGCTGGCCTGGTGGGCAAACCAGCGGTTGCACGCCTACTTGGTGGCGCGCCGCTATCGCAAGACGGTGCGGACGCTGGCCGGGCTCGACGACCGGACACTCCACGATATCGGCATCGATCGCAGTGAGATCACGTCCTACGCTTCGCGGGGCGGAGACGATCGCCACCCCTCCCGCCGGCAAGCACCTCTGTACGTCTCACCGTACTGAGGCAGAGCCCCGGCCGCACGCCAGCCTTTGGCCCTTTCCCTGGCGTGCGGCCGGGACGACCCGAACGGGTGCCATTTCAAACAAGCTTAGCTCTGAGGGAGCAATACGATGATCAATCACATTTCGATCGGCAGCGCCGACCTCGCCAAAGCCCGCAAGTTCTACGACGCCGCACTGAAGCCGCTCGGATACGCCTGCCGGAGCAAGGACGAGACGAGCGCCGGCTATGGCAGCGACGAATCTCGCTTCTGGATCCTTAAATCGGCTCGGCCAGCGGCGCAGAATGCCGAATCGGGACTGCATCTGTGCTTCGACGCACCGACGCGCAAGAGCGTGGATGCCTTCTATAAGGCCGCGCTCGCGGCCGGCGGCAAGGACAACGGCAAGCCCGGCCTGCGTGCGAACTACGGGGCAAACTATTACGCCGCCTTCGTGATCGACCCGGACGGCCACCGGCTCGAAGCCTACTGCGGCGCCGCGGAGTAAGCAGAATGTCGGAGCACGTGGCGCGCACCCTATTCGACCGTTGGGAGCGGGTTTGGCACGAGGATCAGCATGACCTCATCGATGAGTGCCTCGCACCGCAGTATGTCCGCCACGAGGAAGCGGGCACGCGCCGCGTCACGCCGGTGGAATACGCCGAGGAAATCCTTGCGACGAAACGCGATCGGCCGAACATCCGATTCACTGTCTATGATCACGGGATCACGACGGATCGCGCTTGGTTCCGCTTCAGCATGACCTGGAACGATTCGGGCTCCGGCGAGGTACGCTCTCGCGCTGGATTTCAGGTCTACCGGATCGAACACGGCAAGCTGGCGGAAACATGGGTGATGTTCTTCGGGCCCGGTTCATCATGGCCCGATGAAGCCGGACAGACAAGATGGACGAGGCCGCGCACACACTAGCGCGCCTCGGTTTTCTGGAGTTGAGAACATGAGCCGCGATACGAATGAAGCCGGCGAGCGCTATCTTCTTTTCCCGACAGCGTTTGGAACCTGCGGTATCGCGTGGCGAGACGGTGGCCTGACACGTTTGCAGCTTCCCGAGCGCGACGTGTCGGCCACCGAGCGCCGACTGGCCGACCGGGCGACACCCGCGCAGGCAGAAGAAGAGCCGCCGTGGGTGCAGTGGGCCATCGTGGCACTGCAGCGCTACTTCGCCGGACGCGCCATCGACTTCTCGTCGATCCTCATCGATCTCGATCGATGCAGCCCCTTCCACCAGCGCATCTACGCTGCGCTCCGCGAGATCGGCTACGGCAAGACCACGACGTACGGCGCACTTGCGGCCGAGGTCGGTAGCCCCGATGCCGCCCGCGCCATCGGCCAGGCCATGGGCCGCAATCCCGTGCCGATCATCATTCCCTGCCATCGCGTGCTCGCGAGCGGCGGTCGCACTGGCGGTTTCTCCGCGCCCGGCGGCGCCACGACCAAGGAGCGGCTGCTGGAGCTGGAGGGCGTGCGCCGCTCGACGACACCGCCGCTGTTGGCACTTCTCGAGCAACCGCGTAGTTAAGCGCGGACGCAGCTCGAGAGACCGACGACGACGCAGGCGGCGGCTGTGGCCCCAAACGAACCGAGTGGATCAGCGAGGCCGGTGGCCTCACCCAGTTCGGCGCTCTGATCGAGATACTGCCGCCAGGCTCGCGTTCGTCGATCAAGCACTGGCACAGCACCGAGGACGAGATGATCTACGTCCTCGAAGGCCAACTCACCCTCATCGAAGGCGATACCGAGACGCTGCTGCGGGTAGGCGATGCGGCAACATTTCGAGCCGGCGTCCCGGTTGGCCACTACCTGGAAAATCGCGGCACTTCGCCCACCCGCTGCCTGACCGTCGGCACCCGCGCGCCCGTCGACACGATCACCTGCCCCGACCATGATCGCGTATGCTTCCGCGACCGCTCGCTGCCCGACGACATCTGGACGGATACTGCAGGACGACCGGCGGGGAATCCATATCGGGAGTAGTCGTCACTCTATCGAGCTAGAGGCATCTGGACGGCCGTGCCCAATTCATGACATGTGCGCGGGCCAACTAGGCGCAGCGGACTGAACTCGGAACACCCAATGACTGAAGCATTTGTCCTTAACACCGTTGTATCCGTCGCGGCAGTGCTCGGTCTCATCGCGGGGCGCGCCATTGCGGCAGAAGGCGAGACCTGGCTCAGGTCTGTTCTGGCCGCCGCATACATCGGTGCGCTCAGTCTCGTCGTGCAGCTGCTGAGTTCCGAATCCTCAACCTGGTTCGATGCCCTGGACGTCGCCGGCAAGTGCCTTCTGTGGGGAACGGCGGCGGGCGCCACCGGTGGCCTCGCGATCGGCATCGTTGTCGCGTCGCTCTCTCTGGGCAGGTCCAAGCGGACGTAGATGGACATTCGCACGCTGGAGAGCTTGCCGCTCATCCAATCGCGCTAAGCCGGCACGCTGCACGCCTTTCCGTGGCCGACATCGGACACAGCGGAGATTTTTGCTTCTCGATGCGCTGCCAGCGTGAGAGCAGCATAGCGAGACTATGCTACAAAATGTCTGATATCCTATTATGCTCGGCAATCTTGTAGTCCGATCTTGCTTCATCAAATTTAATCAAAGGTACTCCTCGTGTTCGCCAGCCGTCAGTTCTCAGCGATTTGGCAAGTCCTGCATCGCTTTGGTCCAAAGCTCGGCTTTAAACTTCTCTCTCTAGCCGCTTGTCAGAAATTTTGTCGGCGGTCTGGTGCAGGCACGATTTTCCGCCTGAAGAGAGCTAGCGGCACACCTCCCATTCAATTGCGTCATCTCACAAGCGACATCGACGTCTACCATCAAGTCTTCGTCCAGAGACAATATCGCCAACCTTCTCCAGTGCACGCGAGCGCACTGGATCTAAGGTACCGATCACTACTCGCCGCGGGCGAACAGCCTGTGATATTGGATTGCGGCGCCAACATCGGCCTTGCGTCGCTATGGCTAGCGGACGCGTTTCCACAGGCCAGGGTCATCGCCATTGAACCGGAACCTTCGAACTTCGCTTTGCTGAAGGAAAACGTCCGGGAAATTTCGCAGATCGTGCCGGTCAATGCTGGAGTCTCTAACACAAGCGGCAAACTGAGCTTGCATAGCGCTCCTGGAGGGGCATGGGCATGGCAAACTGAGCACAGCCCGCTTGGCAAAATCGAAGCGATCACTATCGATGAAGCGTTGGCAATGATCCCCGGTGGTGAACCACTGGTCATCAAGATTGACATCGAAGGTCACGAACAGGCTCTCTTTTCCTCAAATATCTCATGGGCCGCACGTGCTCCTCTGATCATCGTTGAGTTTCACGATCTCCAGATGCCTTGGCGCGCCATCACGTTCTCGGCACTTCAGTCGATCGGCCAACTCCAAGCTCGCGACTGTATCGTCAATGGAGAGAACTACTTTCTTTATTCTCACAGCCTGCACACTAGCTGCTGACAACTCCGACACCGCTTTCGCGCCACAGTTCGAGCTTGAGATCATAGTGTCCGGCTTGTTCAAGGGGAAAATTCCCGCTTTCGACTTTGGAGACGATCTCGGGTGATGTGACCCCCGCGATTTAGTCCAGAAGGCGCTAGAATCCGGCTCATGGAGAGGAGCCGGAAGATGAAGCGGAAGCGGTTTTCGGAAGAGCA
>LNFM01005706.1_pt1 | contig 21207 bp, 12 predicted proteins | sample 596031 | NCBI WGS metagenome assembly LNFM01 (sample SAMN04254537, study PRJNA301005) | activated carbon metagenome | isolation source: dual media filters at the Ann Arbor, Michigan drinking water treatment plant | place: USA: Ann Arbor
TCGACAGGCCATCCAGGCGGGCGGCGCTTGACCGGCTGTTCGGCGAACAGCGCCAATCCACGGCTACTATCGAACAGCGCCTCGCTGCGTGACACGCTCGCGGCAGAATGTCGAAGCGCTGACGGAACGTGAGGCTTGTTCGTGTTGATCCCATAGCGTCACACTCCGTCCTCGAGCAATTCGGGCCGTACGAGCGAGGACAATCAGGAGCTGCTCAACTATATGGATTACCATGGGCGAGGCAAAACGAAGAGCAGCGCAAAGAACGGTCCGGGAGGCATTCAGCCGACCGATGAAGCGCGCTCGTTTCGATCTGTTCGCCCTAGGCACACGTCTTTCTCCCACGCGGCTCATTTCTGAGGAGCGTTCACACTGGAGCGACCATGAAGAACGGGTTCTCGGGTTAGTCATTCGGGACACAGTTGATAATGACTATGGTTGGCTCTTAATGGCTCGCGATAAAATCGGGCGGTTTCGCTGCGTCGACCTTGAAACGTCCATCGACAATGAAAAGCTCACCGTTGAGCGGCTTCGCGAGCGCATCGCCAAGGCGGTCGAAGAAGCGGATTTTCTTGCGCTCGGCGATCAGGGCGACGAAACAAACTATCCAACCGATGTACTGGCTGTCCCTCAAGGAACCAAAAGCGAAATGCTTCACCCGCATTTCCGTATACTGAATGAGAGCCCTGGTCGGCACCCGAGCCGTTCCGTTTTCAAGGAAATTGCTCCTTGGCTGGCGCCTACAGACCCGCATTTCGTAAGTGAATTTCAGTTCAAGCATTTCGATCAACGCCTTTGGGAGATGTACCTTTGGGCGACGTTCCGGGAGCTCGGGTTCGACATCAGCCAACCGGAGGCGCCCGACTTTCTGTGCAGGGCACCCGGCATAGCCTTTACCATTGAAGCGACCACGGTCAGCCCGTCGACTGATGGCGTACTCGCCGACCATCCAGACCCGAAAACGCCGGAGGAAATGACTGAATTCCTTCATAACTACATGCCTATGAAATTTGGCTCCAGCTTAACCAGCAAGCTGAACAAGAAGGACAAAGACGGACGGAGTTACTGGGAGCGTGGCGATGCTGCTGGTAAGCCGTTCCTGCTGGCAATCGCAGATTTTCACATCAGCGGTGGAGGTCGCGAGACTGGTTCGATGACGTACACACACTCCGCCTTGTGGCCGTATCTCTACGGCCATCGTGTCGAGTGGGAGATGCTTGACGGCGAGCTGATAGTCCGCGCGGTGAAAGGCGTCGATCACGTCTACAAGACTAAGAGGGTAGAGACAGGTTTCTTTGATTTGCCAGGCGCAGAGAATATATCGGCTATCGTGTTTTCCAATGCTGGTACGCTTGCGAAATTTGACCGCATGGGCATTGCGGCTGGCTTTCTGCCATCAGACCATAAGTATTACCGCATGGGTTTTCGGCTAAATCCTGACCCCAACGCCGTGCATCCAGTGCCATTCTGGGAGGAGATCGGGACAGACGACTATACTGAATATTGGTCAGACGAGCTTCAGATTTTTCACAACCCAAACGCAAAAAATCCAATCGGCGAAGATATGTTCGGTGGTGTGACACAGCATTTCTTCAGAGACGGAAAGCAGGTCACAGTTAGTCCGGAAAATATGGTCTTGGCATCGCGCACCATGATCATTGGCTCGATCGGTGACCAAGAGGAGCGTGTTGTCGTCTAGGAAATACGGAGCGAACCGCGCAATTCCTGCACGAGAGAGGGCGACTACCCTCGCGAGTGTTCAGGCACTTGATCGTGCGCAGGCGTGAGGCAACTTTGCAAACCGCGCGTCGGCGGATTGCAAGCGGGGGTGGGCCGTGATGCTCACATAAACAAGCGAATGGGATAAGACTGCGGGTGAAGCTTCGGCATGCGCTTGACGATCGTCGCCAGCGTCCCTGCAAAATTCAGCGTCACCGGCAGACGATCGTAGGGACCGTCATTGTTCCAATCCATCTTGGTGAGCGCGAGTGTCTCGCGACAAAGATCGTCGAAGTCGCCAAGACCAGCGTTGCGGACAAGAAGCAGCGGCTCGGGCGTCCCTTTGCCTTCCTTATAATAGTCCTTGCCCTTGGCAACGGCGGGCAGATTGCCCTGGGTCCAGAGCAGCGCTTGATGGGGCCCAAGCTGGAAGGTGGTCCCGCGGTGGCAAGGATAGCCGTGGGGCCGCTGCGGCTCTGCGATGAGAACGCCGCGCCAGCCGCAGCTTTGCTGAACGTGGACGAGCTCAATGTTGCTGGCGTTCGGGAAGGCGTCGAAGACGCCGTCGATCTCGTCGGGCCTAAACTCGGTGTTCTTGTGAACCACCACGCGCTGCGGCGGATCGCCCGAATGCTTGCGCTGGTAGATGGCGAGACTGCGCGCCATGACTTTCAGCATCTGTTCGCGGCGCAGATAGGGGTTCCGGCCAAACATATGAACGCCGTCGGCCTCGTAGGCGACGAACTCGAGTCCCGAGCCTTCGGCGTCGAAGACCTGGCTGCAGCAGATGGCGAAGCGTTGCGCGGCGTCGTCTCCCGAGCGCAGCGCATAGTCGATGCCGATGAACGCCGTGCCGGGCTGGACGTCCGCCAGTACCCACGGGATGCCGCCGGCCTTGGTATAGAGGGCGATGCCCAGCCGCCACGCCACACTGCACCGGCAATGGTAATTGAGTGCACCGTCCTCGCGCAGGAACTGGATGCAGATGCCCTCCGACGCGGCATAGGCCTTCACATAGTCGTGGAGGTCGAAGTCGTCGCCGGCCGGTCCGCGGAAGGCGGAGGTCCAGCTCTCTTTGAGGAGGATAACCACGACGTCGAAGCTGTCACGCGCATTGCGCAGGGCGAACAGCGCGCGCGTGAGCGCTTCAGCCAGGACGACATGCGGAGCTGCCGCAGCGGCGATCTGGCCATCGAGATCGCCGGATAGAAGAATCCGGCTCGCCGGCTCGCCCCGTGCCAGGCGTACGCCAAACACTTTCTCGAAGCTTGGATAGGGCGGCAGGTAGGCTTTGCGCTCGCGCGGCTGATGGCTCTGGTCCAGCTCGCGCATCTGGGCAACCAACCGATCCTCGAGGTCGGCCGGGAGAATCATCCCGATTCGGATGGGATTTGAAACTGCCGAGAGCTTGTCACGGCTGTAGGGGCCGAACCGGATCAGGCCTTCCATGGGATGGATATCGACGTCGCGCGCATCGGACGAACCGAAGCGGAGCTTTGGCTCGGGGAGGACGATGTGCCCAGGCAGGCGGAAGGCTTGGGTTGCTGTGCTCATGCCTTGCCGATCCCGCTGAATGCCGAGGTGCGGAGGATCTCGAATTCAGCGTCGATCCCGTCGGCAATTCCGAAGCTCTTCAGCCGAATGCTCGGCTCGCGCCCTATGATCAGAGTGATCCACCCCTCGATCATGGCGTTGGCGAATCGGTTATGGCGCCGGGCGCGCCGCTCGCGGACGAACTCGCGGCTGGTCTCGATGACGTCCTCCGGAGCATCCGCCCCGAGATCGGCGATAACGACGGGGTCCAAGAGCAGCCAGAACCGGTCGAGCCGATAGTCGACGCGCAGCTCGCAGGCCTCGCTCCAGGGCACTTCGGTTTTGGGGATCAATCCTGCAAGTCGATCAACGGGCTTGGCGGTGTCGGTGTTGAATACCGCAGGCTGCACCTGCCCTGGGACGGGCCGGAGCCGGGCTCGATTGCGCCGACGCTCGATCGTGAGCCCAGGGCGCTGGGCGATCGAACGGAAGAGCGCGTCACGAACCAGGGCTCGCTCGCCGCCCTCTTTGAAGAGTCGCTTGTCAGAAAGCGGGTGCTGATCGAACGCTTTGATGCCGAACGGCTCGAAAGCGGCCCTAATGTCGGCGTCGCGTCCAAAGGCCAGCACGCCGTCACGGGTGCGGTGCGCGATTATGTCGACGGCCGCTTTGGCAATCGCCTCGTCAATCTCCTTGTCGCCGCCGATGGTGCAATCGACGATCCGGCAGAGCGCTGGCCGGGACGTGACCGCCAAGGCGTTCATGCGGATCGCCGGTACTGAACCGGTGCTTATCCGCGGCGTCGCCTTGGCCAGCCGCGGACGGGCAGCGCCCGTCAAGGCTGCGATCTTCTCGGCCGTTTGCGGCAGGTAGCGCAGCAGGTCTGAGAAGAGCTCGTCGAACGACTCCGCCTCGACGAGATGGGCGTCGATGCCAAGAGCCCGGGCACGATCGATCAGTTCGGTGACAGCGGGATAGGGCGTATCGTGACCGCGCTTGAACCAGAACAAGCCACCCGGAAATCCTCGGCCGTCGTCGAGCGCTTCGGTGAGGGCCTCCATGATCGACGCGTCGCGGCCGCTGTAGCCGATGATGGCGAGGCCTTGCCGCCGGCCGGCGTCGATCAGGTTGCGCCTCATTTCGACGTCCTGCTGGCGAAGCTCGGCGTCGGTGTTCTTGAGCGCGTCGGAGTGGTAGTCACCATGCAGCTTGCCGTAGACCGGCCAGCGGTTTTCGTCGAAGGCGCGGCGGACTCTCCCCGGCTCCTTCAAGTCGCCGACGACAAGGCGGCCGGTCCCGCCGAGACGTTCGGCGGCCGCGTCCTCGACAGTGCGATCGAAATTGGTCGACCAGACGACCCGGCAGAGATCCTCGGCCATCAGCATGGCGAGCGCGTGGTGGCCGAACGATGGCTTGCCGCGCGCAATAAGCTCATCAAGATAAGAGCGGCGGTCCTTGGCCGAATGGTAGGTTGCCTCGAAATAGGCCGAGTACTCGGTTTCCGAGCCCGCAGGCGGAAAGCTGCCGAGCGCATCAAAATGCGCCTGCAGCTTGCGCTGCACCGCCGGCTCGCCGATATCGGTGATCGCCGAGGGCGGCAGCTTCTTCTGCGACCGGTACAGGCGCTGCTTGAAATCCCAGATCATGTCGCCGGCTGTCTTGATGCCTGCAGCCCGCGAGGCACCTGCACCCACGAACCACATAATCTGCGCAGCGCGCAGCTGAAATAACCTCAGGAAGGCCGGTGTATCGAGAGCGCGAACTACCGGCCCGGCTGGCGCAGGCTCAGCATCGAGCGTCTCCCGGGAAGAGGGCAACAAATTCATTGCTCCGGACAAGGGGGGCCGGCGCTCCTTTCAGTGACAGCCGTTCGACCGGGCGGCAGTCGAGGGCTATACTCGACGATATCGTAGAGCGGACTGTGGGGTGAGAACAAAAGGGAAAATTGCCTGTGGATACTTGCTGAGAAGCAGGCTGACTGGATGCAGATCTGGTGGTTGGGCAGGGCCCAAGACGGCGCCAAAGGGGCGGGTTCTTGGATCGTCAGGGCGCCATTGCGGTCATTTCTAATGGCGCTCTGTCAGGCGCCTCCGACGATGCGCCGCTCTGCGCCAAGCGGGATTATCCAGCCACCCGCGTGGTCCGTCCGGGCGAGTTCGTCTGGGCTTACTGTCTCGGCCAGGCGGCCCCGGATGATTTGGGCTTCGCCGTTGATGGCCTCCCGTATGAGATCGCGTTCGATTCCAACGAAGACCGGGCGAAGATTGAGCCGGGCGAGCGCCTCTTGGTCGGCGACACCGACAGTCTCATCCGTTATTGGCCCAGCCCGCGTGATGATTCCTCCCACGAGCCCGCCTGTGACGCCGGCCCTTTCCACGTCCCTTATCGGAGTGGCATCCAGAAGTGCGCGGGCGCGGGTGATGTCATCTTCAAAGCGTTGCGGAAGAGGCTGTTGCGTGAGGCGGCGCAGTGCGCCGGCGAGCTCAGGATGGCCGAGCGGCTCGACCAGATTGGCGATATGCAGGCGAAGAAGCCCGATGTAGAGGGCGTCCTTGTCCATAGGATCGAGGGGCTCGCCTTCGTCAGTGGGATCGCGAACCGAGAGATGGGCGTCGGCCAGGCCTGCCATGGCTACTCCCCAGCGTGTGGCGATCGCGATACGCTTCACCGTCACCTTTCGGCCTTTGGCCGTGACGTCGATGCGTTGGGCTTGCGCCCAGGCTCGGTCGAGCGCCTTGGCAGGTCCGCCCGGATCGTGACAGCCCTTTGCTTCCGCGACCGTGAGCGAGGAGAGATTTGAAGCGCACGCAACCCAATCAGGCAGGTCGCCTCGTGAAAGGCGCTTGATCGTGACCTGCCTGCGGCGGTCAAGCACCAGCGTTCGGCTGCCGAGGTGGGCGAAGATGGAAAGTTGGAAGTAGCGCTCGAGATAGGCACGAGCGACGAAACGCCCGAACAGGCCTGACAGAGCGACCTTCACTTCGCGCGCCTGTCCGAGGGGTTTCTTGAAGATGAAGGGCGTTCCCGTGCCGGTGGGCATCAGCAGTGCGTCCAAGATGGACCAGGCGCCATAAGCCGCGCCGGGCGTCTGAAGCACCTCGCGAATACCAGCATCCTCGATCTCGGAAACGTCGAGGTCGACGGTGGAACCAGCGATGGGGCTGGCCTTCGCTGGGTCGAAACTATGAAGGAAGGTCCTCGTCATAACGCGAGCGCTCGCTTGTCCGCCGGCGAACGAGTGTCAGTGTGCTTGACGGATCTCGCAAGGGCCCGAGGGCCAGGACAATTGCCGGTTGATCGTCTATTCCCGATGACGCACACTTAGTAACGCCTATGAACTGAGCGGATGGGGGCTTAACCACGCAAAAAGACGGCGGCCAAGAGCTAGCATCTCAGGGGGAAGATGCGTCTACATGGCGGGGATCGGGGACATCAAAGCTGCTTTGCACAAATCAGGCGCGCGCGTCTTTTCCGCGCGCGGCTTTGCAACTCGCCCACGGCCCTCAACCTCCCTTGATCTCTGTTTCCGTCTTTTGCAAGCGCTGCAGAAGCAGCGTGCTCTCAGCGGACGCTACGAATACATCCTCGAACCGCTCCACGCAGCTCTGATCGCTCAGCCGCGCGAGGAACGGCATTACTGGGTAAGCACGTTCTACACCCTGTTGATGGATGATGAGACAAAGCGAAAGAACGCGACCTACTTCACGCCACCCTACATCGTTCGTCATCTTATCCGCTGCGCCGAGGAGGCGGGATTCGATCCGCGTAAAGACACGGCGCTCGACCCCGCGGCGGGCGGAGCAGCCTTTGTATCCAGTCTCGCAGGTCGCATGATGAGAGAGGGATGCACGTCGGAAGACGTCCGATCCCGTCTCCGTGGAATCGAAATCGACAAGAACCTGGCGGCGCTCGCGGAAATACATCTCGCCCACACCCTCACCGGACAATACGAGCGGCGAATATCCCTAAAGACCGTCCGCGTCGGTAACGCGCTGAATGTGCGCGGCGGCGACCTTTACGACGCGGTCTTCATGAATCCACCCTTCGGTCGGCTCCTCGGTGGTGCCCACCACGACACGGAAAAATGGAACGCCATCTGCGATCCCGGCCACGTCAACAAGTATGCGCTCTTCGTCGCGCTCGCCCTGCGCTTGGTTCGACCAGGTGGTCTCATCGCGCTCATTTCTCCGGCGAGCTATATCGCCGGACCTTTGTTTTCCAGAATGCGGGAACAGATTCGTCGAACAACGGATGTGATCCGTCTGGACGTACTCGAACGCGACAATGTCTTTTTCAGCGTCCAACAGGACGCCGTGACGGCGATTTTCCGCAAGCGAGCCGAGCCCCGAACAAATCGTTCCCTGTTCTTTGCCCCCTGCGGTCAGATCGGACGTGGTTGGAAGGCAAGACAGATCGGCACGGCGCGATCGGCCGACAACGACTTTGGTTCGGCCTGGATTCTGCCAGGCGGCGGCGGCGAGCATGACGACGTTGCGTTCGTCTCTTGTCCTGGTCGGCTCGCGGATTTCGGCGTCCACATCAAAGCCGGCTACTTCGTTTGGAACCGCGAGAAATCCCGCCTCAACAAGAAGCGGCTGAAAGCGACAGAGACCCAGTACCCATTGCTTTGGGCGAAGAATATCAGCGCCGGGCGGTGGTGCTGGCCGGCATCGAAAGACGGAAAGACGGTCGACTTCGTCTCTTTCGGGACGGAAAACGCGGGCGTGATCGATACGTCTGCCATCGCCCTTCAGCGCACGACCAACAACAAGCAACGTCGCCGACTGCTTGCAGCGATCGTACCATCGACAGTGATTGATACGTATGGCGGCTTTGTTACAGAGAATCATACCATTGCCGTCGTGCCGGCGAAGGCTGGCGTAAAGCTCGATCTCGTTTGCAGGTTGCTCAACAGCGCTGCGGTTGACGCCAGGTACCGCCGTATCGCCGGGACGGCCAGCGTGTCTGTGTCCTCGTTGCGGGACTTGCCGCTGCCCAAGCCTGAGCATCTTCGCGAAAGCCTTCGTATTGCTGATGACTTCGAGCGGGCGGTCGAGCTTGCATATCAAAAATCATCGACGGCCTTGACGTTACCGACACCGGTGAGGGCGGTGCGGTAATGAAACGCCCCTCCAACTCGCCTCCGCAGTTCCGCCCTCAGGACCACAACCTGAATAAAATTCAAAGGCGCGATCAGGAGGTGGCGGAGCAAAAGCGGGCGCTGATTGAGAAGATGAAGCACGCGGGAGCTAATCCGAAAGCAGAAAAACCCGTCGCGGCGGTCGCAATGCCGGAGGGTCGCGATGTCCCGCCCTCGGAGGCGATCTTATCCGCGACACGAAGCCTTCCGCTCATTCTGGCGGATCGCATCGACGTCCGCAGCGCGCCGCGCAATCCCGTGCCCGATTTGGTCGAAGCGTTGTTTCGCGTTCAACGGACAAACCGTTCGGAAGCAATCCTGTGTTGGCCCTATGCGCCGCCGAATATCGCGATCGTGCATGCGCTCGCAGTGCAGGCGCTGCTCACAGCTCCCGATTCCAAGAGCGTCGATGGACAAGGCGCCGCTCATAAGCCCGAGGCGCTTCGGACATTGTTCTACCCCTGGGTGCGGCCGTCACGCTCGGCGCAGTCCAGTGTTCTGGTCGACAAAAATTGGGTTCTGAAAACCAACCTGCACCACATAAACCGCGGACGGTCAGCCGAGCACAGCCATTCATCGCCCCTGTCTGATCTCCATCGCGCGCTGATCCGCGTGAAGGACCTGGATGGCACCGTCAAAGGTCGACGGGGGCGGCCCCAGGCGAAGCTTGCCGAATACTCTCACCCGACATTGACCGAGCTCTCCCCACAGGCGGTGTTGATGGATGGATCTGTGTCGTCGCACGGTCTGTTGCACCGCACACGGCGCTTTACCCGGCTCCCTGATCTTAGTCTCGGGTCGCCCGACAATCCCCAGACCGCCCATTACATGATGCTCGCCCTGCATCGCACCGCGCGTCCGAACAAAGCCCTGAACAAATCCATGGCCCCCCTGCATTGTGTTCTGATCGACGCGACAAGCCGGGCTACGCGGGGACTGGGCGACGCCTGGAAAGACAAATACGCAGACGTGCTCGCCACGGTCAGACGACTCTTTGGTCGTGTTCCAGTGTTGGCTGTGACCGACGATCCGTTCACGCACACTGTTTTTGCTCGCGACTTGCTCGCCGCTCACGACGCGCGGCCGGACTTGCCGAAGAAGGGACAAGTGCCGATTGCACAACCGGCGCTTTATTGCGAGCAAGGGTCGATTGTCGCTGCAACGGCCGATGCTCCGATCAGTTTCGAGGGGTGCGAGCACATCCGAGCCGTCGGGTTTGGCGGAATTGGAGGCGAAGTTCTCGATGGCTTGAACAGTCTTCACCAGCGCGCGCTCACGATCGAGGACGATCAGTCCGCACGTTTGCTGCGGTCATTGAAAGCCGTCATCCGCAGGTGCGCCAATGCGCCCGGCGGCCTCCAACTTCTGGATGACTTCGTGACCGAGAACGACGGCATAGAGACGGCCATTCAGGTCATGGCTGGCTATCGGCCCCAACGCATTTTCACCGAGCTTGAGAACCCCGCCTTGGCGCTAGCGCAGGGTTATCCCGAGGAAATTAAGTCACTCCGGCAAAAGACCGAAGAATTCTTGAGGCAGTACAACACGACGACGCCTATGGGATCGGTCCTGGAAAGCGTTGTGGGTGACCTGATGGGTAAATCATCGAAGGTCTTGCTCACGATGAGGGACGGAACGGCGCTGGACTTTGCGCGCGACCGCCTCCTAGCGTCTCCGATCGGCGAGCGCTTCAAGAAGCGTCTCGATCAGGAAATGCTGATCGCCATGGATTACCCGAGTACCGAAGCACTGCTGCGCGAAGGCGGAGGCAACGATCCGCGCACGTTCCGCAATCACATCGGCTGGTTGGTCCTCGTCAGTCCAAAGAGGGCGGACGCCACGAGGCTTATGGCCCTTCCGTGGCTGCCGCGCGACGTGTTCGTGATCGGCGATCTAGATCTCCTGAAAAACATCGCCTCGGATTCAAAGCGCCTGTCGCGCTTCACGGCATTCGGCGTCCCGGTACAGAAGCGCCTGTCGAGCCTGGCGAAAGAGGGTGCGGACGAAATTGCACGGCGCGATGCAACCAGGACGGCACTGACCTGGGACGAGCCGCCGGAAGAAGATGTCGAGTTCATCCCCATGTCCAGCGTGGTGGATTTGGGGACGAAGGGAAGTCCCCAGGTCATCGTTTTCAAAACCAGCAACAACTATAAGATCAAGGCACGACCGGGAAGCGATCTCGTGCTCTGCGACTGGGACGATCCGGCGAATCCCTTTCAAAGAGGGCGCGCCGACGAGATCAATGTCGGAGATGAGATCGCCGTACTCGGCGACGCCTTTATTGAAGGCGCGCGCGGGGTATTAGACATCCGGGCCACCGCGGCGGCTGGGCTGCGGAGCTATCACGAGACTGTCCGCGATGCGCTTCCATCGATACCGGGTAAGACCCGCAGGGATAAGGCCGTCGAGATCGCCAAGCGCATGGGAGAGCCCGGACTTGTCGACCGCGCCTACAACTGGATCAATGTCGATAAATACCTGCAAGAGGATCTGCGGCTGGTGCGGCCGAACGCGCCTCAGCGATTGCCTGAGTTCCTGAAGTTCATGATCGCCATAGGCCGAGGCGAGCGCGCCGCGCAGATTGATTGGACATGGGCTGTCGTCGCCACTCGCTCGCGGCGCGTGTCGGCCGCTCTGCAGTTTCATGAGGCTTATCTGGGAATCCTCGTCGATCCGCACGCGACGCTTGCCGAGAATCCCAGAATTGCGGACGGCTTGCGGTCTTTGCGCCGCTTGGCCGAGGACTTCGTCGGGCGCGTGGAGAAGAAGTCGGTCTTCAAAGCGGAGGACGCGGCCGCATGACCCGTATCGGCGTAGCCCCACAAGCATTGAACGCCTCGCTGCAGGAAGCCAAGGAGGCCGTGGCGGATGCTTTGGTCAATATGACCGTGGCACGCTGCTCCGGCATCGGGGATTTCGGCCGCATTGTCTATGGGCGGTCGCCGGAGCGGGCGTTTGTGTCCGGCTTCCTGTTGCCGCGCTTCGCCGAGATCGGTGATGACGACGAAACCTCCGACATCCATATCGCGGTCGTCGGCCTGGACTTGCAAGTCATCAAGGAGGCGACGGGAACGGCATCCATACGGCCCCGGTTCTCAGTCTATGTGCGCGTCCTTCCAAACTGGAGCGAGTTGGTCGATCGACGTTTGGGAATCCGGCCGACTTTCGACCTGATGCCGGCGATCCGGAAGGAGATCGTTCAGCGCATCCGCGAAGCGACGAAAGCACGATGCACCGAGGAGGGCCTGGTCGGCCGGGACGACCCGAAGACCGTGTCGCGCGAAGACCGGCGCCAGCGGCAGGTCCGGCGCACCGCGCTCAAAGAGGAAACGACGAAGCAGATTTACAAAGAGTATGGGATCGAGAGCGCGGGGTTGCCGGAAAGCGAGGCGGACGAGTCCCCGGAAGCGATAGAAGAAAGGGGTGGGCCTGATACTCCCGTCGATGCGCCGCCGCCGGAGCGCGACGTTCCGTTCAAATTCGTCTGGGGCGACCATCAGGTGCCACCGCACTTGGCGAAGCCTGCCGATATTCCCGTTAAATGGAAGCGCATTGATCTCACGCTCGCGGTCCTGCACTGGGAGCTGGACACTCGGATACGCGACGTCGAACTCTCCGCCTTCGCTAAAGAGATCGCCGCAGCCGTGACCGCCCAAGTCGATGCATGGCTCTCGTCGCCGGAAGGCCAGGCCGAAGCGTGGCGCGACGAGAAAGTGATCCCGACCGATGTCGTCAACGAAGCAGCTTGGACGGCGTTTCTTGAGCGCGTGCGCAAAGTAAAGCCGGACTCGCAAGCCGTCCGGCCTCCCGTGGAGGAAATGCAGGTCACGGTGCAGGACGCCGCCAATTTCGCGGACCCCAGGGTGCGCAGCGTCCGCGTGGCCCTGGAAAACAATAATCGGCAACTCAGTAAGAAGCGCCGTCGGCATCAATGCGCGTCTGTCTTTGCTGCCGGGATTGAGATCGAGCTGCCCGAAGGGGTTCACAAGCCTCTGATCCCGGATCGCATCGAGCCGTCTTATCGCTTTCGCCACCATATGGAATACCCGGCGATCGGCCTGAACAACGGCATCACCGCGTCCAGGGCCGACGGCCGCGTGAAGCTTGCGACGACATGGTCGCCTCGGTTCCTGCAGATCAGGATCGTGCCACTCGGCCTCGGCGTGCCGGTTGAATTCGCCAAACTGTCGGCCGATAGCTTCAACCCCGACGAACTCTCGCCGCTGCCCGACGCCTACCGCACCTGGATCAAAGAGGAGTCGACGCGCCTCAAGACCGAAGTGCGTCAAGGATTGTCGGCGGAAGATGCTGCAATCGAATCTGAGCGCCTCACGAAGGATATCGAGTCGTGGAGCCGAGAGGCGGATCTTATCGAGCGCGGGATCAAACTCCTGATTCAATCGCGCACCGCCTATCTCGAAGGACAATCCGCGTCTGGCGAGAGGCGGGGTGCGCTCCTGAGACAAGGCGCGCCTTATCGCGCCTGGTTGTTTACAAATCGCGCCCTACTCGACCGTGAGAAGGGGAATTCGACAGCGGGCTGGCGTCTGTTCCAAATGGCCTTTGTGCTGGCGCATCTTCCGACCATCGCCTCGCACATGTCGGAATTTAGCAAGTGGCACGACCCCACGTTCGATGAGGAAGAGGCGACCCTTCTCTATTTCGCAACCGGCGGCGGTAAGTCCGAAGCCTTCTACGGCATATTGGTCTTCGGTCTGTTTCTCGACCGATTGCGGGGAAAAGACCGGGGCGTCACGGCGCTCGTTCGCTATCCGCTACGTCTTTTGACATTGCAACAGGCGCAAAGGCTCCTTCGACTTCTAATCCAAGCCGAGTTGATCCGAAAAAAAGCCGGTTTGGGCGTCTGGCCGTTCGAGGTTGGGTTCTGGGTGGGAAGCGCCAACACACCGAATAATGTCAGTGGCATCAAGACCGTCCCGGCCGTCGATGACGCGGCGCACCCCAACGATGATGTGCTCAAAGCGACCCTCGCCACGTCAACTGCACCTGACAAGGACAGAGACTTCGCGCGCGGCTACGAGGATATGCGCGTCGCCTATTGCAAGATTCCCACCTGTCCGATCTGCCGGGAAGAGACGGGCTTACGCTTGTTCAATGGCGCCGTCGCGCGATCCAAGCGGGTCGGTATTGTCTGCTTCAACGCGTCCTGCGCCTGGAATAAGGCGCATCCGGGCGAGGTTCGGACGCCGCTGCCGTTTCTCCTGACGGACGACACAATCTATCAACGTGCTCCCAGCGTCGTGCTCGGCACCGTCGATAAGCTGGCAATGATCGGCCAGCATCCCAATACCATCACTTCCGTGTTGGGCATGTTCGGAACCGCGCGGTGGGTGGCTGCCGACGGGCATTTGTTCTCGCCGCGCACTTCCGGCCCGCTTGAAGCCGGGCCGGAGGAGGAAGGATATGCGCCCGTCTTCCCGGCCTATCAGGACGGGCGCCGGATCTTCAAAGATCCGTTTCCGTCGATCGTCATCCAAGACGAAATGCACCTTCTCGAAGAAAGCCTCGGGACGTTCAGCGGCTTGTTCGAGACGACATTCGAGACGTTGTTGACGAGCATCGACCAGATTTGCGGCAAGGGCCTCGAAACGGCGCGATCGACCAAGGAACGGCCCCGCATGCCGAAGATCATCGCGGCGACGGCGACCGTGTCCGATCCCGACAAGCAGCTGGCCGTCCTGTACCAACGTAAGCCGTTGCAATTTCCGCATCCCGGCCCCGATCTTTACCGCTCGTTCTATGCCGCGCCAGCGGACGCACCCGCCGGGAATAAGGACCGACAGGATTTAGGCGTTCAGCTCGGACCCGTAAACGGGCCGCAGGCCACAGCACCCTGGATGAGGCTGTTTTGCTCGCTGATGACAAATGGCGCCAGTCACACCGTGACGACCGTCGCCGCCCTCTCAGCATTCCATGTCTGCATTTCGGAATTGTGGGGCGCGCTCCTCGGCGACCAACCGGCCAGCGCTTTGCAACGGCTGGAGTCCTTCATATCGCCCGGACAGGAGGGCGAGTGGCGCAGGAAAGCGCTGGAAGAGCTTCGGCAGCAGAAACGCTATGACGAAGCCCTGGCGCTCGTTGATCTCCATCGCATCGCATTGACCTATGTGACGAACAAGAAGGGCGGCGACCAGGTCATGGACGCCCTCGAAACGCAAGTGCGCCGCGACCACGAGACGAACGGTATGGAAATGCGCGCGTTCGAAAGCGAGCTCATCACGGGCGGGATTGACATGGGCTCCATCCAGGGCGTCATGAAGCGTGCGGAAAGTGGCGTTCCCGCAGGGACGCCGATGCCGCCCATCTCGGAAACGATGCGCAGTATCGTTGCCACGTCGGCCATTTCCCATGGCGTCGACGTTGACCGCTTCAACAGTATGTTTTTTGCGGGAATGCCCGCCGACGTTGCCGAGTACATCCAGGCGTCGAGCCGCGTCGGCCGCATGCATGTTGGGTTCGTGATCCTGATTCCGACTCCGCAAAGCAAACGTGATCGGTATATTGTCGAGGCGCATCAGATGTATCACCGCTTCCTGGAGCGGATGATCGCCGCGCCGGCGTCAGAGCGATGGGCAGACAATGCCCTGCGCCGGATTACCGCCTCGATCATCCAGGCATGGGGCGTCATGCGTGAAATCGAGCAATTTTGCAGCCTGGCGGACGGTCAGAAACACCGAACGCAGCGCAACGACATCGCCAAATCCCTACATGCGACCCTTGAGCATGATCGCATTGCGTTCCGCGATCGGCTGGCCGAGTTCATGAAGGCGGCCGTCGGCTTTGACGGACAAGGCCCTGACGGCTTGGGCAAGCCCTATCACGGCGAGCACTACACCAACGTCATCTTGAAGTTGATCAAGGATTTTACCGATGCGCTTCCAGCGAGCGCCATAGAGCTGCGCGAATTGTGGGGCGATCGCCTGCCGACTCAAAAGCCGATGACTTCCCTCCGCGACGTGGACGAGGCCGCCATCATCGTTGCTGCACGGCGAGACCCCAATACCGATCGGTGGCTCAAGACCGAATCGGTCGAGCGCGTGATGCGAGCAATCAGAGGTCAAAAATCCCGAGTCAACGATGTCGATGAGCCCGACATAAGGCCGGAGGAAGCCTGAGAGGGCGCGAAAGTCACATGGCGAAGAATCCATCTCCAGAATCAGGCGGGCGCAAACCTCCTCGGCGGTTCTTCGGAAAGCCGGACACCGCCGACGACCAGCGAACGCCGAAGGCCCCGACCATGGTCCGCTCACGCGGCCAGGTCGCGACCACCTACGCGCCGGGCAAACTGTTCACGTGGGAAGGTGGACGTGGCATCTGCCTGTCGGTGCCTCTTGCGGACGTGAAGAAGCCGCACGCCACGCAGCGACGAATGATCGGAGAGGGGATCGACGAGTTTGTCGCCACGTGGGCGACGCGCGCCTTCCATTGCCGGCCGAATGGCGCGCCCATCTATATGGAGCAGTGCCTGGATCGGAAATTCCTGAACGGCCACGAAGTCCACGTCGATTTGGATGCCGGCTTCGAGTTCACCAATCCGACGAAGATGGGCTACATCCCCTATCCACTGTTGTTTCAATGCACCGTGTGTAGGCGGCTTCGCCACTACGAAAGTCCGGAGACACAGGCCAAAGAGGCGTTGCCGCGGCGCTGTTCGGACCACGCCTCGGATTGGAAACAGGTCGACGTCGTGTTCGTTCATTGGTCCGGAACCCTCGAGCCACTGACGCCGACACGCTACGAGTATCTGCCCAACGAGCGTCGTGTGATCGCCTATGAGAAATGTGGCAAATGCGGCAGCGACGAATTCACGCTTCATAACAACAGCACTAGCTTTTCCGATTGGTATTTCCGGTGCGTGGGCTGTTCGGAAACGTCGGATGTGACGAAGGCCGACAAATTCACAAGGACAATTCTCGGCGGCAAGCAACAGGCCGGCGAGACACATGAATTCATCGAGATCAACATGCTGCCGGTCTCCTACCGGGCAAATGCCGTGCAGTATGTCCAAGGGAGCCGCTTCATTGTTCTCGAGGACGGACGCAGGCTCCTCTTACTGGGGCCAAGCGAGCATGAGGCGCTCGCCCGCGAGATCGCGACCATCCACAGCATGCCTTTCGCGGAGCCGTCTGGCGCGGAAATTCAAGAGAGGCTAAAGGCGTGCGAGCGCGAACAGGAATGGACCGAGTGGGTCGAGCTGGATGGCGACGCCAGAAAGGAAGCCTCGCCGGGCCGCGCCAGAGCGTTCAGGAAGGAAGCTGACGCCATCCGGCAGAAATGGTTCACGGACAATTTGATCGAAAAGGGCTCGATTCAAAGCGCGGCGTTAAGGCAGAACATCACGCTTCGCTCTGCATGGGCGAGGCGGTTCGATCCCATCCGGCTCACCCTGGAGCACGCCACCTTTTATGACGAACACGTCCGCCGCAAGATCGTGGAGCGCAAGGCGAACGACGTCCTGTCGCCGGATCGCACACTGTCGGACGCTGTTGGGGATCCCGCCCGGTTTGCAGATTACAAGCGCGTCATCGGCGGTCTGCTCGACCGCAGCGGCATCAAAGAGATGGTGCTGATCCGCAATCTGCCGATCTGCGAATACACCTTTGGTTATTCCCGCGTCTCGGCGACGCCGATTTATACCCGCGAGCATAACAATCGCTCTGTGCCGATGCCGGTTCGGCTTATGGCGTTTCCGCCCCTCATTAGCGAGAACTCGGGCGGACGCAGTCCGATTTACGTGCTCGAACAGGACAACGAAGCCTTCTATGTCCGATTGGACGAAAGCCAGGTGCTCAAATGGCTGGAGGCCAATAGCGTCCCCGATCTTCCGCAACCCGGACAGTTGGGAGCTGCGTATCTGGAGCAATACGAGGACTTCAAGCCGTTCATGGAAGCATATCGGACGCGCGAGGAGGGGCAGACGCCGCGGACCCTGTGCTCCTACATCTATATGCTACTGCATTCCATCTCCCATCAAATGATCGAGGCGCTGGCCGAAACGTCCGGCTTGGATCGGGACGGGATCGGCGAGCATCTCTACCCCGCCGACTTGGCATTCGTTCTCTACCGCCGCGGCATGACTCCTGATCTCGGAAACATCTCGGCGATGTGGCGCAATCAGGCGAAATCTTTCCTCAGTCATATGATGGAGCCTCGGTCGCTCCGGTGCGGCTCGGGGAGCTTATGCGACGCACGCGGCGCCGCATGTCCGGCCTGCATCCTCATTTCCGATATTTCCTGTATCGCCGGTAACCAGCTTGTGTCGCGCGCGGCGCTTGCCGGCGGGTCCTTGCCCATGTGGGAAGCAAGAGAGGGCGGGCGCGACTATGTGACCGGCTTTTTCGAGATCTGCACATGACGGCCAGAAAAGACGACACCGACCGCGCTCGGATTGTCGTCACGGTGCCGATGCGGCCTTCCCATTTCGAGGGCGCGCTTGCCGGAATTAACGACAGCGGCGTGCTCATTGAGACGATGGAGACGTTTCTGCATCTAAGTCGACGGGCCTCGCAGCGTCTCGTCGTGGTCTCGCCGTTCTTGGACGCAGACGGATTGGAATGGGCTTCGTCGCTGTTCGAGGCGACCCACGCGCCCGATCGAGCTCTTATTTGCCGCCATTACGACAGTGTGACTCCTCCCTATGAAACGCGCTTGTCCGCTGCAAGTGTTGCAATCCACGAATACTTCCTAGAGCGCACGCCGAAAGGTTGGGGGAGTCGCGCCGCCGAAACCTTCCACGCCAAAATTGTTCTCGCCGATCAGGTCGCCGCTTACGTCGGATCCGCCAACTTTTTGAGATCGTCTAAGGAGCTATCGCTCGAATGCGGCGTGCTTCTGGAAGGACGTGCTGTGAAGCAAGTCCATGATGTCGTTCAAAGCATGCTGCAGATCGCTGTTCTGAAAGGCAATCCATTGGGTCAACAGAGTCCCGGACGATAGAAAACCTCACGCAGTCCGGTTTCGTTTAACCATCTGAGCCGCGCTATTGTTCATCGCCGCCATCTTCGTCATCTAAGTAGCGGACGGGATGGTTCGTCGCGACCTCCCCGATCGCACCGCGCAATGCCGCGTTCAGCGTCAGCATCGCGCGCTGCAGGTGCGGTACGCTGACATACGTGGCCGAGGGCACAGGCGGCGCTCTGACCTTGAGCACAGGATCGTAATTTTCGCCATAACGGAATGCCGTCGACCCCGGATCGATCGCAGCGATCTCCTTGAGACGGTTTATCATCCAGCTAGGCATTGGCCGCTGCCAATTGACTAGCGAAGTAGCATTGAGTTCGTCAGCAAGCGTCGCGAGGTCGTGTGTTCGAGAGGCTTGGCCGAGCAATCCCTTGACGAGTAGCTCGAGCGAATGCCGGTACAGGAAGAGTGCTGGATTGACGAGCTTGTAATCCTCCCACTCACCTCGCTTGATCGATTCCAATAGCATATGTGCGGCGTCGAAATATTGCTGGGCCATCTCGACAAGTGTGGGTGTGAACTCATCTCCGACCATGAAGCCTTGCGGTCCCGAGAAGGGATCCTCGCGAACAATATGCTCGCCGGGCTCCTCGAACAGCGGCCTGCTCATGGCTTCCTTAGTGAATATCTGCTCTGTCTGTCGCCTTGGCTTAGCTTCCGGGAAGAACATGTCGTTCACCCTCATGCCTCAACGCTGTCTGCTACCCTGAATAAATCTCGCGCAAACTCGAACTCGATCACCAATTTCGTCACTTTCTCGTCAGACCACCCCTGTTCCCCCAAGGTCGCGGCCAACAGATCAGCCTCAAGCCGCTTGCCGGATCGATGCGCTTGGACCAGGAATTGCGCCCAGCGCTTGAAATCCGCTGGATGCGAGGAGCCCGTCGCTTTGTTCGCCGCGCCAGAGAAACACACCAGCCGGTCGGCAATCTCGGCCCCCATCTCGGCACGCAGGGATGTCCGCGGAAGCGAGGTGACGATTGCGAGGCCAAGCGCCTCGGCCACGGGCTCAAGCAGCCGCGCGGAAAATTCCTGAAGAATAGCGTTGTAGTCTTGCGGAGGGATGTAGCCGACATCGCGCGGGACGATATTGGCCACCTCGATCATGCCGTCACTCAGCAGCATCGCAACGCAGGCTGCGGGAAGATTATCGCCTGCCTCACGCGCAAACACTCGATAATGTGGATCGGGGATATTCCTCTCCCTCTCAAGAGATCGCGACCAGGGAGGACTGGCTAATGTCGTCATCTGTTCGACAAGCGCATCGACTTGCGTCGCCGAAGCATTTATCGCCAGATCTTGTGTTTTGACTGTCATGTGACGCCTCAGTTCTTGTATTGTTCTCGCCGATGCTGTGGTGAATTTCAAGGTTTCATCCTGCCAGCGCCCGCACAAATCTCCGCTCGGACCTGCTGCGTCAGTCAAATCGGCTTGGTCGTGGGGGCTCGCCGCCGAGTGGGCTTTCCTCCTCGCGCGAGGGGTCGTCACCGGCGGCCGACTAGGGCCCGGTCGGAAGCCGACGCGTCTATCTTCTACAACTGATGCTCTATGCATCAGTGCAATCCAGTGTTTCAGCATTTGTTGAAATTGGCTAAATCACTGAAAGCCGCTTGACAGAATTTCACTATTTGACATATTTTCAGCGAATGCTGAAAGCATCTGATTCAGTGAAAAATCTGGAAAAGCAGGCTGCAGAAGCGCTTACCTCGCTTCTGGAGGATGTGCCTGCGATCAAAGTTCGCGACGTCAGCATTGAGCCGGACGGACCGGATCGTGGCATCGACATTCTCGCGAGGATCAACGTCTCCGGCCAGCGCTACTCGATCGTTTGTGAAGTCAAATCGAGCGGCCAGCCTCGGCATGTCCGTACGGGTCTGCTGCAGCTGCGCAACTACGTGGCCCATCACGAGCCAAGTTCCTTGCCGGTCTTCATCGCGCCCTACCTCTCGGCCGAGGCGCGCGCCCTGTGCCGGGAGGAAAAGGTGGGCTTCCTCGACCTGGAAGGCAACGCACGACTGGTGTTCGATGGCGTGTTCATCGAACGGCAGGTAGCCAAAAAGCCGGCGGCGGAGCGCCGTGAACTCAAATCCCTCTTCAAGCCGAAATCAGCTCGCATCCTGCGCGTGCTGTTACGCAAGCCAGATCGGGCATGGCGCGTGGCTGACCTTGCGGACGCTGCCCAGGTCAGCCTCGGCCATGTGAGCAACGTGCGGTCGGCACTGATCGACAATGAATGGGCGAAGCTTTCCGAAGGAGGACTCGTTCTCAGCAAGCCCGACGACCTGCTCGACGCGTGGCGGGAGGCGCACGAATCCCCCGCCGAACGGCGCGAGGGATTCTATACGACGCTGCATGGCCAGCCGTTCGACGAGGCGGCACGCCAAGCGCTAGGCAGCACCTCCGGAAGCGGGCAGCTCGCGTTCGCATCGTTTTCAGCGGCACAGTGGCTCGCGCCTTATGGCCGGACCGGTACGCACTACTTTTACGCCGAGGCGGACGCGATCGACCGGCTGAAGAGGGACCTGAAGCTGGCGTCCGCTCAAATAGGCGAAAATGTCGTGGTCATGGTGCCCAAGGATAGCGGCCTGTTCCTCGACGTTGTCGAACCGGCGCCGGGCGCGATATGCACCAGCCCTGTCCAGACCTACCTCGACCTCGCGCAAGCCGGAGAGCGGGGCCGGGAAGCGGCCGATCATCTGAGACGAGAGAAGTTGTCATGGAAATGACGCCCGGCGAACCGCAATCGGCGACCGACTATGACGATCGGACCACGGCTGCGGTGAAGTCCGTCCTGGTGGAGATCGGCCAGATCCTCGGCGCCTTCAAAGGCA
>LNFM01011037.1_pt1 | contig 21204 bp, 23 predicted proteins | sample 596031 | NCBI WGS metagenome assembly LNFM01 (sample SAMN04254537, study PRJNA301005) | activated carbon metagenome | isolation source: dual media filters at the Ann Arbor, Michigan drinking water treatment plant | place: USA: Ann Arbor
GGATGAGCTGGGTGTTGCGCGCGATGCGCGACGATGTCGGCGTCGGCAGCGCGATCGCCTCGTCGAAGGAATTGGTGTGCAGCGACTGCGTGCCACCCAACACCGCCGCCATTGCCTCGTAGGCCGTGCGGATCACGTTGTTGTACGGATCCTGCTCGGTGAGCGACACGCCCGACGTCTGGCAATGGGTGCGCAGCGACAGCGAATCGGCCTTCTTGGGCTCGAACGGCTGGACCAGCTCGGCCCACAGGAAGCGCGCGGCGCGGAGCTTGGCCACTTCCATGAAGAAGTTCATGCCGATGCAGAAGAAGAACGACAGCCGCGGCGCGAAGGCATCGATATCGAGACCCTTGGCCTTGGCGGCGCGGACGTACTCGAGGCCATCGGCCAGGGTGAACGCCAGCTCCTGGACCAGCGTCGAGCCCGCCTCCTGCATGTGATAGCCGGAGATCGAGATCGAATTGAACTTGGGCATGTGCTTGGCCGTGTGCTCGATGATGTCGGCCACGATGCGCATGGAAGGTCCGGGCGGGTAAATATAGGTGTTCCGGACCATGAACTCCTTGAGGATGTCGTTCTGGATCGTGCCGGAGAGCTTGTCCTGCGGCACGCCCTGCTCCTCGGCCGCCACGATGTAGCCCGCCAGCACCGGCAAAACGGCGCCGTTCATGGTCATCGACACGCTCATCTTGTCGAGCGGGATGCCGTCGAACAGGATCTTCATGTCCTCGACGGAGTCGATCGCGACGCCGGCCTTGCCGACGTCGCCCACCACGCGCGGATGATCGGAATCGTAGCCGCGGTGCGTTGCGAGATCGAACGCCACCGAGAGGCCCATCTGGCCGGCCGCGAGATTGGCGCGGTAGAACTTGTTGCTCTCCTCGGCGGTCGAGAAGCCGGCGTACTGGCGGACCGTCCAGGGCCGGCCGGCATACATCGTAGCCTTGGGACCACGCAGGAATGGTGGGAAGCCCGGCAGCGCGCCGGCAGTTTCCAGGTTTTCCAGATCGGCCGCGGTGTAGAGCGGCTTCACCGCGATGCCCTCGGGGGTCATCCAGGTGAGATCGCCGAGGGGCCGCTCGCGCAGCTCCTTGGCGGCGAGCTTTTCCCAGTCGGCGAGGGTCTTGTTCGGAAAGTCGGCCATGTGGCGACTATCTAACGCAAACCCCGGCTTTTGCCCATCCCGGCCCAGCCGGGCAGCCCTGCGCCGGCGGCAATCCTAGCTGGCGCCGGGCACCCGGCGCAGCACGAGCTCGACCCGGCCCACGCGGAGACCCCACTTGCCGACGGTCGCCAGGTTGATCAGCGAGCCGTCGGGGCGCAGCGCCAGCACGTCGGAGAAATCGACCGTCCAGCCGCCCAGCTCGACCGAGTATTCGAGGCGCACGGCGTTGCCCTCGGTCCAGGCGCGGGCCGGGCCAACGACGTCCTCGCGCGTGCCCGAGAAGGTGCCGGGCCCGGTGCGCGTGAGCTGCCACGTCTTGCGGTCCTTCTCGCCGTCGGCGTAGGCGAAATCCTCGACCAGGGTAAGCACGCGGCCGTCCCAGGTGCTGTCGATGACGACGCTGAAGCGCCGCTCCGAGCCGGTCCAGCTGTTGGTGAACACACCCTCGCCGACGGTGCGGCCGGGAAAGAACTGTTCCAGCACCAGCGGTGGCGCCGCGGCGGCGGCCGGGGCCTCTGGCGGCGAGGCACAGGCACCGAGCAAAGAGGCGAAAAGACCGAGGGCGGCGACGGATGATTTGGACATGTGCCTTGTACGCAAGCGGCGGCATCCGGATCATCCCTTGTCGGCAACGCGGTCGCCACGCAAACTTCGGCAAAAGAACTGGAGGAAACCAATGTCCATCACCCGCCGCGGCGCGCTCGCCGGCCTGACCGGCCTCGCCGCGCTGCCGGCCGTCGAGGCGCGGGCGCAGGCGCCCTTCCCCAGCAAGCCGCTCACCTTGGTCGTGCCATTCCCGGCGGGCGGACCGGCCGACATCTTCGGCCGCAACCTCGCGCAGGCCATGTCGCCCCATCTCGGCCAGCCGGTGCTGGTCGAGAACAAGAGCGGGGCCGCGGGCGTCACCGGCATCGACTTCGTCGCCAAGGCCGGCAGCGATGCCCACGTCATGGGCCTGATGAGCGCCAGCGCCGGCGCCATCATGCCGAGCCTGATGTCCAAGATGCCCTACGATCCGGCCAAGGACATCGCGCCGGTCATCCTGGTGGTGCGGGTGCAGGAGATCCTGGCGATCAACGCCAAGCTCGGCATCGATGACCTCAAGACTTTCATCGCCCATGCCAAGGCCAACCCCGGCAAGGTGAGCTGCGGCTCGGCCGGCACCGGCGGGATCACCCATCTCGCCATCGAACTTTTCAAGCGCGAGACCGGCACCGACCTCTTGCACGTGCCTTATCGCGGCGCCGCCCCGGCCACCAACGACTTGCTCGCGGGCACCGTCGACACCGTGCTGCTCGACATATCGGTGCTGCTGCCGCACATCCGCGCCGGCACGGTGAAGCCGCTGGCCGTGACGTCGGACACACGCGCGCCGCTGCTGCCCGACGTGCCGTCCATGCGCGAGATGGGATTCCCGAAGGTCAATTCCGACAACTGGTACGCGCTGATGGCGCCGGGCCATGCGAGCCCGGAACACCGCCAGAAGATCTTTGCGGCCGCCAGTGCGGCGCTGAAATCGAAGGAAGTGATCGACGCCTATGCCGCCGTGGGCGGTGTCGTGGGCGGCGGCACCTCGGCCGAACTCGCGGCGTTCCTGCGCCAGGAAAACGAGAAGTGGGCCGCCGTCATCAAGGACGCCAACGTCAAACTGGAGTAGCCAAGAAATGCTCGACGCCGAAGCCCGCAGCCTGCTCGACCTGATGGACGCCGCCGCCAAGGGCGGCCGGCCCAAGCTCGAAACCCTGCCGCACGCGATCGGCCGCAAGGCGGTCGACAAGATGTCGGAGGACGGCGAGGCCGATCCACCGGAAGTGGCCGAAGTCGCCGACGGCGGTTTCGCCGGCCCGGCGAGCGAGATCCGGTTCAGGCGCTACAGACCGATGGGCGCGAAGGCCGGGCTGCTGCCGACGCTGATCTACTATCACGGCGGCGGCTTCGTGATCGGCAACATCGAAACGCACGATTCGACCTGCCGGCGCATCGCCAACAAGAGCCGCTGCCAGGTGATCTCCATCGACTACCGGCTGGCACCCGAGCATCCGTTTCCGGCGCCGATCGACGACGGCATCGCTGCCTTCCGGCACATCCGGGATAATGCGGAGTCGTTTGGCGCGGACGCGGCGCGCATCGCGGTCGGCGGCGATTCGGCGGGCGGGGCGATGGCGGCCGTCGTGTGCCAGATCTGCCGCGACGCCAAGGAGACGGGACCGGCGTTCCAGATGCTGATCTATCCGGCGACGGACTCCAGCCAGGAGAGCGTATCGCGCAAGCAATTCGCCGAGGGCTATTTCCTCTCCGGGCCGCTGATGACCTGGTTCTGGGAAGCCTATGTGCCGGACGAGGACACCGACCTGACGGACCTCCGCCTCTCGCCGCTGCTGGCGAAGGACTTCACCGGCCTGCCGCCCGCCTTCGTGCTGACGGCCGGCTACGACCCGCTGCGCGACGAGGGCCGCGCCTATGCCGACAAACTCATCGATGCCGGCGTCAAGACGACCTACGTGAACTACCCCGGCACCATCCACGGGTTTTTTTCGATGACCCGCTTCCTGAAGCAGGGGCTGAAAGCCAACGACGAGGCGGCGGCCGTGCTGGGCGCCTTTATGGACGGCTGAACGTCGGGAAAACCTGTCGGTAAATTCCAAGTCCCCGGCCCACCGCGATAATTCGACGCCGTTTCCCGACACCCGCGTGTCGGAAAAACGTGTCTATAAATTCAGGCGATCACCGCCGGCGTCCAGCGCCACCAGCGCCGGACGCCGAGGTGCCGGGCGGTGATCCATTCGAAGGTCCGCAGCAGGCGGTTGGTGCGCGCCTGCCCCGCCTCGAAGACTTTTATGAGCCGGCGCAGGCGGCGGGCCTGGCCGGGGGTGGCGGGCTCGCCATAGCCGCCCCAGTCGTCGATGTTGCGCTCGGCCAGACGGACCGCGACCGCCAACCGGCCGGCCAACGCATGAGTCAGGCATTCCACCAGGCCGAGATTGACACGGCGTCCGTAGCCACCGGCACGCTCGGCCCAGATGCAGAACTTGTCAGGCGTATCGACGTTCAGGATCGAGTCGATCGCGTCGCCCGCCGTCTCGCGAAAAGCGGCTTCGATGCCCGGCTCCGTGACCCGCCAATCCCTGAGATGCCAGGGCGTGCGCAGCGCCCCTCCGAAGTCGGGGTTCACCCGGCGCGCTGGCATGTAGAGGGGCTGGAACAGGGTACGCGGCCAGAACAGACCCTTCCAGTCCGATGGCGTTACGCTCAGTGACGGGACCCGCGGATCACGACTCCTCTGGTCGCTCGGCCGGTAGGTCACGAAGGAGAAACCGTGCAACCAGTGGCCGACCCGCCGCACGACGATCGCCCGGCGCAGCAAGACCAGGCGCGGATCGCCGTCGACCAGCGACTGCGCGACCTGCCTGATCTCGCGGAGCGTCGCCGGCATGCGCTACTCGACCACCGGCGACCAGCGCCACCAGCGCTCGACGCCGTTCCGGCGGGCGTTGATGCGCTCGAAGGTGCGCAGCAGGCGGTTGGTGCGCGTCTGGCCCGACTCGAGGATGCGGACGAGCCGGCGCAGGTGCCGGACGACCTTTGCCTTGTCGCCGGGGCTGATGTCACGGCGACCACTCCAGATCGCGAGCTCGCGCTCGGCCATCCCAATGGCACGGGACAGCCGGCCGGCCAGCGCGTGGCTGAACAGGATGGCAGGCCGCGACCTGTGGAGATGCTCGGCCCAGACCAGGAACTTGTCGGGCGTGTCGATCCGCAGCAGCGAGTCGAGCCGGTCGCCGCCCAACTCGTCGATCAGCATCTGCTCGACCCCCGGATCTCCCGCCATCCAGTACCGTGGGAAGGCCGATGGTGGGAACAGATGCCCGTGCCGGCGCCGATCCATGAAGAGATAGAACTCGGGCATGGAACCGGCCCCAAGGGGACGCCTCGGCACGTAGAGAGGCTCGAACAGGGTGACGACGGGATGGACGGCGCCGATGCTCGTTATCCGAAAGGCGTAGCCGTGCAGGAAATGCCCGACCGGCCGTACCACGATCGTGCGCTTGAGAAGCACGAGACGCGGATCGAGGGCCAGCAGCGGCCGGGTGATCCTCTTCAGTTCCGCGCCGTTCGCCAAGGGTTGAGCTCCATGACAATGACCGTCTTCTTACTCTTGAAATGTTCGAGGGCAAGCGTGCGGTCGATCCGTGGCTCCTTCAAGGCGGCACCGCCGGTTTTCAGTTCGTAGACATAAGCGGTGTCGCCGCCGTCATCCTCGACGACGTCGATGCGCATCGATCCCTTCGGGCTGCCGCGAGTCACCTCGCCTTCCTGGCTGTACGAGATTTCAGGCTCCATGCCGGGTGGCAGTCGCCCTGCCTTGACTTCCTCAATGATGAGCTTTTTCAGCGCGCTGTGAACATATGTGCCGTGCAACCGGCCCTTGCCGGGACCGACCTCGTCGCCGGCCTTGCGGGCAAGCTCTTCGAGGACACCGTAGTATTCATACCGCTTGATCAACTCGTCTGGATCGACCAACCCGGAAATCATTCGTACGTCGCCCTCCTTCCCGCCCACCAAGACGCTGAGGATGTGGACCGGGATCAGCAGTCCCGGATCGCCGATCGACGGGCCGGGCAGGATCAGCGGCTCGCCGCCCTTCGCGATCGCCTCGCTGCCCGGGATCGGCTGGAAGAGTTCCTTCAGGTTGGGCGGGATGAGCGCCTCGAACTCGGGCAGCAACGGCTTGCGGGCGGGCGTCGGCGGGATCGGCGGCGCCGGCTCGGCGGCCGGCAACGGCGGCGGACTCGGCGGCGTCTCCGGGTCGGCCGGCGTCATGAGGCTGCCGTCGGGTTGCTGTTGCGGCGTCGATTCGGGCAAAGCGATCGGCGGTGGCGGCGGCGGAAACCGCCGCGCGCCGGGCAGTCGCGGCCTCACCTGTCGGCGACCGGAGGAACGGCCCAGCCGCTCCATCACCCATTCGATGTCCTCTGGTTCGGCCACGAAAACGCGGAGGCTGGTGTCGCGCGGATCGCCGCCGATCGGCTGGGCGTTGGGGCCGATGGACGGATCGACGGGCCGGCCCTCGCGCGCGGCGTCCTTTTCTTCAAACCATTCGTTCGCGACATCGGCCGCCCATTCGCGGCGGAGGATCTCGACCATCTCGCCCGAGATGCGGCTGGACATGGCGTCGAGGTCGGCGCCGTTGGCCTCGCGGCCCTCGATCACGGCGAAGCTTTTCAGTTCGGGCCGCATCATCCGCGCTGCCCGCACCGACGGCGAAAGACTGCGATCCATCCACGGCATGTGGCGGCTGCCGGCGTAGGGATCGAAGGGCTCGCGCGGTGGCGCGGCTGCTTCGACCGGCTCGTCGGAAAGCGGCGCGTCTTGTTCATTCATCGTCGTCTCCATAAAAAAAGCCGCCCGGGAGGGGCGGCTTGGGTGGAAAGAAAAAGCCCGCGCGGCGGTGGCCGGCGGGCTGGGGTGGTCGTTCGGGACTTCAGTTGAAGCCGAACAACTTCTGACAATCGTTGTTCTTGTTTGTGCTTTTTGTCCTTAGTTGTTCGGAAGTGTTCGGACGAAATTGACGGGCTGGGTGAAGCCTTTGAGCACGACGCTTTCCTCGCGCGTCGGCACGGACGCCAGCACCGACTGGACGGCGGGATCGTCGGCCACGGCGCGCGACAGAACGACGTCGCCGCCGATGCTCTGGTCCTGCAGGCGGGCGGCCATGTTGACGGTCGAGCCGAAATAGTCGAGCCGGTCGTTCAAGGTCACGACCACGCTGGGGCCGACATGGACGCCCAGCTTGAGCACCAGCTGGTGGTCGGCGATGGCGGCCTGCATGGCGAGCGCGGCCTTCACCGCGTGGGCGGGATCGCCGAACGAGGCCATGACGGCGTCGCCGATGGTTTTTACCACGGCACCGTCGTGGTCGCGGACGATGGAGGCCATCAGGGCGAAGTGATCGCGCACGATATTGTAGGCCTGGGCGTCGCCCACCTTCTCGTAGAGCGCGGTGGAGCCGCGCAGGTCGGAGAAGAGCAGCGCCACCTGGCTCACCCCCGCCTCGTCGCCCGGCCTGAGCGTCGCGGCGGCAAAGAGATCGCGGAAGGCTTGCAGCGAGATCACTTCGGGCGCGGTCAGCGCCTCGCGCGTCCAGGTGCGGTCCTCGATCAGCGCCGCCAGCTCGAAGCCCGCCACGTTCACGAACTCCCGTCCGCCCACGGCCTCGACGCCCGAAGCGCCGATGCGGGCGCCGGGGAAAATTCCGCCTCTATGGTCGACATCGACGAACGCGCCGGGATGGAGCGAGCTGCCCGCCGGCAGGTCCACCTCCACGCTCCGCGCCTCGCCCGGCGCCAGCAGCAACTGCACCGCCACATGCGGCGTCGCCATCGGACCGCTCAGGCAGAAGCCGCCGGCCAGGAGCGGCCGCACCGTGGGCGCCGGCGCAAACGACAGTTCGACGTTCTTCTCGAAATCGCGGTCGTAGTCGATGTTGCACGAGGGACAGTGCGCGCCCCGCGGCAGCTCGCTGAGCGCCGAGGCGCTGATCTTGGGCCCGCGGCAGTTGGTGCACAGCAGGTCCCATTTCATGGTTAAAAGCCCGGCGCGGACGCCGGCCAGGCAGGCTTCGACCGCCGGCCGCGTCGCCACCTTGAACTGGCGCGCCAGCAACTTGGGCTTCAGGTGCGCGAGATCGGACGCCATGCCCGTCAGCACCATGTCGCTGAGCCGCCCGCCCAGCCCGTTGCCGTAGGGGCCGCGATCGATCTCCGCCGCCATCGCCGCCGCGCGTTCGCGCGCGCCCTCCGGCAACTCCGGCGCCGGCAGCTCGAAGAAGGTCGGACGTTCGCCCTTGGCAAAGGCCACCGCCTCCAGGATGCGCTTGCCCACGGCGGCGCCCGCCTGCTCGGCCAGGCGCTTGCCGAACAGCCGGCCCATCAGGGTGAGCGGCTCCCATTCGAGCGCGTAGCTGACGCGACTCCCGCCACTGGGATTACCGCTCTCCGAGGGGGCCGACTCGAGATCGAACACCGGCCCGAAGCGGCGGAACGGCCCCTTGGAGAATTCGCGGGCCTGGCGGAAATGGCGGCCGTGGATCCACTCGTAGGGCTTCTCCTGCCCGCGGCCTTGCCCTTGCCGCGGCGGAGCACCGTGCCGTTGGGCTGCGGCGTCTCCTCCAGCGCATAGGGCGGCAGGCCCATCGCCTCGTTGAAGCGGTTGGTGTCGGCCAGCACCGGCCAGAGCTCTTCCGGCGGCAGGTCGAAGGTCCAGCTCCAGGTGCGGCGCGAGGGCGATGCCATGGGGTTGATACTGTAGCACCGGGCCGGGCGGATGCCTCCGGCCTCCTCACAAGCCGGTGAGTGCGGCCGGACGTGCCGTGGACCATTCCGCCGCGATTTTACGGACACAAGTTGTCCGAGATGTGTCTGTCCAGAAATTCGGAAATCGCCGGCCCACCTGGACGGGACGATTCTTTTCAACGGAGGCCCGATCGTCGGACCTGTCTGAAAATTCGCCCGCGTCGGCATGCGCCGGCGAGGGATCTTCACCGCAACAGGAACGGTCGCGAAATCGAGGGCCTTGTCGAGGAGACGGGTGCTGAGTGCTGGCAGTGCCTGCAGGAGGAGCGCGGCCGCGCAGGCAGCCAGCAGCGCTCGCAGGAGAGCGAGTTCGAAGGGCATGGGGGACCCGGGGTTTGGAGGGCGCCAGCCTATAGGAAATATAGGATGAATCTTGCAGAACTTGCAAGTTCAGGATTGCATGGCTGACCCGCGTTTCTTCCAACCGTGACCGGCCTTCACCCGTGCAGAAAGCCCTCTTGACGATTTATCAACTGATGCTAGTTATAGCATCAGTTGATTGAGGCTCGATCACCATGCCCCTCGCCCGCAAAAAAGCCCCCGCCGTCGCGGCCGGCCCCGTCTTTCCACAGACCTTCGCCGGTGAAGACGACCGCGCCCGCCTGACGCCGGCGGCCCTTCGCGCGATGAAAAGCGTGGCCGCCCATTGGGCGCTCAGGGGCGACGAGGCCGCCGCCCTGCTGGGGGTGTCGACCAGCACCTGGGACCGCATGGCCGCCGGCCGGTGGGAGAAGGCGCTGTCGCAGGACCAGCTCACGCGCCTCTCGGCCATCGTCGGCGTCTTCAAGGGGCTAAATCTGCTGTTCGCCGACGGCATGGCCGACCGCTGGCCGCGCCTGCCCAACAAGGGGCCGCTGTTCGGCAACCGCACGGCGATCGACGCCATGATCCAGGGCGGCATCCCCGCGATGCTCGATGTTCGCCGCCATGTCGATGCGCTGCGGGGCGGGCTCTGATCGGTGGAGATCGCGTCCCTCGTCCGACACATCGCGCAGGATCGCACGATCCGTCTCGTCGCTACGGCGCGGTTGCGCGATCCCGTTCTCCTGAAACTGGTCGCCCACGAGGACCTCGACGCGCTCGCTGAAATCGAAGGCGCCACGAGCGGCCGGCTGCGCGCGCAGCAGAGCGGCTCCGACCGGCTCGATCCGCGCGAGCTCGTGTTCGGCATCCCGCACGCGCAGCTGATCAACGCGGCGTTCGCGTACTGGCGGCCGCGCGGCCTCAACCGGTTCAACGGGCCCGGACGCGGCGCCTGGTATGCCGCCCTGAAGCTCGAGACCTCCATCGCCGAGGTCTCGTTCCATCTGGAGCGCGAACTCGCCAACGTCGGCGACTTCAACGCGACGGTGGAGTATGCGGAGATGCTGGCAAGCTTCGTCGGCGATTTCGCCGACGTTCGCCGGCTCGCGCCGAAACCGGATTTTCTGAAAGCCGATCCCGCCGCGGCCTATGGCGCGGGCAACCGCTTCGCCGATGCGGTCCGGGCGGCGGGCCATTATGGCATCGTCTATCCGTCCGCCCGGCATCCGAAGGGAACATGCCTGGTGGCGCTCGTCCCCCATGTCGTGCAGTCGGTCGCGCAAGGCGGGGTGCTTCGGTTGACGTGGACGGGGAAGCCGGGGGCGCGGATGGAGAGGCTGTAGAGCGGGTGGCGTTGTGGCGGACGATCTGGACGGGACGATTCTTTTCGACGCAGGCCCGAATCGAAGGTGTCTCTCTATGTCCCCGCCTTGATCTCCCAAACTCCGACCGTGCCCGCCGTGGCGCCACCACTGCCTCCCACGCTTCTCCCTCGTAAAGCGAAGGAAACCCGCTTCCGTGTCGTCCTCCGTTGCGTCCGGACAATCCTGGAACGCGGCGGAAGTTGCATGCGAGGGCATCTGGCCGCGTCTGCGGCTCGGCCTCGCGGCGCTGGACGGCTGGCCCAAGCTCGGTCAAAAGGACGGCCGTCGGAATCAGAACAAAATCCGGAAGCATGGCGGCAAAAGCGAAGAAGAAGACGAGGCCTGTTCGGCGGAACGCGAAGCGCGCCGACATCACGCAGCGTATCCTAGATGTCGCGGAAGGGCTGTTCGGGCGCTCCGGGTTCGGCGGAACGACGACGCGGGCGATCGCGACGCGGGCGCACCTGAACGTCGGGCAGCTCCACTACTATTTCGAGTCCAAGCGCGCGATCTTCGAGGCGGTCGTCGGCCGTCAGGGCCACGAGGTAACCGAGCGGCGCCGGCAACTCCTCGACGCGGCGGTGGCGAAATACGGCAGGAAGGGCGTGCCGCTGCAGGTGCTGGTCGACGCGCTGGTGCGCTCGCTGCTGCTGGCCGAGGTCCGGCGCAATGGACGACGCACCTCCCTGCAAATGCAGGCCCGCCTGTTCACGGATCCCGACGAGACGGCCAGCGAGGTGCGGGCCAACATCTACGACGAGACCAACGCGCTCTACGTCGATGCGATCCGCCGCGCCCTGCCCGAGGTGCCGGCGAAGACGCTCTATTGGCGCTACTACTTCATGATGGGCGCCTACGTGTGGACGCTGCTGCAACCCGGGCGCCTCGAGGCGATCTCGCAAGGTCGCTGCGATCCTGCGGACATGGAGTCCGCGGTTCGCGAGATCGTACCGTTCCTGTGCGCAGGGCTTTCCGCGCCAACGTAGGCTAGGCCTTCACGCGACTCTTCAGCCGGCAGCGGCATTTGTCGAACTGATGCAACTCCACCATGTTGCCGCACGGATCGTTCAGGAAGATCTGTTCGGCGTCGGGCCCGGTGGCGCCCTTCAGCGACCAGTAACTGGCGCCGATGCGGTCGAGTTCGGCCTTCGTCTCGACGATGTTCTCGACCGCGAGCGCGACGTGCGGCGCGGTCGGGTCCTTGCCCGGCCCTTGCGAGAAGCGCGAAGGGAAGTCGCCGCCGATCAGGTGGATCTGCCCGACGTCGCCGATGTTGATCCACATGCCGGGGATGCCCGGGATTTCCGGCCGCCCCTTGTCTCGTTCCAGCCCCAGCACGTCGGTATAGAACTTCTCGACCTCGCCCAGGGTCTTGTCGTCGACTTCGACGCGGACGCCCTGGTGATGAATCTCCAGCACCTTGATCGCCATCGTTTTCCTCCGGTTGTCGCTTCGTGGATTTTAGGTCACTTGACCTGATCGTGCACGAAGCGCATCGTCCGGGCAACGAACAACGCCGTCGTATCGCTTGGAGGAACGACATGCCGAGAGAAGGGAGCGAAGGCTGGTCGAAGTCGGCCACGCTGCCCGCGGCGCCGCAATCTTTCGCCGGCACGACCTACGCCGAGATGCTGGCCCGCGCGCATGAACTCGTGCCGGCGATCGCCGCGCGCGCCGCAGACTGCGAGAAACTGCGCCGCCTGCCCGACGACACCGAGCGCGACCTGCACCGCACCGGCCTGTTCCGCATGGTACAGCCGGCGCGTGTCGGCGGCGCCGACCTCGATGTCGGCATTCTGGTAGACACCTGCGCCGCCGTGGCGCGCGTGTGTCCGTCGACCGCGTGGAACCTCGGCAACCTCGCCAGCCACCACTGGATGCTGGGCTACTTCCCACCCGAGGTGCAGGACGAAATCTGGAGCCTGTCGCCCGACACGCTGATCGCCACTTCGCTCGCTTTTCCAGCCGGCCGCGGTCGCAAGGTCGAGGGCGGCTACGAGGTCTCCGGGCGTTGGCCTCTCTCGTCGGGCGTCGACAATTCCGACTGGAACATGCTGGCCTTCATGGTGCGCGAGCGCGACGACGGCCCGCCGGTCGACCAGCGCTTCGCCCTCGTCCACCGCTCGCAGTACGAGATCATCGATACCTGGCACGCGGTCGGGCTCTCGGGCACCGGCTCGAAGGACGTGGCCATCAAGGGCCTCTTCGTGCCCGAGCAGCGCACCGTTACGGCATGGGCGATGAACGGCAAGCCTCACCCGGGCTCGAAGGTGAACGATTCAGCCCTCTTCCGGCTGCCGATGCTGGCGCTCGGGCCCTATGTGCTTTCGGGCGTCATGCTGGGCTGCGCCCAAGGCGCGTACGAGACGACGGTGGGCGCGGCGCGCAAGCGCAACGCCACGACGACCGGCCAACCGGTCGGTGCCAGCCAGGCCGTCCAGCTCAAGGTTGCGGAGGCGGGAGCGCGCATCGACACGGCCGAGATGATGATGCGGACGGTTTGCGCCCACGCGATGGACGCCGCACGCGCCGGCCGCGAGCCGCTTCACGAAGACAAACTGCGCTATCGCCGCGACGCCTTCTTCTCCGTGCGGATGTGCCTGGAGGCAGTCGACATTCTGATGGGTGTCGCCGGCTCGAGCGGGCTCTACCTTACCGGCAGCATGCAGCGCCTGTTCCGCGATGCGCATGCCGCCAACGCACACGTCATGTTCTCGCCCGACATCCAGGGCGCATTGTTCGGCCAGCATGCACTCGGCATGGCCGGGCCGCCCCCGCTGCTCTAGCGGCAGGCCGGCGACAACGAAGTTCAATGAGTGGGAGGAAGCAACAATGTCACTGTCAAGGATTGCAAGGTTGGCCGGCGCCACGGCGCTGGCCGGATTGACCGCCTTCGCCGTCGGTGCGCAGGCACAGACTCCGGCAACAGGCGAGCCGATCAAGATCGGCGCCATCGTCTCGGCGACCGGCGCCGGCGCGGGTCTCGGCATCCCCGAGCGCAGCGGCCTGCTGCTGGCCGAGAAGGAGATCAACGCCAAGGGCGGCGTCAAGGGCCGCCCGATCAAGATCATCATCGAGGACGACGCCTCGAACCCCGACACCGCGCTCAGCAAGGCGAACGAGCTGATCTTCGGCCAGAAGGTCGTAGCCCTGCTCGGCCCCTCGTTGACGGCCAGCACCGTCGCCGTCGGCGGTGTCACGCACGCCAACAAGATTCCGCAGATTGCCTTCACCGGCATCGGCCCGGCTGTCGAGCGCGAGCGCAAGTGCGTGGCGCACGTTCTGCCGCCGCAGCGGCTGAACGCGCAGGCATTGCTCGAGTACACCAAGAGCATCAACGCGACCAAGGTCGGCGTGCTGCATGATGCGGGCTACGGCAACGTCGTGATGGCCGAGTTGCGGCCGCTCGCCGACAAGTACGGCGTCAAGCTGGTGGCGGTCGAGAAGTTCGAGATCGGCGCCACGGACACGACCACGCAGGCGGCCAAGGTAAAGGCGGCGCAACCCGAAGCGGTGTTCGTGATCGCAACGTCGGCGACTCCGTTCCGGAATGTCAGGCAGATCCAGATCACCCAGCCGGTGATCGCCGCGATCGGCTCGTCGTCGTACGAGTACGTCAACGCCATGGGCCCGGCGGCCGACAACATCACGATCCCGGAGTTCCTTGTCGGCGAGGATCCACTGCCGCATCAGAAGGCGTTCGTCGACCTCTACAAGCAGGCCTACAACTCGACGCCGAAGAACTACGAGGCGGCGGCGTGGGACGCGGCGCACATCATCGCGGCGGCGCTCAACAAGGCCGGCGCCGATGCAACGAACGAGAAGCTCTGCGAGGCGATGAAGGTGCCCTACTCGGGTGTGCTCGCCAACTACGACTTCTCCGCCGACGACATGACGGGCATCCCCATCAGCAGCTTCGTGTTCTCGAAGCTCGTCGGCGGGAAGTACACCCGCACGCCGTTCCGCGTGACGCAGTAAGCCAGCAAGGCAACGGGCGGCGCCGGCCCACGCCTGCGCCGTCCTCGCTTCGCGCGGATCGCCCTCCCATGACCCTCATCCCATGACCCTGAGCCTTGTCCTGCAGGCGATTTTCGCCGGCGTCACCAATGGCATCGTCTATGCCCTGGTCGGCATGGGGCTGTCGGCCATCTTCAAGGGCAGCCGCGTCATCAACGCCATGCAGGGCGAGTTCGCCGTGATCGGCGCCATGATCACGGTACTGCTGCTCACCAAGTCCGGCTGGCCCTATCCCGCGGCAATCGCGGGCGGCGCGCTGGCGGGCGCCCTGGTCGGCGCCTTCATCGAGGTCGCGTTCGTGCGCTACATGGCGCTGAAAAACGCCAGCGAGGACAGCTTCCTGCTGCTCACCATCGGACTGGCACTCACCCTCTCCGCCTCGGTCCTGTTCTTCATCGGGCGCGACGGCCACCTCCTGCCGCCGATCGGCGGCGAGGGCGTACTGCTGGTGCTCGATGCGGTGATCCAGTTCCACGCGCTGTGGCTGATCGCGATCGGCATCGGCGCGACGCTGGCGCTGCGCGCCTTTTTCCATCGCACGACGGTGGGTCTCTCGATGATGGCCGCGTCGATCGACGCGGATGGCGCCGCAACCACCGGCATAAATGTCGGACGCATGCGCACGTACACCTTCATCCTCGGCGGGCTGCTGGGCGCACTGGGCGGTATCCTGGTGACGCCGCTGATCTCGGTCGACTACACGCTCGGCCTCAACCTCACCCTGAAGGGCTTCGCCGCCGCGGTACTGGGCGGCCTCACCAACCCACTGGGCGCCGCGGTGGGCGGTGTCACGCTGGGGCTGGTCGAGTCGCTCGCCATCATTGGAATCTCGTCGAGCTACAAGGATGTCGTGGCCTTCTCGGTGCTGATCGTCATCATGATCCTGATGCCGAACGGCATCCTCGGTCGGGCCGGCCGGCGGGGAGGCTGAGCATGCGGAGGAATCTCCTCTGGATCGCCGTCGGGCTCGTCGTGTGGGCCGCCCTTCCATTCGTCGTGCCACGCAACATCGCCGACCTGCTGGTGTTCACGGGCATCTACACGATCGCGGGCCTGGGTATCGGCCTGCTGCTCGGCCATTGCGGCATCGTCAATCTGGCGCAGGCGACCTTCTATGGCCTCGGCGCCTACGCAAGCGCCTACTGCACGGTGATGATGGGCTGGCCCAGCATCACCGGATTCTTCGCCGGCGCTGCGATCAGCATGGCCCTGGCCTACGTGATCGGCCGGCCGATCCTGCGCCTTACCGGCTACTTCCTGGCGCTGGGTACCCTGGCGCTGAGCGCGATTGCGAGCGCGCTGTTCTTCGAGTGGGACTGGCTGACCGGTGGAACGCTCGGCATCGGCGGAATCCCAAAGCTCGACCTGCTGGGCTTCGCGCTCGACCGGCCCTCGCGGTACTACTTCTTCGTCTGGATCGTGGCTTTCGCCTGCCTGTGGGCGGCGCACAACCTGGTCGACAGCCGCAGCGGCCTGATGCTGCGGGCGATGCGCGATTCGAGCACCGCGGCGGCGGCGCTGTCGGTCGATCTGCAGTCGCTGCGCACACGCGTGTTCGTGGTTTGCGCGCTGTTCGGCAGCCTGGCGGGCAGCCTGTTCGCGCACCACGTCTCGTTCGTGAGCACGCAGAGCTTCACGGTCGACCGATCGATCACGTTCCTGCTGATCCCGGTGATCGGCGGCGCGACGTCCATCCCCGGCATCGTCGTCGGAGCGTTGTTCATCACCTTTCTGCCAGAACTGCTCAGCAAGCTGGGCGACGTCCATCAGATCCTGTTCGGCCTGGCGCTGGTCGCCGTTGTCGTGCTGATGCCCGACGGGTTGATGGGCGCCTGGGACCGGCTGAGGGCGCGCCTCGCGGCGCGACGAGGCTCCGATGGCTGAGCCGCTGCCGCTGCTTTCCCTGTCCGAGATCGGCCACTCCTTCGGTGGCCTGTCGGTGCTGCGCTCGGTGACGTTCGACGTGCCGGAGGGCGGCATCATCGGGCTGATCGGGCCCAACGGCTCGGGCAAGACGACGCTGTTCAACATAGTCAGCGGCTACATCCATCCGCTGGCCGGCACGATTGCCTACCGCGGCCAGCCGCTCGCACGCGAGTCGATCCAGCAGCGCGGACTGGCAGGTTTGGTGCGCACCTTCCAGACGCCGCAGGTCTTCGAGAAGATGACCGTGCTGGAGAACATCATGGTGGGCTGTACCAAGCTCACCCGCACCTCCATGCTCCAGGACCTGCTGCGCACGCCGGCCGCGCGCGGCCAGATGCGCGAGATCCGACGGCGTGCCGAGGCAGCCTGCGAGCGGTTTCAGCTCGGCGGCCTGCGCCACCTGCCGGCGGCCAGCCTTACGGCTGGCCAGCGCCGTATCCTCGAGATAGCGCGCGCCGTGGTCGGCGAACCGAAGCTGTTGCTGCTCGACGAGCCCTCCTCCGGCCTCAATGCGCAGGAGATCGAGAATTTGCGCGAATGGATCGTGCGACTGAACGAACAGGGCATCACCGTGTTGCTGGTCTCGCACGACATGAGCCTCATGACCGTCGCTCGCACGGTGCACACGCTGTATTTCGGCGAAATCATCGCCAGCGGCGACATGGCCGCGATCCAGCGCGACCCGAAGGTCCGCGAAGTCTATCTCGGGGTGTGACGGTGCTCGAAATCTCCTCCGTCTCCGCAGGCTACGGCGCGCTCACGGTGCTGAACGATATCTCGCTCAAGGTGGGCGACGGCGAGGCCGTGGCCTTGGTCGGCGCGAACGGCGCCGGCAAGACGACGCTGGTCCGCACCGTGTGTGGACTGCTGCGTGCCCGCGGCGGTCGGATCGAGAAGAACGGCAGCGACATCACCCACGCGCCGCCGCACGATCTGGCGCGGCACGGCCTGGCCGTGGTGCTCGAGAACCGGCGTCTGTTTGGCGAACTCTCGGTGCGCGAGAACCTCGTGCTGGCCGAGACGGTTGGCCGCAAGGCGCGCGGCGGCAACCTGCGTTTCACCTGGGACGAAGTGACGGCGCTTTTCCCCGTCGTGAAGGAACGACTCGATTCGCCGGTCGAGCTGCTGAGCGGCGGGCAGCAGCAGATGGTGGCGATCGCGCGGGGGCTGCTGCTCCAGCCCGACCTTCTGATCATGGACGAGCCCTCGACAGGGCTGGCGCCCAAGGTGGTGAAGGATATCCTGCTGGTGATCAAGGCGCTGCGTGAGCGCGGCATGGGCCTGCTGCTGATCGAGCAGAATGTCGGCATCGCCTCGGAAATCACCGACCGCGCCTACGTCATGTCGGTTGGCCGCATCGTGCACGAGATCGGTGCAGGTGAGTGGCAGTCGTTCCTACGAGACGAGCGCCTGGTGAAGGCGTATCTCGGCTAGACCAGTGGCTCTTGATTGAAACGCGGCCTGACGCTCAATGGCCGGCCTTCGCCCAGCCTTCCCTCATACCGCGCCGGAAGCAATAAGGCTCCTCGCGCAATCAAGCACGGTTTCTTCCAGCGGACGCGGCCGCCAGCCGAGCACCCTCTGTGCCTTCGCCGAGACGAACGTGCGCCGCTCGCCGAGGCGCGGCGCCACGCCCGCCACGCTCCGGTCGAACAGCGCCACCAGCCTCAGGACGAGGTCCGGCACCCGGCGCGTCGGCACCTTGGCCGCCGCCTCGCCGAGGTTGGCCTTCAGGAGGGCCGCCACCTCTTCCATCCAGGCGAAGTCGCCGGCGGCGATGAAGCGCTGGCCCGCGGCCTCCGGCGCGGTCATCGCGCGGATGTGCAGGTCGGCCACGTCGCGCACATCGACGAAGCTGAAGCCCAGGCGCGGCAGGCCGGGCACCCTGCCCGCCAGCAGGCGTTGCACGAGCTGGACCGAATCGGAAAAGTCGCGCCCGAGGACGGGGCCCAGCACCAGCGAGGGATTGACGGTGGCCAAGGTCGTGGTGGTGCCGGAAGCGGCGTCCACCAAATCCCAGGCGGTGCGCTCGGCCAGGGTCTTGGAGCGGGCGTAGGCGGTCACCCGGGGATCGTCGAGGTCAGTCCACTGCGTCTCGTCGCTGGCGCTCTCGCGAAGTCCGATGCGCGGGCTGGTCGCCGCCACCGACGAGGTCAGCACCACGCGCTTTACGCCGGCCCGGAGCGCCGCGCCCACGGCGTGCCGCGTGCCCTCGCGGGCGGGCACGATGAGGTCGTCGGGGTTCCTGGGCTCCGCGATGGCAATCGGCGAGGCGACGTGGAGAAGGTAGTCGCAGCCCTGCATGGCCGCGTCCCAACCGGCGTCCGACACGAGGTCGGCGGCATGGAAGCTCAGGCGATCCTGCGGATCCACCCTGGTGCCGATCGCGGCGCGGACGGCGCCCTCGCGCGCGAGGCTGCGCACGGTCGTGCGCACGGTAAAACCCTGCTGCAGGAGGCCGATCACGCACCAGCTGCCGATGTAGCCGGAGCCGCCGGTCACCAGGACTGTCTTTTGTTCGCTCATGGTCGCTTCTCCCGATTCCCGTTTTTCTCTCTACGGGAGCCGGCCAGGCCGGTCGAGAGAGCCTTCACCGGCCGGGCTCCGCGCGGCCATCTGTCGTGCTAGGATGCGGGCCTGCATTGTCGGGATAGAACATCATGGCCCACGATATGACCCATGCACGGATCGAGATGAACCCTGAGATCATGGGCGGCAAGCCGGTGGTGCGCGGAACGCGCATCCCGGTGGAGTTCGTGCTACGCAAGCTCGGCGCCGGCATGACGCCGGAGGCGATCCTGGCCGACCATCCTAGGCTCACGCTCGACGACATCCGCGCCGCCCAGGCCTTCACCGCCGACTATCTGGCCGACGAGGAGCTGGTCTACCGCTGAGGGCCACGCCATGCGCTGGCTTGCCGACGAATGCGTGTCCGCACCACTGGTCCAGCGGCTGCGCGCTGCCGGCCACGACGTCGTCTACATGGCGGAAGCGGGACCCGGCACGCTGGACGCCGACGTTCTCAGGCGCGCCTGCGTCGAAGACCGGGTGCTGCTGACGGAGGACAAGGACTTCGGCGACCTCGTCTTCCGGTCGAGAATGGCCGCGCCCGGCGTGGTGCTGCTGAGGCTCGCCCTTGAGAACGGGCCCGCCAAATGGTTGCGGCTGCAGGCGGCCATTGCCGAATTCGGCGACAGGGTTCTCGGCCGCTACATCGTGATCGAGGCGAGACGATTAAGATCGCGTCCGCTGCTTCGATCGGCGCCGTGACCGAGCGATGAGGCGGCATCCTTCGGCGCTCGCGGTGAGGCAGCAGCCTTCGACGCTCTCGGACATTGCTATGCAATGTCCTGTCGCTCCCAGGGCCGAACTTCGCTCGGCCCTCCTACCACTTATAACTGACGCCCATCATCAGGGAGATGTCGTTGTTGGTGTAGGTGCCCGGATTGTTGGTGCCGTAGTAGCGCGCGTCGAGATCGATGCGCCAGTGCGGCGCCACGTTGTAGCCGATGCCGACGATGCCCTGGTAGGCGAACTGGGTGGAGCAGAGCGAGCAGCCCAGGATCGTCGGATCGACGAAGGCGAGGCCTATGCCGGCGCCGGCGTAGGGCGTGAGCTTCGCACCGGGCAGGAAATCGTAGAGGCCGTTCACCATGGTGGAGAGCTGGTTGACCTGGCCTTGCGCGGGCGCGAGCCCGAAGGGCGTCGGCACGAGGGCGCGGGCCTGGTTGTTGCGATAGAGCGCTTCCAGTTCGATGCGCGGACCGACGAAATCGTAGCCGACCTTGCCGCCCACCGCGTAGCCGGTATCGAACTGGTTGCCGCCGCTATTGAGCAGCCAGTTGAGGCCGCCCAGGCCGCCGATGTAGACGCCCGGAGTCGATGGCTGGGGCGTAAACAGTGTCTGGGCTTCGGCACCCCGGGTGAGCGCGCCAACCGTGGACGCCGCGACAAGCGCCGTGGCAAGCAGCATCGACTTTTTCATGAGGGCCCTTCTCCTCGATCAGTCCCGCACAACGCGGGCCGTCGAAGATGTTACGGGCGCGGTGGAACCGGCATCCCTCCAGGGAATTTGCGATGCACGATGCGTGCGGACCGCAATGTTGCCTTAGTTTTTCGGGACGCGATGAGGCGGGAGTCTTCAACGTTCTGAGACGTTGCCGCGCAATGTCTGGTCGCTAACTGGCCGAGCTTCGCTCGGCCGCGGCTCGGCCTCGCTCCATGGCCTCCAGCCGGGAGGCAATCATGAGAGCGCTCCTGCTTTGGAACGCCGACCATGCGGCCAGGACTCCCGGCAGCAATGCCCAGGGCCAGCCCGCGAGATAGCCGACGACACCGGCGAGGAGGAGAGAGAGGAACGTCGCCTTGGCTTTGCGCCGGGCGCCAGCGCGGAAGTCGGCGGAGGTCTTGCCCTGCTCGGCGGATTTCGCGGCCAGGGCGTCGTGCCAGCCCATGATCCCTCACAAACAACTATCGACGCTCCCGGTGAAGCTACGCTTGGCGGCTTGTAAACAAGCCGCGGCCTGACACTATACGGCCGAGCCTAGCTCGCCCGACGGCTCTCATTCCGGTTTAAGTCCTATTTCCTTCAGCACCTTCAACATCACCTCGGTGTCCCGCTTGAAGACCGCGTTGGTCTGCTCGAAGTTGAGCGGTCCCTTGATCAGGTAGTTGGTCATGAGCTGCTGCACCTTCGGGTCGGTGCCCGCCTCGAACAGAGCGTCGGCGAGCTTCTTGGCGATGTCGGGCGGCGTCGCCGACGGCACGGCGAAAACGGCGAAGGCGCGCGTGTCGTAGAAGCCACCGACGGCGCCCTGCTCCTGCATCGTCGGCACGTCGGGCATCGACGCGAGCCGGTCGCCGGTGATGGCGATCGCGCGGCCCTTGCCGGAGGCGATCACGCCCGCCGAGGCGGCCGGGCTGCCCGAGCCGCCGTCGAGCTGCTGCGCCGTCACGTCGGCCCACATCGCCGCCTCGCCGCGATACTGCACCACCTCGACCTTGAAGCCGTATTGCTTGGCCATGGTCTCGATCAGCACGTGCGGCGTCGAGCCGGCGCCGTAGGCGCCCCAGTTCA
>LNFM01005708.1_pt1 | contig 21202 bp, 17 predicted proteins | sample 596031 | NCBI WGS metagenome assembly LNFM01 (sample SAMN04254537, study PRJNA301005) | activated carbon metagenome | isolation source: dual media filters at the Ann Arbor, Michigan drinking water treatment plant | place: USA: Ann Arbor
GGCCGGACGTGTAGGCCACCAGCGAGTGGCCGTTCTCCAGCGTGACGCGGAATCGCGAGTCGGGCAGCACCTCGTGCACGGTGCCTTGCATTTCGATCAGTTCTTCCTTGGCCAAACGGGCCTCCTGGCTGGGGTGTTGCGCGCAGCACCGAAGCCGCGGGATGCGGACCGTGCACTGCTGGATGGCGCCGCTCTTCCGCGCAAGGGCCCTGACAAGGCCGGCACGGCGATCGACGCGAGGTGAAGGGTGAAGGGCCGTCTGTCACCGAGAACCGGTGTGCGGGGCGCCGGTCAGCGACCCAGGATCAAACGGGAAACCCCTGACTGTACTCTGCCCAGCTTGTCGACAGGTGGAAAGGGCAACGCTCGCGGGCGCCGCAGCAACGCCGTGCGCATGTCGATTTGACACAATGCCGCATGTCCGAGCTCACCGTGCGTCGCCTTCTGATCGACCTCGAATCGCCCGTGGCGCGCCACTGGAATGGCGGCGATGCCTTTCGCACGGCGCTGTTCAACGCGCTCTCGTTTAGCTTTCCTGCTGGGGAGCAGATCTTCATCGACTCGATGCGCCTGGGCGCGCCCCGGCTGCCGCCGCCGCTGGCCGAGGCGATGGCGGTCGAGATCAAGGGCTTCATCGGACAGGAAGCGACCCACCGGCGCATCCACGAGCGCTTCAACGCGCATCTGGCGCAGCAGGGCCTGGTCAACCACTGGGAAGGCCGCATCGTGCGCCGCGTGGCGCGGCTGAAGGGCATCGACCCGCGCATCTGGCTGGCCGTGACGGCCGCCACCGAACACTTCACCGCGATGCTGGCCGAGCACCTGCTGACGCAGCGCAGCCCGCTGGACGGTGCCGAGCCTCGTCTGCGCGATCTGTGGCTCTGGCATGCCAGCGAGGAGTCGGAGCATCGCAGCACGGCCTTCGACCTGTACCGCGCGCTGGGCGGCAATGAACGCTGGCGGCGCCGCCTGTTCTACATCGTGACCTGGCACTTCGCCACCGACCTGGCCCGGCAGACCACGCACAACCTGTGGCGTGACGGCACGCTGTGGCAGCCGTCGACCTGGGCCAGCGGCTGGCGCTGGCTGTTCGGCCGCGAAGGCGTGCTGCGTTTCGTGTGGCCGCGCTGGAAGCAGTACCTGCGCGCCGACTTCCATCCGTCCCAGGGCGATGGCGGGCCGGGGCAACGGTGGCTTGCCGAGCATGCCGAGCTGACGCCGCCGGTGGGGGCTGGGCGCTGAGGAGATCGAGTGTGAGACGGTTCCCCCGGCACTGCGCGCCTGGGGCTGTCTGGTGGTGCCTCCGACAGGAGCCGAAGGACCGCATAAACACTCGCTCCCCGGACCGGGGGCATAGGATGTGCCCCCAAATGTGCCCCCAGCGGGGCACCGGAGCACCGAGCGATGAAGCTGAACGATGCGAAGCTGCGCACCCTGAAGACCCCCGGTAAGCACTTCGATGGCGGGGGTCTGTACCTGGAAGTGACCCCGGCCGGCGGCCGGTACTGGCGCCTGAAGTACCGGCATGCAGGCAAGGAAAAGCGCCTGGCGTTCGGCGTGTACCCCGAGGTGACGCTGAAGACGGCCCGCGAGCGGCGCGACGAAGCCCGCCGGGTGCTCGATCAGGGACAGGACCCCAGCGCGGAGCGTAAGGCGGCGAAGGTGCAGGCCGAGACGGAAGCCCGCAACACCTTCCGGGCGGTGGCCGATGACTGGCTGACGCACCAAGCGGCGAAGTGGGCCCCCGACACCCTGGAACGCATCCGGGCCGGGTTCGTGGCCGATGTGTTCCCCATCGTCGGCGCCCGGCCCATGGCGCAGATAAAGCCCCGCGAGGTTGCCGAGCTGGTGAAGGTGATCGAGGCACGCGGCGCCGGTGAGACGGCGATGCGCACCATGCAGCGCGTGCGAGCGGTGTTCCGATTCGCGGTGGTGCACGAGCGCATCGAGTCAAATCCGATGCTTGACCTACGGCCCGGCGAGGTGCTGAAGCCGCGGCAAGTCAACCACCGGGCCGCGCTCGATGACAAGGAGCTTCCCGCCTTCCTGGCCGCACTCGACACCTACGAAGGCGACCCGACCACGAAGGCCGCGCTTCGCATGCTGATGCTGACCGCTGTTCGTCCTGGCGAGCTGCGCGGCGCACGGTGGGCCGAGTTAGACACGGAGGCCGCGGTGTGGTCCATCCCTGCCGAGCGCATGAAGATGAAGACCGCGCACACGGTTCCCCTGTCGCGGCAGGCCCTGGAAGTGATCGAGGGCATGCGGCCGATCAGCGGAGCCGATGAGCTGGTGTTCCCGAGCCCGTTCTATCCAGGCAAGAGCCTGAGCGAGAACACCCTCAACGGGGTCCTGCGCCGGCTGGGCTTCGCGGCGACCGCGCATGGCATGCGGGCGCTGTTCTCGACCGTCGCGAACGAGCGCGGGCACAACGCCGACGTGATCGAGCGTCAGCTATCGCACCAAGAGCGCAACCAAGTCCGGGCCGCTTATCACCGGGCCGCGTACCTCGATGAGCGGGCCGGCCTGATGCAGTGGTGGGCGGACTACCTCGACGGTCGCAAGGGTGGCAAGGTCCCGAACATGCGCAGGCGGGCCGCCTGATGCGGCCCACCGATGGCGAGTCGGTGGGAACGTGGGAACAAGCGGGGGCGCATCGGCCGAAAGGCCGCGCCGATGCGGGCCGGCAGGCTTGGCCGGCGGGGTGGGAACACGGTGGAAACAAGGTGGAAACAAGGTGGGAACAAGGTGGGAACAAGGTGGGAACAAGGTGGGAACAAGGTGGGAACACTGCATCGCTTCCATATTCCTCCTGGCGCCGCCGGCCGGGCGCCTAGTCGCCCACCATGTCTTTGGCAGCCGACCAATGCTGGGTGCTCAGGCGCTGTCAGTGGGGTCCAACGAAAAGGAGCGGTGGCGCCGGTGAAGGGCCGATCGGGAGACGGGCGCACCGCGGCGGTCGTCTTGATGCCGTCCGCGCGAGTGAACGGCTAATAAAGTGCGAACGCCAGTGGAACTGGATCTTTGGCGACACATGTTCCCATCAGCCAGAATCTCAGCTGGCCGCGCGAAGGTCGCGCCCATCCCCCCTCCAACCGCGCGAAGGTCGCGCCCATCCCCCCTCCAACCGCGCAGAGGCGGCCCATGGGCGCTTCACGGGGGAGCGAAGGTGGGTGCCGGAAGCACCGAAGTTGTTGTGAGGAACGCTTTAGGCCTTGACGAAGTCGCTCCCCGCACCGCCGAATCGCCTCGGGATTCAACCCTAGGTTGTTCCCTAAAACAGTGTCGTTGAGAGGACCCGTGCAAACGACAATCAATGGTTGTATCTAGACATCGTGATGTCTAAATCACGCTTGGCCCCACAACTCATGACACAGAAACGCCGACGCCGCCTTGACGAGCTGGACTACTTCTCTGGCGGTGTACCAACTGGTGCGTACTTCAAGCTCAGGTTGGACGAGCTCCGCGAGATCGTAGCCAACGCGAGCAAAAACTATAAGACAAGCGTCGCGGGCCTCGCGTACATCGGATTGACGGCCTACTTCGAGTCGTTTTGCAAGGATCACTTTGGATCGATCGTCAGCATCGTCCCGTCGCTCACGAAGCAACTTGCTGCGAGAGGACAGAACACCCAAGTGGATCTTTCGTCGTTCATCGACGCCACGGATGAAATCGACCACCGCCTAGGCTTTTATCTTGCAGAGAAGTTCGACTTTGGGACGCCACAGAATATCAATGCTCTGTTCAACGCGTTGCTGACGATTTCTCCGTTCTCCAAAGATGAAGCACGGGAATACGACCGAATACTTCACGACCGAAATCTACTCGTTCATCACGGCGGAACCTACACAACGTCGTACCTCAAGACTGCGGCAAAGAGGTTGTCCGCCAACGAGCCCAAACGCGCGTTTTGGGACTCTCTGCGCATTGACGCAGAGAAGTTTCAACAGGACGCCGCCCTCGTTGAATCGATAGCGAAAAAGTTGATGGAGTCCAGTCACGCGGCCGTGCTTCGATATGCGAAGGGAGAGAACATTGTCTTTCGAGGCGCGAGAAAGAAGGCCGTCAACTACTTCATGTACTGGGAATAGTGGAGCCTAACCTCTCGCTCGAGCTGACCCGCTGCGGCAGCCGTCGCTTGGCCGCTCCAGGCGCCTGTGGCATCCTGCCCCCCGCGGCCAAGCGCCGCCTGCCCTCGCGGGCAGCTTAGTTCGAACGTTAGGCGTCACATTGCCATGAATCCGGACATCTTCCTCGGCGACTTCGAGAGAACAGACCACACAGACGCCTTGCACGCGATGCTCGGACGAGCCTTGATCATGGCGACAAGGTTCGACTCCTTGTGCAAAGCGGCAGCGATTCAACTTGAACTCAAGACGGAAGCTTCAAAATCTGGAGACGAGGATGATAGAACCTCGCTGCTATGTGCGATCGCTGAGAAGTATCGAACCCTAAATTCAAGCATCAAGGCCCTGCAACTTCCGAAGGAGGCCTCCGTCCTCCTGTTTGACGCGAATAGCGCACGCAACGCAGTGGCGCACGACTTAGCCAAAGGGTTAACAGGTTGCTTGGATATCAAGGTCGACGAAGCGTATCTGATTCGAGAGATATCGGAACTGATGTTCGACCTCGCGTACGGAGACATCGTCATCTCCAAGACTATTAGCCTTCTGAATGGCGATCCATGGCCTCGAGCCGACGTCATCTCATCGTACGTCGAACGGGTCATTCACTGGGTAGTAGAAAAGTGACGCCAAACGCTTCGTTCCATCGGAGCGCGGCAGGCCCCCAGGCCCGTGCCGCAGGTACGCGCGGCCCGGGCCTGGCGTCCTCAAGTCGTCGCCCAGTTAACTCTGCGTTAGGCCCCACACAAACCACTTCCACTTCGATGCCCAAGCCATGAATGACACACTTCTCGGGGTGCTAGTTGGAGGATTCCTCGGATGGATAGCGCCGCTAATCACCCTTCGATACAGTGAGAAGAGATGGAGGCTTGAGGCCTTGGTAAGTCATCTCAAAGCAGAGCGTGATCGGATGAGCTCTATATACGAGAAGGCCATCGAAGTACTCGAAGAGAATGCCAACGAAGATTACCTGCCGGTACGAGTAATCGCCGATTTCATCGTTCTGATGCCAGAGGACGTTCGATCTTCATTCGATTCGTACTTTTCACAGAAAATCACGGACGATAAGGATAAGCGGGGGAAGCTTCTTGAGTTGCTGGCCTCGATGAAACGAGACCTAAAAAAGCGAGAGCAAGAAATTGAATCGCTTTTCCGCGGTGTGGCGTAACTACTCGCATATGCTGGCCCGCTACGGCAGCCGTCGCGTGGCCGCTTCAGGCACCCGCGGCATCTTGCCTTCCGCGGCAAAGCGCCGCCTGCCTCCGCGGGCAGCTTCGCTCGATCATTAGGCCCCGCAACGCTATGCTCGAAATACTTAGGGATCCGTTATGGCAAGCAATCGGCGTCGCCTTGGCAATCGCCGCGCTCGCGACATCGTTCCTCATCTATTCTTGGCAACGCAGCCGACGGTCGGTAACGTACGATGTCATCTCGTGGACTCACCTTCTGACTGTACGCGAGGAGTTGGCAGGAAAAGTTCAAGTCCTCTATGAGGGCGAGGAAGCCAAGTCACTGACACTCATCACAATCAAGGTCTGGAACTCTGGGAATCAGCCGCTTCTCGCCAGCGACTTTGAGCGCCCAATTGCATTCAGAATAGAACAAGGTTCTCAGATTCTCACGGCCGCTGTGCTTGAAACTGATCCGCCTGGCGTTGCCGCAGAACTTGAGCAGTATAGTGATGGAATAGTCCTAAAGCCTGCGCTCATCAATCCAGCCGACTCTATTACCATCAAGCTGCTGGTAAAGGATATGGGAAAGATAATATGGCCGGACGCAAGGATTACCGGAGTTAAGGCGGTCACGCTATTTCGCGAAAGCACACGCCCGGGCCTGGCGCTCGGTTTCGCCGCACTCGTCTTCGTTGGAATCTCAGCCTACTTCATTGTTGCGTCGTTGCCTGCACGTGGTGAGCGCCCCATGTTCGGGAACTCCATCTACTTCGGCCTGATCGCACTCGCCATTGGGTTTGCATGCCTCTTGTCGGCCGAGATCTCTCTCCGTCGAGCTAGGCGTCGCAATGCACGGCTCAAAAGACCCGGCCGCAGCGGGGCTTAACTTTTCGCCCAACCGGACGCGCTACGGCAGTCGTTACTGGCCGCTCCTGTCGCGTTTGGCTGGATGCCCTCCGCGGCCATGCGCCGTCTGCGTCCCGTACCTTACTGCAGCCCCGAGCCCTGTTCCCTGACATGCGAGCCCCCACGGGCCGCGCGAAGGTGGCCCGCGCCCCGACCCCCATCGGCCGCGCGGCGCCGGCCGTGGGCCCGCCCTGGTGGTGCGAGAGCCCGAGCCGGGCCCCGACCTCGACGGGGCCGAGTTCGTCGCTTCCGTCAACGTGCTGAAGCACCCCACCTTCGACCGGCCTACGGTGCACAACCCGAGGCGGCCGGGCGCAAGCCGGGGCGGTGTCGCTGGCGAGTGCACGGCGGCGCAAGGCCGCGGAGCTGGAGCGGGAGTGCGACGCCCAGCGGCGTACACCGGCCCATGACCTCCGCGGCGACCTGGGTGGCGATGGCCCGGGAAGGGCCCTGCACGGGCCGCTGCGGGCCTATCAGGCGGCGACCATATGGTGCGGCCCTCGCGATCCTCGATGAGCTGCTGCGCCGGCCCGGTTCGGTGATAGATCGCCCGGGCGGGTGCGTGAGTTCCTGGCCACCGGCCCAGCGCGAGCGAGAAGCCTTCGCGGTCCATTTGCTCGACGCGCAGCACGCGGTGATCAAGGTCCGAGTGATGGTCGAGGGGACGCTGACGCAAACGGCGGTCTACCCGCGCGTAGCGGAGCGGCATGCGCTGACCCTCGATTCGGCGGCCGCGGTCCTGGCGCACAACCATCCGAGCGGAAGCCCAGACCCTTCCCGCGCCGATGAGCGGCTGACCGCGACCCTGAGGCAGGCCCTCGCCCTCGTGGAGGTGCGGGTCCTCGATCACCTCGTCATCGGGCGCCTGTCCGCCGTGTCGCTGGCCGAGCGCGGCATGGTGTAGAACGGACGGGCCGCACCTAGCCCGACGGGGCGAAGACCGGGACCCTTCCCCGGCTGGTGCGGCCCTTTCATGAAGGGCACACGCGAAGGGGTGTGTATGGCAAGGCGTATGCGGGCCGGCCTTCGGGCATTTCCGAAGGGTGCGCCGCATTGGCTACGCTGGGTCCGTAGTTTTTTGGGCGGACTCAGGCGAAAGCATCCACTGTCCTATCGAGCTATTCGTGGGAGAGTCATCCAAGCATGGCCGCAGCTAGCGCCGACCTGGGCTCGCCTGACTGCAGCCGCGATGACCGCACCGGGCACTAGGTATCTGACCAAGACCGACGGCGGACGACTATGCGCCGTGGTGCTCGAAGCGTTCGCATGGTGGGCCGCTGAAGAGCGGATGGAGGTGTCCGCGATTCGAGAGGCACGACGGCAATTGCTTGACCTCCAACGGCAGATCGATACTGCTGTCGATGACCTGTGCGCCGCGATTCACCAGACGGATGCGCTTTGCACCAAGTACGGCTTGAGAGTCGAAGCTCCCTACTGGAACGATGACTTGCTGGAGGTGCTGACGGAGACTGCACACCGCTTCGGTCGATGGGGCACCGAGCCGGCTGTAGCAGCGATGCTTGAGAGAGAGGCGCAGTCCTTCTACATCGGCCGGCCCCGAGTCGCTGACATTGTTCGAGTGGCCCACAACGCCGGGTTGCTGCAGTGCGAGCCGAATCCGCCGCCCCGCTGGCCTGATGGGTCTCTCGTTCGTCTCCGTGATCCAGAGGTGATCCCCACGCTGGGCTTCTCGGCAGAGGCTCTCCGCAAGAGCAGGGGTAGCAGTGCGATGAGCGAGGCTGCCCAGCTGCGCCAGCTTTTCGCGGAGCTACGAAAGATCGCCTTGGATAACGGCTGGGAGCCGACGCAAGCCGGCCCCCTCGTTTGGTTGACGGACGAAGAGTTCCAGACCTTGTGCCAAGTCACGGCGGGCAATGACAAGGGACCTACCAAGAGGTGGCCATGGGGCGAGCCCTCGACGGCATTCGACCTTGACACAGTGCGAAAGGCGAGAGAGGACTTCATGTCCGAAGGCCGTGGAAAAGCTGCCCGCTGAGTTTCTTCGAGCCCTTCCGTGACTCTCCCGGGAGCGGTGACGACCATGCTGCATCTCAACTGCACCGAGATGCGACATGCCAAGCGATCATCCTCAACCGTCCGCCGGGCCGGCACCTGAGCCAACCGGCCCCCTGATCCGCCTTCCTTCGACCCTGCAGCGAGTCGGCATCGGCCGTTCTCAGTGGCTTGACCTCGTGCGCGAGCGGCGGGCGCCCCAGCCGATCAAGATCGGCCGTTCGACCCTGTGGCTGGCGAGCGAAGTCGATGCATGGGTTCGTGAGCGGGTGCGCGAGTCCCGCGGGGGCCGCTGATGAGCGCCCGCCGCAAGCGCCGGCCGAGCCCGGCCGATGTGCACGAGGCCATCCGCGAGGAGGCGGAACACCTGCGCCGCGCACCCGTTCCCGCCTTGAAGGACGCCCACGAAACCCCCGAGCTGGCCGCGCTGCTGCACTCCGCCCGCGCGACGGTGGAGGGCTGCATTCCTTCTCAGTTCGAGCACGAGGGCAAAACGTACTTCCTTCGGGCCCGCCTGTCGCTGATCCTCGATGTGTTCGACTCCGCGGGAACACCGGTTTCCCTGGTGAGCGGCGCCACGTTCTCGACCGAGGGCTTCGGCCATGTCCCGGGCCACTGACCCGGCCGCGGATGCGGCGCACCGGGCAGACGGTCCCGACGAAGGCGCGGGCTATGCGGTGGCCTTGCTGGAGCGCATCGGGGCCGGCACATCAAGCCCCGAGGACCTTGCCGCGGTGATGCAGTTCCTGCACGCCGGCCCGCAGTTGCACAGCGCATGCGCCGTGCTGTTCATGGCGCTGCGGCTGGCCCTGGCGCGAGGGGCAAACGGATGAGCACCCCACAGAACATCACGGCACCGATGCCGCGGGCCGCGACCGCGGCAGGTTCCACGCCGACAGGGAATGACGACATACACGCCCAACATGCCCGCATCGTCGCGGCGTTGAAGGCGCGAGGACGCATGAGCTGCCCCGAGCTGGCCGCGCTGTGCGACGTGCCCAGCGTCACCAAGCGGGTTTGTGAGCTGATCGCCCTCGGCTGGCCCATCGAGCGCACGAAGGGCAAGGTACGCACGAAGCGGGGGGCATGGCGCCGAGCTGCGTTCTACGCGTTGGCCGGCGGGCATCCGCAAGGGGACTTGTTCGAGCCACGGGCCGACCTCGACCACGGAGCCCGCACCTGATGCCGCCGCTGACCCTGGAGACGGCCCGCGGCATGCTGGCGCATCTGTCGCCCGACATGCCCCGGGCCGAGTGGGCATCGGTGGCGATGGCCCTCAAGTCCGAATTCGGAGAGGCCGCGTTCGAGTGCTTTGATGCATGGTCGCAGCGAAGCGAGAAGTACCGGCTGGCCGACACGCGCAGCACCTGGCGCAGCGTCAAGGCTAGCGGGGGCGTGAGCATCGGGACCCTGGTGCACATGGCGAAGGCCGCAGGATGGCGGCCCGATGCGGGGCCGGCCCCGGCGATGGACGCGGCGAAGCTCAAGGCCGAGCGCGAGGCCCGCCAGCGCAGGGCCGACGATGAGCGGCAGCGCATCGAGCGGACACAGCGCGAGCGGGCCGAGCGAGCCCGCGAGCTGTGGGAAGCTGCGAGGCCCGAGGGCACTTCCCCCTACCTGGCACGCAAGGGACTGAAGGCCTCGCACGGTGCGCGGTTCGCACCCGGTGGCGTGCTTCGTGTGCCGATGCGCGATGGTGCCGGCGAGCTGTGGAACGTGCAGGACATTCACCCCGAGCGCCTGCCCGATCCGCGCACCGGCGATCCCGGCCCGGACAAGCTCTATGCCGCCGGCCGCGGTGCGCGGAAGGCAGGCCTGTTCCACCTGATCGGGGACGCGGCGGGCGCCGATGTGCTGCTGATCGGGGAGGGCTTCGCTACATGCGCCAGCGGGCACGAAGCCACGGGCCGGCCCGTTTGCGTGGCCTTCGATGCTCCCAACCTGCCCGCCGTGGCCCGCGAGCTGCGCCGGCTGTACCCGTCCGCGCTGCTGCTGATGCTGGCGGACAACGACAGGCCCACCGAAGCCGCGACCGGCCGCAACCCTGGACGGGAGGCAGCAGAGAAGGCCGCGGCAGCGGTGAACGGCGCTGCGGTGTGGCCCGAGCCGGACGAGCTGCCCTACGATGGTTCCGACTGGAACGATGCGAGCCGGCACGCCGGCCCTGAGGTGGTGCGCCAGCGCATCGAGGCCGCGATTGCCGAGCTGCAGGCGAGCGCACGGGCGACGAAGCCGGCCGCGGAGAAGGCGGCCCGCCAGCGCGGCGAAGCGGGCGCCGGGCTACCCATGCCCCGGCCCGGCCCGGGAAACGCGCCAGCGGCCCGGGAATCGGCCCTGGCGGGCGCCTTCGCAGCGGGCGCCGATGAGCACGACCCCTTCACGCTCGATGAGCGCGGAGTCTGGTTCGGGGGCTTCGATCCGCAGGGCCGGCCGCGTGCTCCGCTGCTGGTGTGTTCGCCCTTGCACATCACGGCGCGGACGCGGATGCGCAACGGGGCCGGGTGGGGCTACCTCGTGCAGTTCGAAGACCCCGAGCGGCAGCCGAAAGAGTGGGTGATCGGTGGCGCAGCGCTGCAAGGTGACGGCGCAGAGTTCCGGCGGACATTGGCCGACCTGGGCCTACGCATCGGCGAGAGCCGCGGCGCCCGCGAGAAGCTGGCGCAGTACATCCAGAGTCGGCGCGTCGATGCCTTCGCGCGGCTGGTGGATCGGGCGGGCTGGCATGGCCGGCTGTACGTGCTGCCGGGCCGCGTGTTCGGTGCGACCGATGAACGGGTGATCCTGGCACCTGAGGCCACGAACGAACACCCGTTCAAGCAGCGCGGCAGCGCGGCGAAGTGGCGCGACACCATCGGGCGGGTGTGCGTGGGCAACAGTCGATTGGCCTTCGCGGTGTCTGCAGCCTTTGCGGGCCCGCTGCTGCGCCTGGCGGGGCTGCAGAGTGGCGGGGTTCACTTCGTGGGCCCATCGAGCCGAGGCAAGTCAACGATGCTCCATGCCGCGGCATCGGTCTTGGGTAGCCCGGAGATGAAGCGTTCCTGGCGCAGCACGGATAACGCGGTGGAGTTCCTGGCGCAGTTGCACAGTGACTCGCTGTTGATCCTCGATGAGCTGAAGCAGTGTGATCCCAAGATCGTCGGCGAAGCGGTCTACACCCTGGGCAATGGCACCGGCCGGAACCGCGCGGCGCAGAAGGGGGGCCTGAGGCCGACCCCTGCATGGGCCGTGCTGTTCCTGTCCTCCGGCGAGCTGACCCTAGAAGCCCACATGGCGCAGGCCCGCATGCAACCGATGGAGGGGCAGCGCGTTCGCATGCCCTCGATCCCGGCGGAGCCCGAGGGCTTCACGGGCACGGTGTTCGAGACGCATCACGAGTTCGAGGGCGGGGCCGACCTGTCGAAGTACATCGAGGCGCAAGCGGCGCTGACGCACGGGCATGCAGGGCTGGCGTTCATCGAGCGGGTGGCCGCGGGCTTCGATGAGGTGCGCGAGCGGCTACGGGCCGGGATCGCGGCATTCCGCCTGGCGCATGTGCCCGACCATGCAGACGGGCAGTTGGGCCGCATCGCAGACCGCTTCGCCCTGGTGGCGCTGGCCGGCGAGCTGGCGACGGAGTACGGCATCACGGGCTGGGCGCAGGGCTGGGCCACGGATGCCGCGGTGGCCTGTTTTCACGGCATGGTGAAGCTGCGGCCGGGCGGGTTCGGGAGCGGTGAAGAAGCGTCGATGCTGCGGCAGGCACGAACCCACTTCGTAGAGCACGGCGAGGACCGATATGCCAATTGGGAGCGGGCCGAGAACGACGACTCCCACCGGCCCAACACGCAACAGCGGGCCGGCTTTCGCAAGACCATGAAGGACGCGGCCGGCGATGCGGCCGAGACGGAATGGTTCGTGCTGCCGGATGCCTTCACGAAGCAAGTGTGCGAGGGGCACGACCCGGCTCCCCTGCTGAAGCTGCTGCGGGACCGCGGGCACCTGGTGGTGGACAAGGGCGAGAGCACCAAGCGATACACCTACACGGCCCGCCTTCCTGGCATCGGGCGGACCCGCTGCTACCGCATCAAGTCCTCGATCCTTAACGACCTGGGCGAGGACTAGAGCCCGCGCGGATCGGCATAGGTCGGGGGCACTGCGGGCAAGCGGGCGCATGCCCGTCCCCAAGTGGCCGCGGATTACCTGCAGCCCCGCAAGGCTGGCGAGGTGGCCGAGTTGCCCTGCGCCGCCAGTTCCGGTATTGCCGACCCTTGTCCCGTGGCCGGCGGGGGGGCCGGGGCGCGGACACCTTCGCGCGGCGAAAGCCCTCTAGCCGAGCCAAGGTGAAGGCGCACGCGATGCGCTTGAAGCCTTCACCCCTGGTCCCCTGGGCTGTCCGGGCTGTTCCCACCGTCACCACCCAGCCGGCGAGTGTTCCCACCTGAGGTAGGAACGCGGAGAGCGAGCATCCATGCGGGTTCCCGGCCGATTGGGGCCGGTGTTCCCACTGTTCCCACCGGTTTTGCGGGAAGTCTCTGCAAGGGCGAGGCCGGGGAGGGGGGGCGGAAACTCTGACGAGCTGGCAGACGGGACCGTACTCCCCGCAAAAATTTCGCCCGCGCAGGTTGCAGGGGTGGGGGGGTGAATAGCTCGGTGTGCTGACCGGCCAGCGTCGCGCGGACCTGGACTGGTCAAGGAGCTCGCCCTAGATGCCGGCGACCGTGACTCGGTAGCGTGCAGCGAACTTCGACAGCACTTCGGCGCACCAGAGCGCCCACATCTTTTCCCGGAAGCCTGGGTCCGGTAGATCGATCAAACCCCAATCGCCTGGCGGCATCACCGGGTCGAAGACTTCGGCGATGAGTTGGCCAAACGGCGAAGTCGGCCACGCCAGCGAACCGCCTCGCGACCCCGCGTTTGCGAAGTCGATTGTGTGGCCGTCGGCGCCTTGCATCACCAGATCAAAAACCTCCTGTAGCGGCACCGCAGGGTGCGACCGGCGCAGGGCTAGGGTGCTGGTGACGATCGAGCGGGCATCCATGGCGGCACTGTAGCGCCGGCTGGAACGGTGTCTAGATCGTCGTCGGCACCGACCTCGCGCTCGAATGCGCTGCAGCCGTTGCCGGGCATGCTGCGCACTCTGCAGGCGCCCGGAAATGAGCACAGAGCCGCCGATCCGGCGGCCGCCATCCCCTGGAAACTACGGCAGTGCCAGCACGGCCGGGCGACTGTTGACCATGGGGTGAAGTGGGCCGCGGGTTGCATGTCGCGAATGATGCGCCTTGGTCGAAAGCCCATGCTGTCGCTTGGCTAGGTGGAGAGGCCGGGGGGAGGGGGGAGTGGAAAGTCTGGCGGGCATCAAGGGAAGACCGGCCCTGTCCCTTTGCTCGCAAAGTGACGAAACCGACAGGGGGGGCTATGGGCATGCACTGTCCCGGGTCCTTCGTGGTGCCTGTGCCCGCGGGTGGTTCGAGCCCCGGCCGCGGGCTACTCATTGCCCCTGCTAAGGGGGTTGTGCCGTAGGGTGCTGGGCTGCATGGGTCCTTCCTGGGGTTCGCAGGTGCGGGTAGTTCGGACCGCGTGATCGCGCCAGCGGGCGGCCGGGCGGATTTGTCAATTGCGCAAGTAGGAAGCGAGCGGGTCCTTCCATTGGTGTGGGCGTGCGGGTTGTTCCGGCCCCCCGCGGGCGCCAGTGTCGCGGCGGTGCATGGGGTAAGTAAGCGATGAGCCGCCGGCCGCCTGATGGGCTGCGGTGGGTCCTTCCGGAGCTGCAGGCCGGCGGATCGTTCGAGCCCCGGCCGCGCGGCAGTCATCGGTGCCCCATGGGGGGTGATGTGCCCCCAGCCACACATGCCCCCAGATTCGCCCGCTGTGCCCCCGGATGTGCCCCCCGATGCCCCCGGACGGTGGCACACTCCGGCGGACGCCTGCGAACGCGGCGCCCTCAGGCTTCATAGGTAAGTAGGGGGTCCGGCGGATGCTGGCGGACGCCAGCGAGCGGATACGTGGTGCCTCCGACAGGAATCGAACCTGTATCTGGCGCTTAGGAGGCGCCCGTTCTATCCATTGAACTACGGTGGCAGCACCCTCGATTTTGGCACGACGGCGGAGGCAGCCGGTGCCGCGCCGGCGGCCGGCAGCGGCGCTTCGCCCAGGCGCCAGGTCCAGATCAAGTCCAGCGAGTTGTCGTCGCCCGACTGCGCACGCAGCGTGAAGCGCTGCGCGATGCGGTAGATGAGCTGCCAGGTGCCGCTGGTGGCGTTGACGCCCCGTTCGTAGCCGAGGTACCAGCGTCGCGAGAGCTGCTTGCCCAGCGCGATGACGGTTTCTCGCACTTCGCCGTCACCCTGGCGCAGGCTCAGTTCGTCCAGGCCGATGTTGCGCAGGAAGGCGTCGGTGGGCGCCTCGCCTTCGCCGGCCAGAAGAGCCACGGCGGCCCGCTGCAGCAGCGAGGTGTCGGCGCGGCCCAGGCCGTCGCTGGCGCGGCCCAGCACCAGCCAGGACAGCTTGTCGGTGTCGCTCATGTCGGGGTCGGAGTACAGCCGCACGCGCGGCGAGACGAAGCTGCCGCTGATGGCCACGCCCACGCGCATGTCGATGTTGGGCCGCAGCGCCAGGATGTCCAGGCTCGGATTTTCGGGCGGCCCGCTGAAGCTCAGCACGCCGCGCTCGATGTCCAGCTTCTGTCCGTAGGCGGCGTAGGTGCCGTCGACTGCGCTGATCTCGCCGCGGATGGCCAGGCGGCCACCGGGTGTGGCGATGCGCAGCAGGCCCGCCAGTTCGGTGTCCAGGCCGCGACCACGCACGCGCAGGTCGCTGCCCAGGTCGACCGTGACGGCCACCTGCGTGTCGCGACGCGGCCGGGTGGTCTCGCCGGCTTCGCGCGTGGGCGCGCTCTGCGGGGCGCGGATGGTCACGTCGTCGTCCAGGGTCGGCGCGTCGCTGCGCGCCAGGTCGAACAGGCCTTCATCGATCTTCAGATCGGCGTCGAGCTTCAGCGAGGCAGGCTGCAGCACCAGCGTGCCCTTGCCGCTGGCCACGAGCTGGCGGTCGATGCGGCCCACGACGCGGAAGCGCCGCGCCTCCATCTGCAGCCGCGCCACGGGCCGGGTGCCGAGGTCGGCCTCGCCCTGGATCTGCAGTTCGCCGTCGCCGCCGCGGAAGCTGAAGCGTTCGATCTTCGCCTTGGGCCCGGTGAGCTGGATGGCCACGTCGCCGGCCGTCACGTCCACCCCCTGCAACAGGTTGCGCACGCCGACGTTGGTGCCCAGGATCTGGCCCGTGAAATCGGGCGCATCGAGTCGGCCGCCGACGCTGGCACTGGTGGTCAGTGCGCCGGTCAGACGCCAGCCCGGCGGCACCCAGGCGCCCCAGATGCCCAGGTTGGCCACGCGTGCCTCGATGACGCCTTCGATGGGCGAGCGGCTGTCCGGCCAGCGGCGCTGCGGCGTGGTCTGCAGGCTGAGTGCGCCCGCTGCTTCGCCCACCGACGTGCCCGCCAGGCCTTGCGTGAAGATCCAGCGGCCGTCGTGGGCGGCCATGGCCAGTCGCAGGTCGGTCAGGCCCATGGACTGTCGCCCGGTGCTGTCCTGCACGAAGAGGTCGCCGCCGCGGCGTTCGAACACCACGTCGGCGTCGAAGCGTTCGGCGGCCTTGATGTCCAGCGTGCCTGCCAGCCGCAGGTCACCGCCCCAGCCGAAGCTGGGCTGCGCCCGCGCCAGCATGGGTGCGGCCAGGAAAGGTTCGATCTCGGCGCGAAGCTGGAAGTCGGGGCGTTCGCCGCGCATGTCCACGCGCACCTCGTCCCAGCGCAGCGCGACGGTCTCGGCCAGCCGCACCCGGCCGGGATCGGCTCGCACGTCGATCAGGCTGCCCTGGGCGTCGAAACGCAGTTCGGCCCGCAAGTCGCGAGCGTCGATCCAGCGGCCGGGCACCGGCGCGGCGGAGGGCACTGCGCTGGCGGCAGCGCTGCCGGCATCGGTGCCGATGCTGGTGCCCACCGCCTTGCCGTCCCAGGCCGATGCGGTCAGCTCGGCGATGCGGCCACGCCAGCTGCCGCCGCCCGCGCCATCGGCCACCCAGGCGCCGGCGGCTTCGAGGTGTGCCCGCGTGCCGGTGTCGCTGCGCAGGCCCAGCAGCGCGTCGGCGATGGCCGGGGGGTTCAGCGGCAGCGCGGCGTCCAGCCGCAAGCGATGCTGCAGCAGCGTGCCCTGCAGGTCGGCGCGCAGCAGGTCCATGGACTGGCGGCCGAGCTTCAGGCCGGCGAGGTCGAGCTGGGCGGCCAGCGGCTGGTCGCTGGCGCTGTTGAGCTGCCAGGTGGCGCGGCCGCTGGCCAGGCGGGCATCACCCAGCCGCAGCTTGTCGACACGCGCCTGGCCGTCGGTGCGCACGTCGGGCCAGCGACCCTGCCCGTTGAGCGTGATCTCGGCCACGCCCTCGCGCGGCGCCCACTCGGCCAGCGAAGGCAGCAGGCGGGCCAGTGGGGCCAGCACGGCCAGCGCGTCGGCCTTGACGTCGACGTGCCAGCGGTCGGCACCGCCATCGCCCAGCGGGTCGCCCTGGGCTTCGAAGGCGATGCGGTTGCTGCCCAGCCGGACCTCGCCGCGCGCGCTGCCCGGCGGACCGCTGCGTGCGGGCGAAGTGGGCGCATGGGCCAGCGTCAGCGTGCCCTGCAGCGGCACGCCGGCAATGACCGAGTCGACGATGCGTACGCTGCCGTTGCCCGGCGTGCTCTGCGCCAGCCGCAAGCCTTCCATGGTCTGCGCATCCGCAGGAAGTTGCAGGTCCAGTGTCCAGCCGCCCGAGATGCGGTGGGGTCCCTGGCGCCAGGCCGAGCCTTCGGCGCCGGGCCACCAGAGCAGCGGATCGAAGTCGACCAGCGAGCCTTGGGTCGTCACGGTCCAGCCGCCGCGGGCCTGGCGTTCGGCAAGCCCGTTCAGTTGGGCCGTCGCCGCCCCTGCGCTGGCGCGCATCTGGCGGATCTCGATCGACCGTGCCGCCAAGGTCGCATCGGCCTGCACCTGCAGCGTGCGGCTGCTGCCGTCGAGGCGGCCGTCGAGCGTGCCCCGCAGGTCCAGCGACCACGGCTGGCGCACCGCACGCGAAGCCGATGTCGATGCCGAGGGACCGGGCGCCGGCAGGCCGCGCAGCACCAGGGCCAGCGGACCCGACACCACCAGCGCCGGCGCACTGTCGTCGAGCTGCTGCGGCCGCAGGTCCACCGTGGTGCTTTCGAGTTCCAGCCGGTCACCCTGCCAGAAGCCGCTGCCGCGCCAACGCCCGGCATCACGGACGGCATTGCCGAGCACGATGTCGAACTGCGTCAGGTCGACGCGGTCGCGGCGCGAGTTCAGCGCGCGCAGCCCCAGCTCCAGTCGGCGCACCGGCAGCCGGCCTTCGCTCCAGCGTCCGGGCGACTGGTTCTCCAGATCGATGGCAGCGCTGATCGGGGCGTCGAGCGAACTGCTCTGGATCTCCACGCTGCCGCTGAGCCGGGTGCGTGGGGCGCTGCTGGACAAGGCGCCGAGGTCGAGCGCCTCGGTGCGCGCGCCCAGCGAGGCCAGCGGCCAGCTGGCGAAAGGGGCGATGCCGGCGCGCAGGTCCAGCGAGGGCGGTGTGCGGCCTGCCACAGCGGTGCCGCGCAGCGTCGCGCGGGTGTCGAATCGTTGCAGCGGCCCCCGGGCGGTGACCGCGGCGGCCCACTCCGGCGCGGCCGGGTCGCCCTCGCGCGGCACGAGCTGGGCCTGCAGGTCCAGCTGCAGCGGTGAATCGGTCTCGATGTGACCTTGCGCGGTGCCGCGCACGCGGTCCCATTCGAAGCTCATCGTGTCGATCACGTGGCGCCCGCCGTCGTTGCTGCCCAGTCGCAGGCGGGCCTGCAGGGCCTGGACGGGCGCATGGCCGTCGAGCTGGGCCGTGCCGATGGCCAGTGCATCCACGTTCAGCGACAGGGGCGAGCGCAGGTCGTCGGGCGGCGGCGTGCCCGGCACCGGCGGATTCGTCGCCACGCTCAGGCGTTCGATGGCGATGCGCTGCGCCTCCAGGCCGATCCAGGCGTGGCCGTCGGGTCGCCAGCGCCACACGAGGCCGTCTGCCACGAGGTTCTCGATGACCACGCTGCGCACCCGGCCGCTGCCGGCATATTCGATGCGGCGCGCCTCGAAGCGGCTCGACAGCAGGGCCCCCTGCGCGCCTTCGACCCGGACGCCGGGCACCTGATCGATCAGCCAGGCGGTGCCGGCAGGGGTGCGAAGCAGCCAGTGCACGCTCCAGGCCAGGGCACCCAGCACCGCGGCCGCGGTCAGCAGCACCCAGAAGGTGGGGGCCACCATCTGCCAGGCCACGCGCAGGGGCGACGCTCGCAGTGCCCGAGGCGGGCGCTTGCCGCCCGACGGCGACGCGGCGTTTTCCGGCGGTGGATCTGGCGCCTGCATCGTCGGTCCCTACAGCGAGATGCCGATGCTGAAGTGGAGCCTGCCGCGTCGCAGTTCCTGTGCCCAGGCCCAGTCCAGCTTGAGCGGGCCGACCGGGCTGCGCCAGCGCAGGCCCACGCCGGCGCCGATGGCGGGTGAAAGATCGCCGAAGCTGTTGGCGGCGCGACCGGCGTCGACGAAGACGGCACCCAGCAGGGACGGCATGCCGTCGACGAAGGGCCGCGCCAGTTCGACGCTCCCGGTGAAGAGCACGGCGCCGCTGGTCACCGTGCCGTCGACCCGCGGGCCGAGCTCGCGATAGGCGTAGCCGCGCACCGAGTCGTCGCCACCGGCGCGCCACAACTGCGAGTCGGGGATGGAGACGGCACTGGCGCGGAAGACCTTGCCCAGTTCGACGCGGGCTTCACCGAACCAGCTGCTGCCCAGCGGCATGTAGCCGGTCAGGCGCCCGTAGGCGCGCGTGAAGGGACCGCTGACGCCGTTGCTGGCGTGCGAGTGGCCCAGACCCGCCTGCAGGGCCAGCGTGTAGCCGCTGGTCGGCAGCACCACGCTGTCGAGCCGGCGCAGCACGGCATGGGCGTTGGCCGAGAGCGCGAGCGTGTCGCTGCGTGTCGTCAGCGTGCTGCGGCTGGCCCTTTCGGCCTCGACGAACACCAGCTGTTCGAACTCCGGCGTGTCGCGCGCCCGTCCCAGTCGCACACGCTGCGAGGTGACGACGTCGGTGTCGGTGGCCAGGCGCTCGATGGCCAGGCCCGCCACGTTGCGGAACAGGCCGCGCCGGGGGTGTGTGCTCAGCTCGATGTTCAACGCCCGCTTCAGGTCGGCCACTTCGAGGTCGGCGCGGGCGCGCAGGGGCCAGCCCAGCACGCGGCGGTCGATCAGCTCGACCGTGGTGCGCGGGCCGGTGTTGGCGCTGTAGCCCACGCCCAGCGTCACCATCTTCAGCGGCTGCTCTCGAAGGCGAACCCGCACCGGTGCTGTGGCGGCCGTCGTGGGGTCGGTGTCGTGGGACACGGTGACGTTCTCGAACAGGCCCGACTTCTGCAGCCGTTCCTGGTAGTCCAGCAGCAGCGACTCGGTCAGCGGCGTGCCGGGCTGGAAGTTGGCCAGGTTGCGCACCGTGGCGGCTTCGTGGGTGGCCAGGCCTTCGACCTCGATGGGTCCGGCGCTGAACAGCGGACCGCTGTCCAGCACCAGGAACAGGCGCACCCGGTGTTGCGGTGGATCGACCTCGGCGGCCGTGCCGCTCCATGCCGCCGTGGCGTAGCCGCTGGCGCGAAGGCGTGCCAGCGTGGAGGCCTTGGCGCTGTTCCAGACGGCGTTGCGGAAGGCTGCACCCGGCGGCAGCACCCAGCTGTCGCGCAACTCCTGCAGCAGCGCGCGGGCGCGCGTGTCGCCGGCGTCGGCGGCCGCCTGCAGCGGCCCTTCGACCTCCAGCGTCACGCGGGAGATGGCCGCGCGCGGGCCAGGCTCGACCTTCAGGCGCAGGTCCTGCGCGCGGCCGCTGGCGGTCTGGTTCGATCGCTCGACCTGTACTTCAGGCGAAAAGAAGCCTTCGGTGCGAAGCAACTCGCCCACCTGCCGCGGCGCCGCGTCGATCAGGCGCGCCCATTCGCCGTCGCTCACCTGGTCGCCGCGCGACAAGCTCCCCAGGCGCGTGATGTCGAGATGGCGCATCAGCAGCGCCTGCAGGTCGGCCGGGGCCACGACCTCGACGCGCACGCCCGAGAGGTCGGCGGCCGGCGCCGCGTTGTCGGCCGGCACGGTCGACGCCGGGCCGCGCAGCGTGCTGCAGCCACCCAGCACCAGCAGCGCCAGCGGCGCAGCCAGCGAGATCGCGAGCCTCATTTGCTCAGCAGCCGCATCGCGCCTTCAAGTCCGGCCAGCGTCAGCGGGTACATGCGCTGGTTCATCAGCTGCTGGATGATCGAGATGCTCTGCCGGTACTGCCACACGCCCTGCGGCTCGGGATTGATCCAGGCGAACTTCGGGAAGGCGTTGGTCATGCGCTGCAGCCACTCGGCGCCCGGCTCCTCGTTGTTGTATTCCACGCTGCCGCCGGGCTGCAGGATCTCGTAGGGGCTCATCGTCGCGTCGCCGATGAACAGCAGCTTGTAGTCCTTGTTGTACTTCCGGATGATGTCCCAGGTGGCGAACTTCTCCGAATAGCGCCGCCGGTTGTTCTTCCAGACGAAGTCGTACAGGCAGTTGTGGAAGTAATAGAACTCGAGGTGCTTGAACTCGGTCTTGGCCGCCGAGAAGAGTTCTTCGACGCGGTGGATGTGCTCGTCCATCGTGCCGCCCACGTCCATCAGCAGCAGCACCTTCACCTTGTTGTGGCGCTCCGGCACCATCTTGATGTCGAGCATGCCGGCGTTGGCCGCCGTGCGGTGGATGGTGTCGTCCAGGTCGAGCTCTTCCTCGGCGCCTTCGCGGGCGAAGCGGCGCAGCCGTCGCAGGGCCACCTTGATGTTGCGCGTGCCGAGTTCCTTGGTGTCGTCGTAGTCCTTGTAGGCGCGCTGGTCCCACACCTTCACGGCGCTCTTGTTGCGGCCCTTGTCCTGCCCGATGCGGATGC
>LNFM01005710.1_pt1 | contig 21198 bp, 21 predicted proteins | sample 596031 | NCBI WGS metagenome assembly LNFM01 (sample SAMN04254537, study PRJNA301005) | activated carbon metagenome | isolation source: dual media filters at the Ann Arbor, Michigan drinking water treatment plant | place: USA: Ann Arbor
GTTTGCACGCGAGCGCAGCGCACGCGGCCAAATGAGGCTCCCTTCTCTCGCCCAGCGGGGCGAGGGAAGGGCGGGGGGTTGGGAGTGGGGAGTTGGAAATACTGTCTCAGGCGCACTGGGGGGCGCAGTGTGATGCCAGGGGCGCAGGGCCAACCACCCGAATTGGCCCCAAAATACGCCCATGACCCCATCCACCTCCTTCCCCCACTTCTGGGCCGACCTCAAGAGCCCCGATTTCGCGGGTCTGGCCGCGGCCGGGACAATGGCCGTGTTGCCGGTCGCGGCGATCGAGCAGCATGGGCCGCATCTGCCGCTCAGCGTGGACACCGACCTGGTCAACGGCGTGATCGCGCACTGCCTGCCGCACCTTCAAGAGCTGCCCGTGCTGTTTTTGCCGACGCAGAGTATCGGCCGCAGCATCGAACACATTGCCTTTCCCGGCACGCTGACCCTGGGCGCGGCGACGCTGATCCAGAGCTGGGTGGACATCGGTGAATGTGTGGCGCGCACCGGCATCCAAAAGCTGGTGCTGCTCAATGCGCACGGCGGCAATGTCTCGACGCTGGACATCGTGGGCCGCGAGTTGCGGGCACGTTTCGGCCTGACGGTGCTGATGGTCAACACCTTCAGCCTGCCGCTGCCAGCCGGGGTCAAGCAGCTGTTCGGTCCGGACGAAGAACGCTTCGGCGTGCATGGCGGCGATGTCGAGACCTCGATGATGCTGGCCTTGCATCCACACAAGGTGGACATGGCGCTGGCGCAGAACTTCCACTCGAGCAGCCAGGACCGCGCGCAAACTTACGCCATCCTCGGCAACGGCAGCAGCGCCAAACTCGCCTGGGCCGCGCAGGACCTGCATGCGGCGGGTGCGGCTGGCAACGCGGCGGCGGCCACCGCTGAAAAAGGCCTGGCAGTGCTGCAGGCGAGCGGGCAGGCGCTGGCCCGGTTGCTCAGGGAAATCCACCAACTGCCGCCACTGGCCTGAGGCGTGGCAGGGCTGGCAGCCCTGACAAAAATTGGGGGCATCGGCTGACAGGGCCGGGCATGCCTGGAGGTGAACAATGTATTGTTGTGCGCCGACGGTGGCGCCGTTCTCCACAAGGATTGCCATGCGAGCCCTTCCCACTTCTCCCCCCGTTTCCCGTCTCTCGCTACTTGCGCTGTGTGCTTCTCTGGCACTGGGCCTGGCCGCCTGCGGCGACACCTCCAAGCTGCCTGCAGGCGCCGATGTGGGTGCTACGCCCACACTTCCCGAGCCGGTCAAGTCGCTGATCCCCACAGTCAACATCGCGCCGGCCCAGGGCTGGCCCGAGGGCGTGATGCCGCAGCCCATGGCCGGCACCACCGTCACCGCGCTGGCCACTGGCCTGGACCACCCGCGCTGGGTCTACACCCTGCCCAACGGCGATGTGCTGGTGGCCGAGAGCAACAAGCCGCCCCAACCGGACACCGGCTTCAGCATCAAGGGCTGGATCATGGGCAAGGTCATGAAGCAGGCCGGTGCCGGTGTGCCGAGCGCCAACCGCATCACGCTGCTGCGCGATGTCGACGGCGACGGCAAGGCGGAAACCCGTACCGTGTTCATGCAGGGGCTGATGTCGCCCTTCGGCATGGCGCTGGTCGGCAAGGAATTGTTCATCGCCAATGCCGATGCGCTGGTCAAGGTGCCCTATGAAGAGGGCCAGACCGCCATCACAGCCACGCCGGTCAAGGTGGTGGACCTGCCGGCCGGCATCAACCACCACTGGACCAAAAACGTGATCGCCAGCCGGGACGGCAGCAAGCTGTATGTCACCGTCGGCTCCAACAGCAACATCGGCGAAAACGGCATGGACATCGAGGTGGACCGCGCGGCCATCCTCGAGGTCGACCCGAAGACCAACACCCGGCGCCTGTTTGCGTCCGGCCTGCGCAACCCCAACGGCATGGGCTGGGCGCCCGACGGCACGCTCTGGACCGTGGTCAACGAACGCGACGAAATCGGCAGCGACCTGGTGCCCGACTACCTGACCTCGGTCAAGGACGGCGGCTTTTATGGCTGGCCCTACAGCTATTACGGGCAGACCGTGGATGTGCGTGTCACGCCGCAACGGCCGGACCTGGTGGCCAAGGCCATCGCGCCCGACTACGCGCTGGGTGCCCATGTAGCGCCGCTGGGCATGGTGTTTGCCGAAGGCAACACCTTGCCATCCTCGCTGGCCAGCGGCGTGTTTGTCGGTGAACACGGGTCCTGGAATCGCAAGCCGCTGAGCGGCTACAAGGTGGTGTTTGTGCCCTTCAGCGGCAGCAAGCCCTCGGGCAAGCCGATTGACGTGCTGACCGGTTTTGTCAGCACGGACGGCAAGGCTTACGGACGGCCCGTCGGTGTGGCGATCGATAAACGCGGCGCGCTGCTGGTGGCCGACGACGTGGGCAATGTGATCTGGCGGGTGGCGGCCACGCCGGCGCGATAGGCTGCTGTTGCCATGGAGAAGGAACTGGACTCGCTGACGCGCGGGTAAGTGCTGGCCGAAGTGCAGCGTTTGCGCCAGGCCATCCGTGTGCATCGCGACAGCAGCGGCCATGCGTTGTGCTGGCACCGCGCTGATCTGTGGGGACTGCTGCCCGACAAGCTGGACCTGGCTGTATGGTGCCGGCTTGGCCGCAGCTCATGCAAGGCTGTGTGCGCTACTGCCAGTCGCTGGACCAGCAGGCGGCGGACGCACCACGCAGCAATGCGCCTGATCCGGCAGGGACAGTCAAATCTGTAGAAAAAGTGCCTCCAGCCCTTTGTTGACGGGTGCAGACAGCTCCTGTTTTGATAGCGTTGAGCGCTGGTGCTTCAGCGCAAGGTCGCGAGGTAAGCGGCCATGTCGCGCGCATCGGCTTCATTCACGCCCATGTCGGGCATGGCCGTCAGCGGCTTGACGGCTTGGGGATCACGTACCCACAACACCAGGTTGTCCGGCGTGTTGGCGAGTTTGCCGGCGATCAGGCTGCGGCTGGCCAGGCCCTGCAGCGGCGGCCCGACATTCGGCATCGAGCTGGTGATGCCGGGAATCGTGTGGCAGGCCTGGCAGGCATACTGGCCCAGCGCCAGCTTGCCGCGTGCGACATCACCCGCCCGCAGCGGTGCAGCGTTTTCCGTACGCTGAGGCGCCGCACCAGCGGTGCGCGTCGCCTGCGCATAGGCCTGCGGGCTCAGGGTCGGCAGCAGGTTCACAAACGCCACCACATCCCACAGCGCTTGGTCGTCCAGCTGGAACTGCCAGGCCGGCATGCCGCTCATCTTGATGCCGTGGCGCGTGATCCAGTAAATCTCGCGCGGGCGCCAGCGCTGCAGTGCGTCCACCAGCGGGCCGGGCACCGGCTGCATGCTCTGGCCGAAGCCCGACTGCGCCACGCCCGGCGCGCCGTGGCACTGGACGCAATGGTCGCGAAACAGCGCGGCGCCGCGCGCCAGCCGCTGGCCATCGTCCAGCGGCGGCGTGGCGATGTCGCGCGCGCGCAGGCGCACCGACTGGCGCATGGTGGTTTCCAGCAGGGCGTGCACCGGCTGCAGGTGTTGCGAGGTGGCACTGATGTCGTAGATGCCGCGATAGATGACCAGCGCCGCGGCGGTCAGCGCAAACACCGCCAGCGCAGCCAGCGTGCCCAGGACCAGCGTGGTTTTTTTCATCGCAACCATTGTGCGGCGCGCATGGCCTTTTCGTGGCAAGTGTCGGCGCTGTCCTGCAAGGATTTGCGTACGGCCGGACAAGAATCGGGCATGTCGCTGCCAGCCCTGATTTCCCGTATCCTGCTGCCGGCCGCGCTGTTGCTGAGCCTCGCAGGCCTGGCCGGCTGTGGCCCCGGTGCTGGTGATCCGGCGCCGCCACTCAGACCGGTGGCGCGTGGTGATGCGGAGTTCGGCCTGCGCCTGCTCACACAGTATCAGTGCGGCAGCTGCCATGTGATTCCCGGCGTGGCGGCTGCGCGCGGTATCCACGGTCCCACCTTGCAGGCCTTTGGCAGTCGCAGCTACATCGCCGGCCGGGTGCCGAATCTCCCCGATGCGCTGGTGGCGTGGATCGTCGCGCCGGCCACACTGGTGCCCGACACCGCCATGCCCAGCATGGGCGTGTCGCCCGAGGACGCGCGCCACATGGCGGCCTACCTGGGGCAACTCGAGTGAGCGCGGTGCTGCCGCCGCAAGTGCAGTCGGTGCTGGCGCCGGCCGGCGAGGCCGCCGCGCGCATCACCAGCCTGAGCTGGCTGCTGATTGTTGGCGCGACCCTGATTTTTGTGTTTGTCATGGGCCTGCTGGCGGCGGCCCTGCGTGGGCATGCGCAGGCGCGGCCGGTGTCGGCGCGCCTCTGGATCCTCGGTGGCGGTGTGGTGTTTCCGCTGGTGGTGCTGGGCGCGCTGCTGGCCTGGACGCTGGCGCGCACCCCGGGCTGGATGGAGCGCCCGCCGCCCGGTGCCATGATCGTCGGCATCACCGCGCACATGTGGTGGTGGGAAGTGCGTTACCGCGACCCGGCCAGCGGCCAGGAGGTCACGCTGGCCAACGAGCTGCACCTGCCCGCGGGCCGTCCGGTCTGGCTGGGCCTGAGCAGCCCCAATGTGATCCACAGCTTCTGGGTGCCGGCGCTGGGCGGCAAGGTGGACATGGTGCCGGGGCGTGTCGATCATCTGATGGTGCAGGTGGATCAGCCCGGCAGCTGGCGCGGCCAGTGCGCCGAATACTGCGGCGAGCAGCATGCACGCATGGCATTGCATGTGGTGGCGCATGCGCCCGCCGGCTTCGATGCCTGGCTGGCGGCGCAGGCCAGGCCAGCGGCGTTGCCCGACAACGCGCTGCTCGAGCGGGGAAAGCAGGCTTTTCTGGCCCAGCGTTGCAACGCCTGCCACACGGTGCGCGGCGTGGCCGAGGAAAGCCGGCTCGGCCCCGACCTCACCCACGTCGGCAGCCGGCTTTATCTGGGTGCCGGCACCCTGCTGAACCAGCCCGGCGCGATGGCGCATTGGGTCGCGCACACGCAGGCGGTCAAGCCCGGTGCACGCATGCCTTCCTCCAGCGATATGGACGCGGACACCCTGCAGGCGCTGGGCGCTTACCTGGAACACCTGAAATGAAGTTCAACACCGCCGACGGCCTGCCGTCCAGCCTGCCGCGCCCGCCGGGCGAACTCGAAGCGCTGGAGCGCGCCTGGCAAGCGCCCAAGGGCTGGCGTTTGTTGTCCGCGGTCAACAACAGCCAGATCGGCGTGTTTTACATCGCCACCGCGCTGCTGTTCTTCGTGCTGGCTGGTGTGCTGGGCCTGATGATGCGCGCGCAGCTGGCCCTGCCTGACAACACCCTGCTCAGCGCCAATACCTACAACCAGGTCTTCACCATGCACGGCACGGTGATGATGTTTTTGTTTGCGGTGCCAGTGGTCGAGGCGATTGCGGTGTACCTGCTGCCCGGCATGCTGGGCGCGCGAGACCTGCCGTTTCCGCGCCTGAGCGCCTATGCCTTCTGGGCTTATGCGATCGGCGGCATCGCCTTTTTCTGCACGATTTTTTTCGGCGTGTCGCCCGACGGCGGCTGGTTCATGTACCCGCCGCTGACCGGCAAGGAACATTCGCCGGGCCTGGGCGCCGACTTCTGGCTGCTGGGCATAGGTTTCATCGAGATTTCGGCGATTGCCGGCGCGATCGAACTGATCATCGGCATCCTGTTCACGCGCGCGCCCGGCATGACGCTAAGCAAGATGCCGGTGTATGCGTGGGCCATGCTGGTCAGCGCCTTCATGATTGTGTTTGCCTTTCCGGCCATCATTGCCGGCACCCTGCTGCTCGAGATGGAGCGCGCTTTCGACTGGCCCTTTTTCATCGCCGCGCGCGGCGGCGACCCGGTGCTCTGGCAGCATTTGTTCTGGTTTTTCGGCCACCCCGAGGTTTACATCATCTTCCTGCCGGCTGCCGGCATGGTGTCCATGATGGTGCCGGCGATGGCGCGCACGCCGCTGGTCGGCCACCGTGCCATCGTGATTGCGCTGGTGGCGGTGGGCTTCATCAGTTTCCTGCTGTGGGCGCACCACATGTTCACCGCCGGCCTGGGCCGGCATGCCCTGCTGTTTGTCTCGGCCGCGAGTTTTGCGGTGGCCATCCCGAGCGGGGTGCAGGTGTTCTCCTGGATCGCGACCTTCTGGAAGGGCCGCGTGCAGATGACGGCGCCCACGCTGTTCCTGCTGGGTTTTCATTTCATCTTTGTGCTGGGCGGGCTGACCGGGGTCATGGTGGCGGTGCTGCCTTTCGACTGGCAGGTGCACGACACCTATTTCATCGTGGCGCATCTGCATTACGTGCTGATAGGCGGCATGGTGTTTCCGGTGTTTGCGGGCCTCTACTACTGGGCGCCGGTGTTCAATGGGCACCGGCTGTCCGAACGCGGCGCGCGCTGGGTGTTCGGCCTGATGTTCGGCGGCTTCAACCTGGCGTTTTTCCCCATGCACATCAGCGGCCTGCTGGGCATGCCGCGCCGCGTTTACACCTATGCGGGGGATCTCGGCTGGAACGTCCTGAACCTGCTGTCGACCCTCGGCTCCTTCATTCTGGCGCTGGGCGTGCTGCTGTTTTTCATCGACGCGGCACGCGTATTCTTCAGAAAGAAAGTCGAACACGCCAACCCCTGGAATGCGCCTACGCTGGAATGGCTGCCGCAGGAGGATTACGGCGTGCGCAGCATTCCGCAGATTGCGGCGCGCGAGCCGCTGTGGGACCGGCCCGGCTTGCCGGCCGAGGTGGTGGCGGGGCGCCACTGGCTGCCCGGAACACACTCGGGTGGGCGCGAAACGCTGGTGACGAGCTGGCGCGACGCCATCCCGCAGCACCTGCTGGTCTTGCCCGGCGACAGCTGGTGGCCGCTTGTCGCCGCGGCCGGCACCGCGGGATTCTTCTTGCTGCTGACGGTGGCCCAGGTGGTGCTGGCTTTTGCCTGCGGCATCACCGCTGTGGTGGCCATCGTGGTCTGGCTGTGGCAGACCGACAATCCGCCGCATGCGGCGACCGCCGAGGTGGCCGACGGCATCTTCCTGCCGGTGGGTGCGCGCGGCATGGCCTCACATTCCTGGTGGGCCATGATCATTTTGCTGTGTGTCGATGCCACGGTGTTTGCTTCGCTGGTGTTTGCACATGTGCATGTGTCCATGGCCGCCGACGTCTGCCCGCCGCCCGGCGCCGCGCTACCCGACAGTTTCTGGCCGCTGGCCGCCGGCGCCCTGCTGCTGGCCGGTTCGGCCGCCCTGTGGGGTGCGCGGGCGCTGCTGGCACGTGGCCGGTGCGTGCCGGTCGGGGCTTTGGTGCTGCTGGCGCTGTGCTGTGTGATGGCGGCGTTTGGTCTGGATGTCCGCGGCCACCAGCTCGCCGGCCTGCGTCCCACGGCCGATGCCTGGAGCGCCACCGTCGCCGCCATGATGGCTTACCAGGGCTTTCACGTCGCGGTGCTGCTGATCATGGGAGGCTATGTTTGCGCACGCGCCTGGAGCGGCAAACTGCATGGCGCCGCGCGCGCCTCGCTGGACAACACCGCGCTGCTCTGGCACTACGTGACTGTGCAGGGCCTGGCCGCCATGGGCATCATCTACCTGATGCCGCGGATCGGCTGATTTTTTTTTCACGGAGGGACAGCTCATGGAAAGCGCTAACGAGTTTTGCCTGCTGATGACCAGTGTGGACAGCGAAGCGGCTGCCGAGTCGCTGGCCGGCGGCATGGTCGCAAACGGCTTGGCGGCCTGCGTACAGCTCATCCCGATGCGCAGCTTTTATGTCTGGAAGGGAGAAAGCCGCCGCGAAGCGGAATACCTGCTGCTGGCCAAGACGCTCGCTGCCAGGGTTCCCGAACTGCAGGACTTCATTCACACCCACCATCCCCATGAGTTGCCGGAGTTGCTGCAACTGCCGGTCATGGGCGGGTCGGCCGGCTACCTGCAGTGGCTGCGCGAGGGCGCACGCGCGGTGCCGCGGCCGCCGGCTCAGGAATAGGTGATCCAGCTTGCGTGTTCGGGCGCGTCCAGGTGCGGCAGGGTGTTGTAGGTCACCAGCATGTGGCGCTTGGGCGTGAAGGCGAACTCGGTCAGCGAGCAGTTGCGTATGCGCAGGTTGAGTTCGATGGTGGTTTCCGGCGCCGTGCCCAGCACCTGGCCCACCGCGGTGGCAATCGGTCCGCCACTGGAGACCAGCAACACGTTGCCGCTGTGGTTCGCACGGATGTGGTCCAGCACGCCGGTGATGCCGGCCACGAAGTCGGTGTAGCTGGGCATGCCCTGGGGCGTGACCACACCGGCCATCCATTGCGCCAGGCCGTCCTTCAGCAGGCGGAAGTGGCCGCGGTACATCTCGGGTGAGCTCGGCTTTTCGAGCTTGTGCGGGTGGATGGCGGCGATCACGGCTTCGCTGTCGTATTCATTGAGTCCCGGACGGGCTGCGGCGTCCATGGTCGCTCCCATGCCCTCGCAAATCCCGGCGAAGGTTTTCAACTGACGTTGCAAGGTACCGGTGAAAGCGGCTTCAAAGCTGATGCCCTTGTACTTGAAATACTCGCCCAGGCGAACGCTTTGCCGGTAGCCCATGTCGCTGAGCACGTCGTAGTCGTCTGCGCCAAACGAGGCCTGGCCGTGGCGCACGAGGTAAAGGGTTCCCATGGCTCAAATTGTGGAGGACAGCCCGAGCTGCGACCAGTCGCAGGCGCGACGCTCCACGCGCCTTTCAGGCGTTCAGAAGCACCTTGGCGACAGTGGCGGAATCCACATTGCCGCCGCACAAGGTGGTGCCGACCACCCGGCCCTCGAGTTGCGCGCGCTCCTGCATCGCGGCGGCAAAACTGGCCGCGCCCGCGCCCTCGGCGACATTGTGCGTGTCGGCATAAAGGTCGCGCATGGCCTGCGCCACTTCCGTGTCCGTGACTTTCACGATGTGGTGGATGTGCGGCGCGATGATATCCAGCGCGAGCTGGTCGGCGATGCGGCAGGCCATGCCGTCGGCCAGCTGGGTCGTCACCGGCGCCTCGACCACGCGGCCGGCCGCCAGCGAGTCGGCGTAGGTGGTCGCATGGGCGCTGACCACACCGACAATGCGCAGCTTGCGGCCCAGTGCCAGTTTGGCGGCGATCGCCGAGCAGGCGCCCGAGCCCTGGCCGATGGGCACATAGACCACGTCGAGCTGCGGCACCGCTTTCATGAACTCCCACCAATACGTGCTGACGCCGCTGAGCAGGTCGGCGTGAAAACTCGGCACCATGTGCGCGCCTCGTTCGGCCGCCAGCCGCATCGCGTGTTCGCGGCTTTCCTGGAAATCCGCGCCGTGTTCGATCAGGGTCACGCCGAGTGCGCGCATGGCCGCATTTTTTTCCACGGAGTTGCCTTGCGGGACCACGATGGTGCAGGCCACGCCGTGCGCGCGCGCCGCCCAGCCGATGCTCTGGCCGTGGTTGCCGCGTGTGGCGCTGAGCACTTCTGCCGGCAGAGTTCCGCGTTGCTTGAGCGCCTCGAAATAGGTCAGGCCGCCGCGTAGCTTGAAGGCGCCGACCGGCGTGTGGTTCTCGTGTTTGATCCAGCAATCCGTGCCCAGCCGCTGGCTGGACAGGCCCCAGCGGTACTGCGGCGTGGCCTGGAACTCGCGGTAGACCACGCGCGACGCGGCTTCGATGTCCGCCAGCGAGGGCAGGGCGCAGGGCGATGTGTCCTTGAGCACGGCGTTCATGCAGTCCTCTTTTCGCTGAGCAAACGCAGCGCCAGCAGGCCCAGCACCGTGCCCATGACATAACGCTGCACCCGCATCCAGGTGATGTTGCGGTTCAGGAAAACGGCCAGGCCTGCGGCGAAGAAGATGATCACGGTGTTGATGGCCAGGCTCACGGTGATCTGCACCGCCCCCAGGCTCAGGCTTTGCAGCAGCACCTGGCCGCGCTCGGGGTGCAGAAACTGCGGAAAAAAGGACAGGTAAAACATCGCGACCTTGGGGTTCAGCAGATTGGTCATGAACCCCATGAGGAACAGTTTGCGTGGCGGGTCGTGCGGCAGGGTCCGCATCTCGAAAGGTGACAGACCACCAGGTTTGACGGCCTGCCAGGCCAGCCAGAGCAAATACAGCGCGCCGGCGACCTTGAGCGCGGTGAAAGCGACGGGCGCTGCCAGCAGCAAGGCGCTCAGCCCGAAGGCCGCGCCCAGCAAATGCACCACAAAACCGAGCGCCACCCCGGCCAGCGACACCATGCCGGCAGCGCGGCCCTGGCACAGGGTGCGCGAGATGCAATAAATCATGTTGGGGCCGGGCGTGAGCACCAGCGCCAGCGCGACCAGCGCAAACCAGGCGAGCTCCTGTGCAGTCAGCATGCGCCTCTCCTAAATTCCTTTGGATTCAAGCTGAACCCGTCCGCGCGGTGTGTTCAATGTGGCCACAAGCTGGGGTGTGCCCTGGCTCACGCCTACCCCGGCCAGGCCGATCGCGGCATACGCAGCCTGCAGTTTTTCGGGCCGTGGATGGCGCGCCTGCAGCGCCTCCAGTGTCACGCCCGACGCCGCCATGGCGTCCACCGGATGGGTCGCCTTTGCGGGATCCTCACCGGCCTCGCCCCACTGGATCAGCGTGGGCAGCGCGCCGTAGAACAGGCGCTGGCCGTCGTCGCGCACGGTGATGCGCCAGCTCAGCAGGCCGCCGGCGGTCTGGCGCGAGGCGGGCACCACCGCGCCGCGGTCCAGGCCCAGCGCTGCCAGCGCCTTCACGGCGGTCACCACGCCCGGCACGCTCGCGACAAAATGCAGCAGCTGCGGTCCCTCGCTGGCGACGCGCGATTGCAGCAAGGGGTCGTCCATGTCGAACCAGCGGTGTTTGCCGGCTGCACGCGCCGGCGCCACACCGGGCTGGATCGCGATGATCTCGAAGTAGGCGCGTGGAAAGGCGGCGCTTGCCACGCTGAACAGCCGGTTGTGGGTGCCCATCAGCGGGTGTTCGCCGCCCGGCCCCGGCGTGATGCCCAGGGTGGCTTCACACCATTTCACCCCCTGCTCCAGGCTGGCGGCCACCACGACCAGGTGATCGACCCGGGCCGTGATCACAGCTTCACCGTGCCGGTGATGCAGGTGACCGATTCGCCACCCACCCAGAGGTGCGACGTAGCGCCGACGTTTTCGCGGCTCAGGTGGACCCGGCCGGCGCGGCCCAGGCAGGTGCCTTGCGCCACCACGTAGGCGTCGGGCGCGTGGCCTTCGGCCATCAGCCACTGCGCCAGGCTGGCGTTCAGGCTGCCGGTGACCGGGTCCTCGTTGATGCCCATGGGCGCGGCAAAGGCGCGCACTTCAAAATCGGCGCCAGCTTCTTCCGGCGCCGCTGTAGTCCTGGCGCTGAAGGCCCGGGCTTCACGGTTGGCGCGCGCTATCAAAACAGGAGCGGTTTGTGCAGCGTGAGCGCCGGCGATGCCCACTTTCAAGCCATATTTTTTGAGCGCCAGGTGGTCCGCTTCCAGTTGCAGCACCGTGTCGGCGCTGTCCAGCAGCAGGCCCAGCCACACCGGTCCGTTATCGAGCAATTGCGCGGCGATGATGTGTTGCGCTTTCAGTCCCAGCGCAGCCGCCACCTGCGCCAGCACGGCGGGGCTGGGCGCCGAACGCTTGAGCGGCGGTGCAGCAAAAGCCTGGCGCGCGCCATCGCGCCGGATCTGGATCAGCCCGGCCTGGCACTGCTGCACGATCACGTCCTTGCGTTTCGGCACGCCACCGGCTTCCAGCCAGGCGTGGCAGCTGCCCAGCGTCGGGTGGCCGGCAAAAGGCAACTCGCCGCCGGGCGTGAAGATGCGCACGCGGTAGTCGGCCGAGGCCTCGGTGGGCGGCAGCACAAAGGTGGTTTCCGAGAGGTTGGTCCACTGCGCAAAACGCCGCATGGCCGTGTCGTCCAGATCGCTGCCGTCCAGCACCACGGCCAGCGGGTTGCCGAAGTAGGGCTGGGCGGTAAAAACATCGACTTGTTTGAAGGCGCGGGTTTTCATGGGGGCGGCGTCAAAAGGTTGAAAAGTCAGCTGAGCTGCATGTCCAGCACACCCATGCTGGCCTGGCGCGCGCGAATGCTGTCGTACCAGCGCTCGATATGCGGCCGGCTCTGCCGCGCTTGGGGCAGCCCGAACCAGCGGTGGACTTCGCAGGCGATGGGAATGTCGGCCATGGTGAAACGTTCGCCGACCATGAAGCTGTGCTGCGCCAGGTGGGCGTCGAGCACCGCCATCAGGGTCTCGACGACCGCGTTGGATTCCGCGATGACGGCGGCATTGCGCTGCTCGGGCGGCGTGCGCACCAGTTGCCAGAAGCCGGGCCGGCTGGCCGGGTTCAGCGTGGTCTGCTGCCAGTCCATCCAGCGCTCGGCGTCGAAACGCTCACGCAGGTCGCTCGGGTACATCTGGCCCATCGCGTGTTTGGCACACAAATAACGCACGATGACATTCGACTCCCAGAGCACATAGTCCTCGTCCTCGATCACCGGCACCAGCGAGTTCGGGTTCAGCGCCATGTATTCGGGCGTCGTGACCACGCCGAACAGGCCGCCGGCTTCGGTGCGCTGGATGTCCAGTGCCAGCTCCTGCGCAGTCCAGACCACCTTCTTGACGTTGATGGAGCTCATGCGCCCCCAGATTTTCAACATCTATTTGGCCCCCATCACTTCGGCCACCCGGGAGGCGGCCGGCTGGCTCTCGCGGATCGCCGCGGCCAGCGCCGCCACCCCGGTGTTGATCTGCTCCACGCTGGCCGTCACAAAGGACAGGCGCAGGCTGCGCGCATCGGCCTGGTCTGCATAAAAAGCCGCGCCCGGCACAAAAGCCACGTTTTTGTCGACGGCCCTGGGCAGCAGCTCGACCGCGTTCATGCCGGCCGGCAGCCGGGCCCACAAAAACATGCCGCCATCGGGTGTGTTCCAGCTGACGCCTTCGGGCATTTCGCGCCTGAGCGCGGCCAGCATGGCGTCGCGCTGCGACTTGTAGAGCGCGCGTATCGTCGGCACATGGCGGTCCAGGAAACCGTCCTTCATCACTTCGGCAATCATGCGCTGGTTGAAGCCGGGGCTGTGCAGGTCGGCCGCCTGTTTGGCCTGCAGCAATTTGGGATACAGCGCTTTGGGTGCGACCAGGAAACCCAGGCGCAAGCCGGGCGCAAGCACTTTGGAGAACGATCCAAGGTAGAGGCAGCCGTCCGGATTCCGCGCCGACAGCGGCAGCGGCGGCGGCGCGTCGAACCACAGGTCGCCGTAGGGGTTGTCCTCGACGATGGGCAGGCCCAGCTCGGCGGCCTTGGCCGACAGCGCGGCGCGCCGCGCCTCGCTCATGGTGCGGCCGGTCGGGTTCTGGAAGTTGGGCAGCACATACAAAAAGCGCCCGCCTCTGGCTTTGAGGGCCAGGTCATTGACGTCGATGCCGTCCTCATCGCTGGCCACGCTGATCACCTGCGGCTCCATCGGCGTGAAAGCCTGCAGCGCGCCCAGGTAGGTCGGCGTTTCCACCAGGATGGGGCTGCCCTTGTCGATCAGCACTTTGGCCAGCAAGTCCAGGCCCTGCTGCGAGCCCGTGGTGATCAGCACCTGGGCCGGGTCCACCTTCCAGGGCAGCATGGCCGCGACCATCTCGCGCAGCGGCGCATAACCTTCGCTGGCGGCGTACTGCAGCGCCGCCTGGCCATCTTCACGCAGCACCTTGGCGCAGGCCTCGGCGAAAGCGCTGATCGGAAAGGTCTTGGGCGAGGGCAGGCCGCCGGCAAAACTGATGATGCCGGGTTTTTCGGTGACCTTGAGGATCTCGCGGATCACCGAGGGGTTCATTTTTTCGGCGCGTGCGGCCAGTGTCCATTGCATGTTGTGTGTGTCCATGGTTGTTCTCTTTGTCCTGTGTCAATCCACGATAAACAGTGTCGCACCTTTGGGCGCGCTCGAGCGGTGCGCCTCGGCGCTGTCGGCCACCTGGTAACTCATGCCGGGGCGCAGCACAAACACCCTGCCGTCTTCGAGCTCGGTGTGCAGCTCGCCGGCCAGGCACAGCAGGACATGGCCCTTGCTGCACCAGTGGTCCGACACATAGCCGGGTGTGTACTCGACCCTGCGCACACGGATGTCGCCGAACTGCTGCGTGCGCCAGAAGGCCTGGCCGGCCCGGGCCGAATGTTCGGTCTGCGGGATGGCCGACCAGTCGGTGCTGCCGAAGGGAATATGGTTCATCTTCATGCGGCTGGCTCCAGGCGCGGGGTATGCACCGGCATCTGCTTGCCAATAAACACGGTGGCGATCACGGCCAGGCCGAAACCGACCGTCACCGCGTCCAGCGATTCGCCGAGCAGCGGCACGGCAAACAGCATGGACAAAAAGGGCTGGACCAGCTGCACCTGGCTGACACGCACCGTGCCGCCCAGGGCCAGGCCGCGGTACCAGGCAAAAAAGCCCAGCCACATCGAAAACACGCCGAGGTAGGCGAAGCCGGCCCAGGCGCTGGCCCGGACCGGTGTGGTGGGCCAGCTCAGCAGCGCCAGCGGCAGGGTCAGCGGCAGCGAGATCAGCAGCGCCCAGCAGATCACGTGTTCGGCCTGCATGTGCTGCGACAGGCGCGCGCCGTAGCCGTAACCGACGGCCGCACACAACATGGCCGCCAGCAGCAGCAAGTCTGCAAAGTGGATGGACAGGCCCGCAGCGCCCGAGCGCAGCACGGCAAACAGCACCACCAGCGCACTGCCCAGGGCTGCGCACAACCAGAAGCCTGCCGAAGGGCGCTGCCGGTGCAGCAGCGCGCCGACGGCGGCGGTGGCCAGCGGCAACACACCGACGATCACGCTGGCGTGCATGGCCTCGACATGACGCATGGCGATCGAGGTCAGCAGTGGAAAGCCGAAGACCACACCGCCGGCGGTGATGGCCAGCGGCAGCCAGTCGCGCCTCTGCGGCAGTGGTGCACGGGTCGCCAGCAGGAACAGCGCCGACAGCGCGGCCGCCACCACGGCCCGGCCCAGCGCGATGAAGACACCGGACATTTGCGGTGCCCCGGGCGTGCCGACCGCCAGCCGTGTCATCGGCAGGGTCACCGCAAAGATCACGATGCCCAGCAGGCCCAGCCACAGGCCTTTGGAGACTTGCGCCTGTGTCACAGGAACAACATCCAGATCGCGGTGGCCACCAGCACCGCCGCCATGAAGCGGTTGAACCACACCAGACGGCGGCCGCTGCCGGCCGGGCCGCTGAGCCACTGGCGCAGCAGCGAACCGGCCAGCGCATAACTCAGGTTGCTGGCAAAGGCATAGGCCAGCATCACCGGCAGCACCACGGCAAAACGCAGGCCGGGGTCGCTGCGGCCGGCGATCCAGCCGCTGACAATCGCCAGCGCCAGCATCCAGGCCTTGATGTTGACGAACTGCAAGGCCGCACCTTGCCAGAAGCCGATGTTCATGCGCTCGGCGTCGGCTTCGCTGAGCTGGCGCGAACGCGCGATTTTCGAGGCCAGCCAGAACAGGTAAAGCACGCCGATCCACTTGATCGCCAGGCCCAGCAGCGGGACCGCCAGCAGCAGCGCGCCCAGGCCCAGCGCACACAGGCTCAGCAGCACACCCCAGCCGACCGGCACCGCGCAGACAAAAGGCATGGCGCGGCGCAGGCCATGGTTGGCCGCCAGCGCGGTCGCCAGCGTGGTGTTGGGCCCGGGCGAAAAGCTCATGGCCGTCGCCAGCACCAGCAAAGCGGTAAATTCTTGCCAATTCATGCTTCAGACTTTATAGTTCAAAGCAACACACCACCAGTACAGTTCAGGGTACAAAACCTGAAACTGTACTGCCCAGTTTGTCAGCACACCGATTGCCCAGAGGGTTTGCCCATGTTGATGAAAACCGCCGCCCAGTCGCTCACCGAGCAGCTCAGCGCGCGTTTTGCCGAACGTATACGCAGCCGGCTGCTGGCGCCCGGCGCGCGCCTGCCTTCGGTGCGTCAGTGCGCGCAGCAGCAGGGCGTCAGTGTCTCCACCGTGGTCGCGGCCTACGACCAGTTGCTGGCCCAGGGCCTGGTCGAGGCGCGCAAGAACCGCGGCTTTTTTGTGCGCGATGTGTCCTCGGCGTTGGCGGCACAGGCCGTCGCGCGCGCGAGCGATGGCGCGCCGGCCCGCCAGCCCGGCGGCGCGGCTTCGCCGGTGTGGAGCACCTCGGCCTGGATGGCAACGCGGCAGGCGCCGGTCGATGCCTCGGCGCTGATACGCGGCATGTTCCACCGGGTCAGCAACAAGCCGCAACCCGGCATGGGCGTGTTTCCGCCGGAATGGCTGGACACCAGCTTCATGCCGGCGGCCGTGCGCAAGGTCACCAGCGGCAGCGCGCTGCGCGATTTTTCGCTCAGTTACGGCGAACCCATGGGCGACAGCGGCCTGCGCCGCGCACTGTCGCAAAAACTCGGCGTGCTCAATGTGCATGCGGCGCCCGAACAGATCATCACCAGCGTGGGCGCGACCCACGCGCTGGACATCGTGAGCCGGACCCTGCTGCGTGCCGGCGACTGCGTGATGGTCGAGGAGCCCGGCTGGGCGGTCGAGTTTGCGCGCCTCGATGCGCTGGGCATGCGCATCCTGCCGGTGCCGCGGCGTGCCGACGGACCGGACCTCGAAGTGATGGCGCGTTACTGCGAGGCGCATGCGCCCAAGCTGTTTGTCAGTGTCAGCGTGTTCCACAACCCGACCGGCTACTGCCTGAGTCCGGGCAGCGCGCACCGCGTGCTGCAGCTGGCCAACCAGCACAACTTCCACATCGTCGAGGACGACACCTACAGCCACCTGGCGCCGGACCACGCGACGCGGCTGTGTGCACTGGACGGCCTGCAGCGCACGATTTACGTCAGCGGTTTTGCCAAGATCCTGGCGCCGGGCTGGCGCGTCGGCTTCATGGCGGCGCCTGCCGACCTGGTACAGCGCCTGCTCGACACCAAGCTGCTGGGAACGCTGACCACACCGGCGCTGCTGGAAAAAGCGCTGGCCTGGTGTATCGACCAGGGGCAACTGCGCCGCCACGCCGAACGCATACGCACACGGCTCGATGCGGCGCGCGCGCGCAGCGTCAAGCTGGCGCTGGCGCATGGCTGCAGCTTTGCGGCCGAACCGGCCGGCCTGTTCGGCTGGGTCGACACCGGCGTGGACACCGACGCGCTGGCCCAGCGCATGCTCGACGAGGGTTACCTGATCGCGCCTGGCGCCTTGTTCCACGCCGTGCGCACGCCGACCACACTGATGCGCATCAATTTCGCGACCACCCAGGAAGCGGCCTTCTGGAAGGTGTTCGCGCGTTTGCGCGACGCGATGTTGTGATGCGCCCCGGTTTCAAGCCTTTTCGGCCCCCAGCCCATGTCGGGCATGGGCCAACAGCTATTAAATTTATAGCGCCGAACAGGGACGCGGCAGCAGGGGGTGGCCCGCCATGAGCGACGAAGCCTTGCCCCCCGCGCGCCGCAGCCGCCGCAGCAGTGGCGCCGTCACGCTGCACGACGTGGCGCGTATCGCCGGCGTCGCGCCCATCACCGCCTCGCGCGCGCTCAATACGCCCGGCCAGGTCTCGGCCGAGCTGGTGCGGCGCGTCACCGAAGCCGTGGCCAGCAGCGGTTATGTGCCGAACCGCGTCGCCGGTGGCCTTGCGTCGGCGCGCAGCCGGCTGGTGGCGGCGCTGGTGCCGACCATCTCCGGGCCGGTGTTTCTGGGCACGGTGCGGGCGCTCAACGAGGCGCTGGTGGCCCAGGGCTACCAGCTGATGCTGGGCCAGAGCGGGTATGCCGATTCGCGCGAGGACGATTTGCTGGAAGCGCTGATCAGCCGCCGGCCCGACGGCATCGTGCTGACCGGCATCATGCATTCGCCGCTGGGCCGCCAGCGCCTGCTGGCTTCCGGCATCCCGGTGGTCGAAACCTGGGACCTGACGCCCACCCCGATCGACATGCTGGTGGGCTTTTCCCATGTCGATGTGGGCCGCGCCGTGGTGGACTTTCTTTACGCCAAAGGCCGGCGCCGTCTCGCCATGATCGCCGGCGACGACGAGCGCTCGAGGCGGCGCCAGCAGGCTTTTCATGCGGCGGCGCAGGCCGCGGGCCTGCCTGCGGTGCCGGTGATTACCGTGCCGGCGCCGACCACCCTCAAGAGCGGGCGGGCCGCGCTGGCGCAGTTGTTGCAAACTTCGCCAGGCATCGACGCGGTGTTCTGCAGCTCCGACCTGCTGGCCCTGGGCGTGATGACCGAGGCCCAGGTGCGTGGCGTTTCCGTGCCCGGGCAACTCGCGGTGGTCGGCTTTGGCGATCTCGAGTTCGCCGCCGACCTGCACCCGGCGCTGACCACGGTGCGCATCGACAGCATGGCGATAGGCCGGCAGGCCGCGCAGTTCATCGTCGACCGTGCCGAGGGCCGGGAGGTGAGGCAGCGGGTGGTTGACGTGGGTTTTTCCATCGTGGACCGCGACAGCGCCTGAGCGGCAATACCCGCCAACACACAGGGCTTTCTGGCTTGACAAGGATTTGGGTAGCGCTACCATCCAATTTGGTAGCGCTACCTTTGGCGCTTTTTAGTCGCTTCCATCAAAAACCCGCGCCTGTGCAGCGCCACTTCTGGAGACATCCCATGAAAAAGTTATTCCTCACTCTGGCCATCGGCCTGCTTGTCAGCGCCGCTGTACAGGCCCAAGCCTGGCCGTCCAGGACCACCAGCATGGTGGTGCCCTTCCCGCCCGGTGGTTCCACCGACACCGTGGCCCGCGCGATTTCCACCCAGCTCAGCAGCAAGCTGGGCCAGCCTTTTGTGGTCGAAAACAAGGCCGGTGCCACCGGCACGATCGGTGCGACCCAGGTCAAGCGCGCCGCACCCGATGGCCACACCTTTCTGGTGACCTCGCTGGGCCCGCTGGTGATTGCGCCGCATTTGATACGCGGCGTGCAGTACGACGCGCTGAAAGACTTCGACACCATCACGGTGGCGGTGCAGGCGCCGAATGTGCTGGTGGTGCCGGCGTCCTCGCCCTACAAAACCCTGGGGGCTGTGGTCGCTTACCAGAAGATCAACCCGGGCAAGATGAGTTTTGCGTCCTCGGGCAACGGCTCCAGCGACCACCTGACGGCCGAGCTGTTCTGGCAGCAGACCGGCACCAGCGGCACCCATGTGCCTTACAAGGGCGGCGCGCCGGCCATCACCGATCTGCTCGGCGGCCAGGTCGATGCCTCCTTCCAGAACATCAACGCGGTGATCCAGCACATCCGCTCCGGCAAGCTGCGGGCCCTGGCCATCACCTCGGAAAAACGCTCGACCCTGCTGCCGGAGGTGCCGACCCTGGCCGAATCCGGCATGAAGGGCCTGGTGGTCTATTCGTGGCAAGCCGTGGTCGCGCCCAAGGGCCTGCCGGCCGACGTGCGCGCCAAAGCGCATGCGGCCATCGTCGCCGCGCTCAACGACCCGCAGATCAAGCAGCAGTTTGTGTCGGTCGGCTTTGAAATCGTGGCCAATACCCCGGCACAATTTGCCAGCTTCCAGCAGCAGGAATTTGCGCGCTGGAAAAAAGTGATCGAGACCGGAAAAATCACGATCGACTGACCCGAAGCTGATTTGACTGAATAACATGCCCCAGACCTCCACCCCCCGCATCACCGAGCTGCGTGTGATTCCCGTTGCCGGCCGCGACGGCATGCTGCTGAACCTCAGCGGCGCGCACGGCCCCTTCTTCACCCGCAACATCCTGATCCTGAGCGACAGCGCCGGCCGCACCGGCGTCGGTGAAGTGCCCGGCGGCGAAAAAATCCGCCAGACCCTCGAAGACGCGCGGGCGCTGGTGGTCGGTCAGGCCATCGGTTCGCACCAGCAGGTGCTGCAAAGTGTGCAGCGCCAGTTTGCCGACCGCGATGCCGGTGGCCGGGGTCTGCAGACCTTTGACCTGCGCACCACCATCCATGCGGTGACGGCCATCGAGGCGGCGCTGCTCGATTTGCTGGGCCAGCACCTCGAGGTGCCGGTGGCGGCGCTGCTCGGCGAAGGCCAGCAGCGCGAGGCGGTCGAGATGCTGGGCTATTTGTTTTTCGTCGGCGACAAGACCAAAACAAAGCTGCCCTACATCAGCGAGCCGGACGCGCCCGATGCCTGGTCGCGTGTGCGCCACGAGGAGGCCGTGACACCGGAAGCCATCGTGCGCCAGGCCGAGGCGGCGCACGCGCGTTACGGCTTCAACGACTTCAAGCTCAAGGGCGGTGTGCTGCGCGGCGAGGAAGAGGTCGAGGCGATACGCGCGCTGCACGAGCGTTTCCCGAAAGCCCGTGTCACCCTGGACCCGAACGGCGGCTGGTTGCTCAAGGATGCGATCCGCCTGATGCGTGACACGCGCGGCGTGGTGGCCTATGCCGAAGACCCTTGCGGCGCCGAAGAAGGCTTCTCGGGCCGTGAAGTCATGGCCGAATTCCGCCGCGCCACCGGCCTGCCGACCGCGACCAACATGATTGCCACCGACTGGCGGCAACTGAGCCACGCGCTGTCGCTGCAATCGGTGGACATCCCGCTGGCCGACCCGCATTTCTGGACCATGGCCGGGTCGGTGCGCGTCGCGCAGACCTGCCGCGACTGGGGCCTGACCTGGGGATCCCATTCGAACAACCATTTCGACATCTCGCTGGCGATGTTCACCCAGGTCGGCGCCGCCGCGCCCGGCCGGGTCACGGCCATCGACACCCACTGGATCTGGCAGGACGGCCAGCGCCTGACCAGGGAGCCGCTCAAGATCGAAGGCGGCCTGGTGCGGGTGCCGAAAAAGCCCGGCCTGGGCGTGGAGCTCGACATGGTGGAAGTCGAAAAAGCGCACCAGCTCTACAAGCAGCACGGCCTGGGCTCGCGCGATGACGCCGTGGCCATGCAGGCGCTGATTCCGGGGTGGAAGTTCGATCCCAAACGCCCGGCGTTTGATCGCTGACCGGAACAGCGGGTCCGGTGGATAACTGCGACCTGTCATCCAGGACTTGATCCGGGATCCATCTCTTTGTTTCCTCGTTTCTTGAGGTATGCCTGCGCCTGATGGCCGGGGGTTGCCCGGCGGCAAGTAACTTTCTTTTGCTTCGCCAAAAGAAAGTCACCAAAGAAAAGGCGACCCTACTGTCTGCGACCCTCCTTCGCTGACGCTTCGGAGGGCAACCTGCGGTGCTCGGTCCAGCCGGGGTCGAGCTCGACTCGCTTCGCTCAGAATCGCTCGCCCTGAT
>LNFM01005711.1_pt1 | contig 21192 bp, 17 predicted proteins | sample 596031 | NCBI WGS metagenome assembly LNFM01 (sample SAMN04254537, study PRJNA301005) | activated carbon metagenome | isolation source: dual media filters at the Ann Arbor, Michigan drinking water treatment plant | place: USA: Ann Arbor
CCCGCAAGGCCAGCCCCCGCAAAGCCGGCAAAACGCCCGCCCGCTCCCGTTAAACGGCGATCTTTTTTCTTATCCGGCAAGGGCTTACCGCGGCAGCCGGAACGCCCCGCGCTTGTCGCCTGGCCGGCGGAATGTGATATAGTCCGTCCACCAGATTTGCCGCCGCTGGCCCGAAGGCCGCGGCCGTCCCCGCTTTATTCGTGGTTCGCATCGAGATGCCCCTGCCCCGCCGCCTGTCCGCCTTCGCCGCCCCGTTCCTCGCCCTGTCGCTTGCCTTCGGCCTCGCCGCCTGCGGTTCGGACGAGCCCAAGGTCATGCCCGACCGTCCGGCGGAAGACATGTTCAACGAGGCCATGAGCCTGATGGATGCCGGCACGCCGGCCGACGCGGTCAAGCTGTTCGACGAAGTCGATCGCCAACACCCCTACTCGGTGTGGGCGACCAAAGCGCAGCTGCTCAACGCCTATGCCTATTACGAGATGAACCGTTACGACGAAGCGATCGCCGCGCTCGACCGCTTCATCGCGCTGCATCCCGGCAGCAAGGATATCGCCTATGCCTATTATCTGAAGGCGTTGAGCTTCTACGAACGCATTCCCGACATCACGCGCGACCAGTCGCTGACCAACCGCGCCTTGGCCGCGCTGCAGGAAGTGGTCCGCCGCTTTCCCGACAGCAAATATGCCCGCGATGCGCGCCTGAAGATCGACCTTGCCTACGACAATCTCGCCGGCAAGGAAATGGAGGTCGGACGCTATTACCAGAAACGCAATCAGCCGCAGGCCGCCATCAGCCGCTATCGCCGCGTCGTCGAACTCTATCAGACGACCTCGCATGTGCCCGAAGCGCTGCACCGCCTGACCGAATGCTATCTCGAAATCGGCCTGACCCAGGAAGCCCAGACCGCCGCCGCCGTGCTCGGCCACAACTATCCCGGCAGCGAATGGTATCAGGACTCCTATCAGCTGATGACCGGCGCGCAGATCGCCCCGCTTGAGGACAAAGGCTCGTGGATGAGCCGCGCGTGGAATTCGGTGTTCTGATGATCGGCCTGCAATTCAGGCCATGCTGATCGCGCTTTCGATCCGCGACGTCGTCCTCATCGAGCGCCTCGATCTGGAATTCGGCGCCGGACTGAGCGTGCTGACGGGAGAGACCGGCGCCGGCAAATCGATCCTGCTCGACGCCCTCGGCCTCGCCCTCGGCGCGCGCGGCGAAGCCGGCTTGGTCCGCCGTGGCGCGGAAAAGGCCACCGTCACCGCCGCATTCGATATCCCCGCCAAACATCCCGCGCGCCGGCTGCTCGCCGACAACGAGATCGCCAGCGAAGAGACATTGGTGCTCAAGCGCGTGCTCGGCGCCGACGGACGCAGCCGCGCCTTCGTGAACGATCAGCCGGCCGGCGTCGGCCTGCTGCGCCAGCTCGGGGAACTGCTCGTCGAGATCCACGGCCAGCATGACGCCCACGGCCTGCTCGACGCCGCGACCCATCGCGGCCTGCTCGATTCCTACGGCGGCCATGAGGCGCTGCTCGCCGGCGTGCGCAAGGCCCACGAGGCCTGGCAGGCCTGCCGCAAGGCCGAGGACGACGCCCGCGCCGAGGCCGAAACCGCCCGCCGCGACGAGGAATTTCTCCGCCACGCCCTCGCCGAATTGGACAAGATGGCGCCGCAGCCCGGCGAGGAAACGCAACTCGCGGAACAGCGCAGCTTCATGCAGGGCGGCGCCAAGCTCAGCGAAGCCCTGCAGGCCGCGCTTAACGAACTGACCGAGGGCCGCGCCGTGGTCAGCGCGCTCAACGCCGCGCACCGCCTAGTCGACCGCGCCGCCGCCAAGGCCGGGGACCGCCTCGCCGCCGCGCTGCAATCGCTCGCCGCCGCCACCGTGGAAGCCAGCGAAGCCGTCGCCCAGATCGAACTGGTGCTCGCCGACCTCGACTCCGATCCGCAAAAACTTGAACAGATCGAAGAACGGCTCTTTGCGCTGCGCGCCCTGGCGCGCAAGCACAATGTCGAGGTCGATGCGCTCGGTGCGCTGCAAGGCGAGATGGCGCGCAAGCTGGCGTCCATCGACAGCGCCGGCGCCGATCTGAAAAAGCTCGCCGCCGCGACGGCGGAGGCGCGTGCGGCTTATGCCGCCGCCGCCGCCAAGCTCAGCGAAGCGCGCCGCAAGGCCGCCGCCAAACTCGACAAGACGGTGAACAAAGAACTCGCGCCGCTCAAGATGGAGAAGGCGAGTTTCCGCACCGCCATCGAGACGCTCGCCGAAGGCCCCAATGGTGAAATGGGGGGCGGCCCCGAAGGGCTGGACCGCGTCGCCTTCGAGGTCTCGACCAATCCCGGCGCAGCGCCCGGACCTCTTGGTAAAATCGCCTCGGGCGGCGAATTGGCGCGCTTCATGCTGGCCCTGAAAGTAGCGCTCGCCGGCACCGGCGATGCCGCGGCCCTGGTGTTCGACGAAGTGGACGCCGGCATCGGCGGTGCGGTGGCCGATGCAGTCGGCGAACGATTGGCCCGCCTCGGCGTTGACGTCCAGGTGCTGGTCGTCACCCATTCGCCGCAAGTCGCGGCGCGCGGCCTGCATCACTGGCGCGTGCAGAAGACCCAAGGAAAATCGACCAGCACCACCGTGGTGCCGCTCGAAGCCGCCGAACGCCGCGAGGAAATCGCCCGCATGCTCGCCGGCGCGAAAATCACCGACGAGGCGCGCGCCGCCGCCGACAAACTGCTCGCCGCCGGAGCGTAAACTCGATGGCCTTGGATACCAGCAAGATCGCCGTGAAGAAACTCGACCGCATGATGGCGGAGATGGAGTTGGCGCGCCTGGCCGCCGAGATCGCCGAGCATGACAAGCTCTATCATCAGGAAGACGCGCCGCGCATCTCGGATGCCGATTATGACGCGCTGCGCCGGCGCAACAGCGAGATCGAGGCCCGCTTTCCCGATCTCGCGCGCGAGGACAGCCCGACGCGCAAAGTCGGCGCCGCGCCCGCCGGACGCTTCGCCAAAGTGCGCCACGCCAAGGCCATGCTGTCGCTCGACAACGCCTTCGAGCCGGACGACGTCGAAAGCTTCTTTCAGCGCATGCGGCGCTTTCTCGATCTGCCGGCCGACACGCCGGTCGAAATCGTCGCCGAGCCGAAGATCGACGGCCTGTCGATCTCGCTACGCTACGAAAAAGGCCGCTTCGTGCAGGGCGCGACGCGCGGCGACGGCGTCGAGGGCGAAGACGTCACGCCGAATTTGCGCACGCTGAAGGACATCCCCGAGCGCCTCAAGGGCGATGCGCCCGACGTCATCGATATTCGTGGCGAGATCTACATGCTGCGCGAGGATTTCCTGGCGCTCAACGAAGCCCGCGTCAAAGCCGACGAGCCGGTCTTCGCCAATCCGCGCAACTCCGCCGCCGGCAGCCTGCGCCAGATCGATTCGTCAGTCACCGCCAGCCGCCCTTTGCGCTTCTTCGCCTATACCATGGGCGAAGCCAGCGGCCCGGTCGGCAAGACCCATTGGGACTTCCTGCAGACCCTCAAAGGCTGGGGCTTCCATGTGAACCCCAAGGCGAAGCGCTGCGCCTCGGCCGAAGAGGCCCTCGCGTTCTACAATGCCATTGGCGCCGAACGCGCAGCGTTGCCCTACGACATCGACGGCGTCGTCTACAAGGTCAACCGGTTCGACTGGCAGGACCAGCTCGGCATGGTCAGCCGCGCGCCGCGCTGGGCCATCGCCCACAAGTTTCCCGCCGAGCAGGCGCAGACCAAGCTCAACGAGATCACTATCCAGGTCGGCCGCACTGGCGTGCTGACACCGGTGGCGAATCTAGAGCCGATCACGGTGGGCGGCGTCGTCGTCAGCCGCGCGACGCTGCACAACGAAGACGAGATCGCCCGCAAGGATATCCGCGTCGGCGACACGGTCGTCATCCAGCGCGCCGGCGATGTCATCCCGCAGGTCGTCTCGGTCGTGCTCGACAAGCGCCCCAAGAGCAGCAAGCCCTACGACTTTCCCGACCACTGCCCGGCCTGCGGCAGCCTCGCCATCCGCGAGGAGGGCGCAGTCGCCAAGCGCTGTACCGGCGGCCTGATCTGTCCGGCGCAGCGCGCCGAGCGCCTACGCCATTTCGTCTCGCGCCTCGCCTTCAACATCGACGGCCTCGGCGAGGAGCGCCTGCAGCTCTTCCTCGACAAGGGCGTGATCGAAGGGCCGGCCGACATCTTCACGCTGCAGAAGCGCGACGGAAAGGCGGCCGAGCCGCTCGCCGAATGGGACGGCTGGGGGCCACAATCGGCGCTCAAGCTGTTTCAAGCCATCGACGCGCGCCGCCGCGTGCCGTTCGAGCGTTTCATCTTCGCGCTCGGCATCCATCAGGTCGGCGAGGCCACCGCCAAATTGCTGGCCCGCCGCTACGGCACGCTCGACGCTTGGCGCGAAGCGATGATCGCCGCGGCCGAAGAACGCAAGCTGAACCCCGACGAATCCAAGAAGCCCGAGAAGATCGGCCCTGAATTCGCTGCGCTCTGCGACATCGCCGGCATCGGCCTCAACATGGCGGACGATATCGTCGGCTTCTTCGCCGAGCGGCATAATCTCGACGCGCTGATGGCCTTGGAAAAGGCCGGCGTCGAGGTCGAGCCGGTCGAGATCGTCCAGGTCCCCACCGATTCGCCGGTCGCCGGCAAAACCGTCGTCTTCACCGGCACGTTGCAAACCTTGACGCGCCAAGCCGCCGAGGCCCAGGCCGAAAAACTCGGCGCCAAGGTCGCCGGTTCGGTCTCCAAGAAGACGGGCTATGTCGTGATCGGCGCCGACGCCGGCTCGAAGGCCGACAAGGCCAAGGCGCTCGGCGTCACCGTGCTCAGCGAAGACGAATGGCTCAAGCTGATCGACGAAGCGTGATCAGCGGATCGGTACCGTCGCCGTCTTGAGCCACACCGCCGTCTCGGCATCGACCAGCGGCGTCAGCGTCTCGCGGACACGGGCGTGATAGCCGTCGAGCCAGGCGGCTTCGGGCTCGGTCAGCAATAGCGGATCGATCAGCGCGCGTTCGATCGGCGCCAAGGTCAGCGTCTCGAACTCCAGCATCGGCAAGCCGCCCTCGCCCGCCGCCGATTCTTTCACCGCCACCAGATTCTCGATGCGGATGCCGAAAGCGCCGGCCTTGTAATAGCCGGGCTCGTTGGAGACGACCATGCCGGGCTCGAGCGCCACGCGGTTGGGCAGCTTGGAGATGCGCTGCGGGCCTTCATGCACGCTGAGATAATGCCCGACGCCATGGCCGGTGCCGTGATCGTAATCCATGCCGGCCTGCCAGAGCGGCATGCGGGCCAGCACGTCGAGCTGGCTGCCGCTGGTGCCGATCGGGAAGCGCGCCGTCGCCAGGGCGATATGGCCCTTGAGCACGCGGGTGAAAGCGGCGCGCTGCTCGTCGCTCGGGCCTGCGCCGCCGCCGGCGAACAGCGTGCGCGTCACGTCGGTGGTGCCGTCGAGATATTGCGCGCCGGAATCGAGGAGGAACATCTGCCCGGGCGCGATGCCTTTGTCGGTCGCTGCGCTCGCCCGATAATGCACGATGGCGCCGTTGCCGCCGGCGCCGGCGATGGTCGGAAAGCTCAGGCCGCGAAAATGTTCGCCCCCTGAGCGAAACTCTTCGAGCTTGTCGGCCGCGGCGATCTCGGTGAGACCGCCCTTTGCCACCGTCGCCGCGAACCAGGCGAGAAAGCGCGTCAGCGCCGCGCCGTCGCGCAGATGGGCGGCGCGGATCCCGGCCAGCTCCACCTCGCTCTTCTTCGCCTTGACCGCCTGGCAGGGATCGGCGGACTTCACCAGCTTGGCGCCCGCCTCGTCGAGCCGGTCGAAGACCCAGGCCGGGGCCGAGGCCGGATCGGCCTGCACGCGCTTGCCCTTGAGCGCCGCGAGCGCCGGCGCGAAATCCTCGCGCGGCGCCAGACGCACTTCGTTGCCGAGATGTGCGGCCAAGGTCGGCGCGGCCTTGCGCGGATCCATGAAAAGATCGAGCCGGCGATCGACATGCAGAATCGCGAAGGCGAGCGGCAGCGGCGCGTAAGCCACGTCGCCGCCGCGGATGTTCAAGAGCCAGGCGATGCTGTCGGGCAGCGTCAGGACGACAGCATCGACAGCGGCGGCAGCGAGACGCCCAGAAAGCTCGCCGCGCTTGTCGGCCGAGCTGCGCCCGGCGAAGGCATGGGCGAAGGGCACAACCGGCGCGATCGGCAGCGGCGGCTGGCGCGTCCAGGCGCGATCAACCGGATTGGCGGCGAGCGCCATGAGTTTGGCCCCGGCCTTGTCGCAGGCGGCGCGCAGCCGCGCGACATCCTCGACGGTATGCAGCCAGGGATCGAAGCCGAGCCTCTGCCCGGCTTTCAGATTGGCGGCGAGCCAATCGGTCGGCGGGCGCTGGGTGATGTGATGGGTGACGAAGGCGGCCGGATCGACTTCGGCCTTGGCCTGCAGGATGTAGCGGCCGTCGACGAAGAGCGCGGCGAGGTCGGGCAGCACTGCGGCGAGGCCGGCCGAGCCGGTGAAGCCGGTCTGCCAGGCGAGGCGGCGGGCATAGAGCGGCACATATTCGCCCTGATGCTCGTCGGCGCGCGGCACGATAAAGCCGTCGACGCCCAGCGCGGCCAATTCCCGGCGCAGCGCCGCCAGGCGCTCGGCGACCGGCAGGGTTTCATCGGTCACGCCGTCATCCTGCCCGGCAGCCAGCTGGGCCCGCAGGGCCTGCAATTGCGCCGCCAGAGCCGGACTGGGGTTCTCCGCCACCAGGCCGAGCCAGGCCGCGCCATCGACGTCCTCGGGCGCCGCCAAGAGCCCGGCGATCAGGCCACGCGCGGCGTCCGCCGTCGGCGGCGCAAGCCGCACTCCGGAGGCCTTGGCGAGCAGACCGGCCAAGGCGGCATCGCCCTGATAGGTCTCGCGGCAGACGATAGGGGCGCTCGAGGCAACGCTCACGGACGGCAAACTCCTGATAAAGCGGCCTTTTCCGGCCAAAACCGACCATGAGGCGGCTGTTTTGAAAGTAAGCGGGCGGCAGGCCTGGCGCAAGCCGGGGGAACGCCCAAGGCAGGCTACCTTGGTCGCATGGCTCGGCCGATAAATATGAAAGCTTTATGACCAGACCATGGAAAACCTAGGAAAACTGCGGCTTACAGCCATGCGTTGAACGCGTAGCTGTTTTGCGAAACGGTCGCTCCTAAGTCACCGGAGATAGGACTACATCTTCGTCATCAAACAGGACAAGCACTGACCTACCCCCCAAGGAGACTTAGACATGATGACCCAGAATTTGAACGCGGCCGACCTCCCCTACGCGAAGGGCGCCGACCTCATCACCGCCTTTTACAACCTGATCGCCGGCACCTTTGCCGCCTTCCGCAAGCTGAGCGGCAGCGTTAACGAAGCCCGCGCGATGCGCAACCGCTACTACGAGCTGAACGCCCTGAGCGATGCCAGCCTGCAGGCCTTCGGCCTGAACCGCAACGACATCCCGCAGATCGTCGCCACCGAGGCCGGCCTCTTCACGCCGAACGAGGTTGTCCCGGTCGCCTCGAACAGCAACGAAGCGCCCGTCAGCGCCGTCGCCTAATCGAGATCAGCGTCCCGTCCGCGTAAGCGTCCGATACCTCCGAAGATCCCCGAGACATCTTTCCCCCCAGATGTCTCACCCCACGCCCGGCCATTCAGGATGAATGACCGGGCGTTCTAATTTTCGGGCTCAGCCCAAATCCAGAAAATCCGATCAGCGGCCGCGCCGCATGACCAGCGTCGGCCAGACGCCCCAGTCCTTCGACGGCACGCGGATGCGCCGCACCAGCCGCAGGCCCTGGGTGCGATAGGCGGCACGCACGGCCGCCTCCTGGCGGTCGAGCAAACCCGACAGCACCACGATGCCGCCCGGCGCCAGACGCCACGCCAAGGTCGGCGCCAGGCTCTTCAGCGGCTTTGCCAGAATATTGGCGCAGATCAGGTCGTAACGCGCGGCGCGCGGCACGCGGGAAAAACCGTGGCTCAGCCCGGCGCGCACGAAGCGTCCAAGTTTATTGGCCTTGGCGTTGGCCCGCGTGTTGCGCACCGCCCAGGGATCGTTGTCGACCGCCAGCACATTGCATTTGCGCCGCGCCGCCACGGCGAGCGCGAGAATCCCGGAGCCGCAGCCGAGATCGAGCGTGCGCGGCCGCACCATCCGGTTGAGCAAACGATCGAGCGCCAGCAGGCAACCGCGCGTCGTGTCATGGCGGCCGGAGCCGAACGCCGGTCCGGCATCGAGCGTGAGCGCCAAGCTGCCGGGCGGCGGCGAAGTCTCGTCGAAGGTGGCGCGGACGAAAAAACGCCCGGCGCGCACCGGCGGGAAGCCCTTGCGATTTTCCGCCAGCCAATCGATCTGCGGCAGCTTCTCGATATGCACCTCGCCGAGCTGCAGGCCGAGATGCCGGGCCGCGCCGGCCAGGGCCAAGGTGACGGCCGACACGTCCGGCTCGGTCTCGCAGATCACCTCGATGCGCCAGTCTTCGGCGGGGCGGTCGTTGCCGGGGTCGCTGTAGGGCTCGGCGGCGCCGGTCTGCGCGCTGACCGACCCGAAGTCGGACAGGACCGCTTCCAGCGCCTCGTAGGCCGCTTCGGGCGCGACGAGGTGGATCTTCCAGAGTTGCGGCGCGTCGTTCATGGCCTGCTCACGCGGGATCCACGAAATTGTCGAGCACCTTCTTCAGGCCCGCCTTGTCGAAGGCGATCTCCAGCTTGTTGGCGTCGATCGAAACGATGCGGCCGTAGCCGAATTTCTGGTGGAACACGCGATCGCCGGTCTTGAGGCCGCTCTCGGTCGTCTTGGCCGGCGCGACGGAATAGCTGTTCGGTCCGACCTTGCGCGCGTCGAAGGCGCGACCCGAGCGCCCCCCGGCGCTCCAGGCCTCCTTGCCGCTCGCCCAGCGCGGACTGTCATCGGCAACGTCCGACCAGCCGCGCTGCGCCGGCTGTTGCTGCTGGTTGAAGATCGCGTTCGGCTTCACCTCGACATGATCGGCCGGCAGTTCTTCGACAAAGCGCGACGGGATGTTCGACTGCCACTGATTGAACAGGCGGCGATTGGCGGCGAACGAGACATAGGCGCGCTTGCGCGCCCGCGTCAGGCCGACATAAGCGAGCCGGCGCTCCTCTTCGAGGCCGGCGGCGCCTGATTCGTCGAGCGCGCGCTGATGCGGAAACAGGCCCTCTTCCCAGCCCGGCAGAAAGACGATGTCGAACTCCAGGCCCTTGGCGCCATGCAACGACATCATGCTGACCTTTTCGCCGCTGTCCGTCGTGTCGCGGTCCATCACCAGGCTGACGTGCTCGAGGAAGGCGCCCAGGCTCTCGAATTCCTCGAGGCCGGTCACCAGCTCCTTGAGATTTTCGATGCGGCCCGGCGCCTCGGCGCTTTTGTCGTTCTGCCACATGGCGATATAGCCCGATTCGTCGAGCACCAATTCGGTCAGTTCGGCGGGCGGCAGGCCGTTGGCCGCCGCGCGCCAGCGGTTGAAGCTTTCGAGCAAGTCGCGCAGCGACGCGCGGGCGCGGGCGCCGACCTCGTCGGTGCCGGTGACGATCTGGGCGGCATACATCAGCGAGCGGTTCTCGGCCCGCGCGATGCGATGCAGCACCTGCAAGGTGGCATCGCCGAGGCCGCGGCGCGGCGTGTTGACGATGCGCTCGAAGGCGAGGTCGTCATCGGGCTGCACGACGAGGCGCAGGTAGGCGATGGCGTCGCGGATTTCCTGGCGCTCGTAGAAGCGCGGGCCGCCGATGACGCGATAGGGAATGCCGAGCGTGAAAAACCTCTCTTCGAACTCGCGCATCTGCGAGCCGGTGCGCACCAGCACGGCGATATTGTCGAGGCCGACCCCGGCGCGCTGCTGCGCCTCGATTTCCTCGGCGATCTCGCGCGCCTCCTGCTCGCCGTCCCACACGCCGCCGACGACGACCTTGTCGCCTTCGATATCCTCGGTCCACAGCGTCTTGCCGAGGCGGCCTTCGTTATGGGCGATCAGCCCCGAAGCCGCGCCGAGGATATGACCGGTCGAGCGGTAGTTGCGCTCGAGGCGAATCACGGTGGCGCCGGGGAAATCCTTCTCGAAGCGCAGGATGTTGCCGACCTCGGCGCCGCGCCAGCCGTAGATCGACTGGTCGTCGTCGCCGACGCAGCAGATATTGCGCGAACCCTGGGCGAGCAGACGCAGCCAGAGATACTGCACCACGTTGGTATCCTGATACTCATCGACCAGCAGGTAGCGGAAGCGGCGCTGATAATCGGCCAGCACGTCGGGGTGCTGCGTGAACAGCGTCACGCAATGAAGCATGAGATCGCCGAAGTCGCAGGCGTTCAGCGTCTTCAGCCGCTCTTGATATTGCGCGTAAAGCTCGCGCAAGCGGCCGCCGGCGGCTTCGGTGCCCTCGTCGGAATGGCCGATCTTGTCCGGCGTCAGGCCGCGATCCTTCCAGCGCTGGATCACGGCGCTGAGCGCGCGCGCCGGCCATTTCTTGTCGTCGATGCCGGCCGCTTCGAGAAGCTGCTTGATCAGGCGCACCTGATCGTCGGCATCCAAAATGGTGAAGTTCGGCTTGAGGCCGATCAGTTCGGCATGACGCCGCAAAATGCGCGCGCCGATGGCGTGGAAGGTGCCGAGCCACAATCCCTCGGCGCGATTGCCGATCAGGCCGGAGACGCGCTCCAGCATCTCGCGCGCCGCCTTGTTGGTGAAGGTGACGGCGAGGATCTGCGACGGGAAGGCGCGGCCCGAAGTGAGGATATGGGCGAGCCGCGTGACCAGCACCCGCGTCTTGCCGGTGCCGGCGCCGGCGAGCACGAGCACGGGGCCGTCGAGCGCTTCGACGGCGGCGCGCTGCTGCTCGTTGAGCTTGGCGAGATAGGGCGGAACGGTGGCCGGTTCGGGGCGGCCGGAGGGAGCCGGCGGCGAGGCGGCCAGATCGAAAGGATCGGATGACATTTGCCGTGATTATAGCACGCCGTCCCCCGCGCCAAGCGCCGAATTGGCGGGAAATGCCGCGTGCCGCCGGCCCCGAAAAACAGGCTTTTGCAAAGCGGCGCGAAGCCGCTAGAGTTTTTTCCCATCATCGCGGGAGGCTGTCATGCGTCAGGCGTTCGCGTTTCCCCCACTCGCCGTGCCTGCCGCTCTGTCCGCCGCCGCCTTTGCCGCAACCTTGCTGTGCGGCTTGCTGATCGCGCCGCCGCCCCTGGCCGCGCAGCAAGCCAGCAAGCTCACGCCCGACCGCATCGTCCAGTCGGTGGTGCAGATTCATGCCGACGTGCCGGCCGACGCGCCCTCGGCCCGCCGCCTCGGCACCAGCCGCGACGGCGCCGGCGCCGTGATCCGCGCCGACGGCGTGCCCGACGGCCATATCGTCACCATCGGCTATCTCATCACCGACGCCTCCGCCGTCGAAGTGACCGACCATCTGGGGCGCAAGCGCGCCGCCCAGGTCGTCGGCTTCGACCAGGCGAGCGGTCTCGGCCTCATCCGCCTCTCGGGCAAAGCCGATCTGCCGGCCCTCGAACTCGGCAGCTCGCGCGGCCTGGAAGTGCGCCAACCGGTGATCGTCGCCGGCGGCGGCAGCGTCGACAGCCTGCAGCCGGCGATCGTCGCCTCGCTGCGGCCCTATGCCGCGTCCTGGGAATATATGCTGGAGCGCGCCATCTTCGCCGCGCCGCCGATCGAGCGCTTCGGCGGCGCGCCGTTGCTCGGCGGCGACGGCACGCTGATCGGCATCGGCTCGCTGCTGCTCAACGACGTGCTGCCCGGCCAGGCGATGGCCGGCAATATGTTCGTGCCCGTGGAGCTTCTGCGCCCGGTGATCGGCGAGATGGTGGCGAGCGGCCGGCCCAAGGCCAACCGGCCTTGGCTCGGCTTGAACGCCGACGAATTGCATAAGGACGGCGTGCTCGTGGTCGGCAACCTCAGCCGCGACGGGCCGGCGGCGAAAGCCGGTCTCAAGCGCGGCGATGTCGTCGTCGGCCTCGACGGCAAACCGATCAAAGGCCTCGCCGATTTCTACAAGCGGCTCTGGAGCATGGGCGAGCCCGGCGTCGAAGTGCCACTGCGCGTGATGCAAGCCGACGGTGTGCGCAATTTGCGTCTGCAGTCGGGCGATCGCTACAAAAACATGCGGGCCCAGCCGACCTACTGATCGGCCGGCTAACGCCCCTCCGGAAAGCTGATCGCGCGCGGCAGGAGCGGATTGAGCGCCGCGTGCAGCGGCGGCCGCGCCTGCATATAATCCTTCACGCGCTTGGCCAGATAATCGATGAACACCCGCATGCGCAGCGGCAGCCGGCGGTCTTTCTGATAGATGACGTAGAGCGTGCGCTCGTCGATGACGTGATCGGTGAGAACCGGCACCAGCGCTCCGGCGGCGATGTCGTCGAGGATCAGATACTCACGCAGAATGGCAATGCCGAGGCCGGCCAACACCGCATCGCGGATGACGAAGCTGCTGTTGGCGCGCGGCGCGCCGGAGACCCGCACCGTCTGCGGCCGGGTGCCGTTCTTGCCGCGAAAATCCCAGCTATATTGGGCGGCGCCGCTCGGATCGAGACAGTTGTGGCGCATGAGATCGGCGGGCCGTTGCGGCGCGGCGTGCTGTTCCAGATAGCTCGGCGCCGCCACCAGCACGCGCGGCAGGCCGGTGATAGCCCGGGCGATCAGCGTCGAATCGCGCACCGGCAGGGTGCGCACGGCGATGTCGAAGCCGCCGCTGATCAGGTCCATGCCGTGCGACGCCGTCTCGCGGTCGGCCAAGGTCACCTGCACGGAGATCGTCGGATAGAGCCGGCAGAATTCGGCGATGATCGGCCCCAGGATCGTCTCGCCGAAAGTCTTGGACGACAGAATTTTCAGCTCGCCGCGCGGCGCGGCGCTCTTCGACTGGACGCGCTCCTCGATGTCGCGCAGGTCGGCCAGCAACCCGAGGGCGCTCTCGTAGTAATCGCCGCCGATGCCGGTGACGCTGAGGCCGTGGGTGTTGCGGTTGAGCAGCTTGGCGCCGAGCGCCGCCTCCAGGTCCTGGATGCGCTTGCTGACCATCGCGCGGGTGACGCCGAGCTCGCGGGCGGCGCGCGTGTAGCTGCCGCTTTTCACCACGGCGGCATAAGTCTCCATGAGCTTCAGACGGTCCATTCCCAGCCTCCGTGTCAAATCTTACTTGACACTGTTATGAACCGAAAGGGCCTATTCACTGCCGCCCCGACGGCTATTTTCAAGCCAACGCAACGAGGCCGGCCGCTGACGAGCCAGGCCCTTTAGGGAGGAAACGCCCCGTGTCCACGCCGGAACAATTTCGCGAACAGCTCCTCGACACCTTCGTCGAGCTGCGCTGGAAGGTCCCCACGCTGTGGGAAGAATACCGTGACAAGGCCCTGACGCGCGAAGGCGCCCGCATCTACGCGCTGGAACATTGCGTGTTCGCCGCCAATTTCCCGCGCTGGCTGGCCAATATCACCGGCAATTGCCCGCACCTGGAAGTGCGCAGCTATCTGATCGAAAACATGTTCGTCGAAGAGGTCAAAGACCCGACGATCATCACCGGCCATTATGAAAGCCTGGTCGATTTCGCCGTGGCGCTCGGCGTCGATCGCCAGTTCGTCTACAACTACAACGGCGCGCCGGTCACCATGATGCGCGTCGCCTATTGCGACTGGGTGAGCCGCACCAAGCCCTGGCTCGAAGCTTTCGCCGCCATCGCCGGCAACGAAGCCTCGCGCGGCAAGGAAGTCATCGCCCGCGTCGGCGAACGCGCCCGCACCTCGCGCAACATGTGGAAGGCGCTGAATCTTTCGCAGAAAGCTTTGGCCCATTGGGATGCCGCCGACGAGGCTGACTCGTCCGACGGCGGCCACGGCGACGCGCCGCTCGACATCATGGCGAAATACGCCGACACGCCCGAGAAGCAGCAGGCTTGCCTGGCCGCGATCCGCGACCGCCAGCAGGTCAACCGCGTGTGGTTCGACCAGATCGGCCAGTGGGCCTATGAAGCCTCGGGCCAAAAGCCGCCGCGCGAGAACAAGCAGCCGGCGCCGAACCCGAGCCTCGCCGCCTAAGCGCGACGTCTCTTTCCGCCCGCCGGCGCAGCGCCGGCGGGCGGTCGCCTTTTGCTTCTGTCGTTGCGCAGCCGTGAGGTCTTGTTGATACAAGTCCGCAAAACAGCCGTGGTCACGGGCGGGGCCGCCGGAATAGGCCTTGAGATCGTGCGTCATCTCGCCGCCGAAGGCATGGCCGTGCTCGCCGCCGACCGTGACGGCGACGCTTGCGCGCGCGCGACCGACAGCCTGGCCGCATATAAAGACCGCGTGCGCGTGATCGTCGCCGACATCGGCACGCCGGACGGCGCGCGGGCTGCGGTCGACGGCGCCGTGGCCGCATTCGGCCGCCTCGATCTGCTGTGCAACAACGCCGCCGCCCACCCGTTCGAGATGGTCGATGGCCATAGCCTGGACAGCTGGCGCGAGACGTTCCGCGTCAACGTCGACGGCACCATGCTGTGCAGCCAGGCCGCCCTGCCCCACCTGCGCAATCAAGGCGGCGGCAGCATCGTCAACATCGGCTCGATCAGCGGCGTCCTATCCTACGCCGGCGGCGCGGCCTATGCCGCCTCCAAGGCCGCTGTCGCCATGTTCACCAAGACCCTGGCGCTCGAAGCCGGGCCCGACGGCATCCGCGTCAATTGCATCTGCCCCGGCACGATCCGCCACCGCCCGCCCCAAGGCGACGAAGACAAGCCGGTGCATATTCCGCTCGGCCGCGCCGGCACGGCGGCCGATGTGGCGCATCTCGTCTCGTTTCTCGCCTCCGACGCAGCCGGCTACATGACCGGCGCGGTCATCACCCTCGACGGCGGCGCGACGGCTGGACGGGCCCGCGTCAGCAAACGCCGCGCGCCATAGGAGAGATCATGCCCCACGCCCCCATGCCGCCCGAAGCGGCCATCGCCATCAATGACATGCTCGAGCATTGCGCGCGCATCCAGCCGGGCCAGAACGTGCTGATCGTCGCCGCGCCGGACGGACTGCATGGCGGGCGCAACATCGTCGACGAAACGGCGATCGCCTGGGTCCAGGCCGCCGTACAGCAGCGCGGCGCTCATCCCACCGTCATGTGGGTCGATATGCCGGTCCGCCCCAACGTCATCTGGCCGGACATCCCGACCAAGGACACGATCTGGCGCGTGCCGCCGGTGCTCAAACATGCCGTGAAGGGCGCCGATCTGGTCATAAGCCATGTTCTCGATCTCTCCTCCGAAGAGGAGACCAAGGAGTGGAACGACATTCTCTCCGAGAACAAGGTGCCGATGGTGCGCAACATGGCGACGACGGCGCCGTTGCTGTGCAGCGCCTGGGCGCGCACGCCGCACGAATTGATCTCGGAAATCCGCTATCGCATGGCCGAGATGATGAAGCCCGGCGACAGCTGGCGCATGACCCATCCCAACGGCACCCATCTTGAAGGCAGCGCCGGCGAACCGATCCGCGGCGGCGACAGTTATGCCTACTGGCGCCATGACGGGCGTTACCGTCCCTTCCCGGAAGGGATCTATCCGGCGGTCAATCCGCTCGACACGCAAGGCGTATTCGTCTGCGACCGCATGATGCCGGTGTGGGCGCGCCATATCGGCATTCCGCCGCGCTTCAGCGCGCCGCTGCGCATCACCGTCGAGAACAACCATATGACCAAGTTCGAGGGCGGACCGGAAGCGGCCGTCATCGAACGCTTCCTGCGCGAATTGGCCAAGAGCGTCGGCGACGATTACGCCTTCGAAATCCGTGGGCCGCACGGCGGCGTGCATCCCTGCGCCAGCGTCACGCCGGCGCAATGCCCCGACGAGGATTACCGCGAGTTCATCGCCTCGTTCCATACCGGCGCGGTGCATATGCATCTCGGGCGCGGCGGCAAGAACTTCGCCTACAACCTGCACACGGCGGCAGAGGCGCGCGGCGCCACGCTCGTCGTCGGCAATCAGACCCTGCACGACAACGGTCGGCTTGGCGTGCTCGACCATCCATCGGTGCGCGCGGTGGCAGCAAAATATCCGGGCCGTCCCGGCCTCGACGGCGAGAGGTGGCTGTACGGCTAAATCGCCGCTCACGACAGGACGCGACCGCAAAAAATGCGGCGCAAGAAAATCAACACAGAGGGAGGAAAACCATGTCCAAGTTCATCACGGGGTTCGCTTGCGGAACCGCCGCCGCGCTGGCGGCAACTGTCGCTACCGTCGGCTCCGCCTGGGCGCAGAGCGACAATTACTACGCCGGCAAACGCCTCAGCGTCGTGATCGGCTACGCCGCCGGCGGCACCGCCGACACCGACGGCCGCCTGGTCGCGCAGTTTCTCGGCAAGCATATTCCCGGCCACCCGACCATCATCGCCCAGAACCAGCCGGGCGCCGGCGGGCTCGCGGCCATCAACGCCGCCTACAATGTCGCGGCGCCCGACGGCCTCGCCATCTATCAGCTCGGCAGCGGCCATTACCTGCAGCAGCTCGCCGGCTCCAGCGTGGTCAAGTTCGACCTCAGCAAGATGCCCGTGCTTGGCAGCTGGACGCGCAGCACCTACGCCCTCGTCGTGCGGACCGACAAGTTCAAGAGCATCGAGGACATCCGCAAGTCGCCGGCGGCGATCGGCACGCAGGGCCTCGGCACCGGCACCTATCTGTTCAGCCTGGTGTGGCAGAACGCGCTCGGCATCAAGCTGAATATGGTCAACGGCTACGAGAGCGCGGAGCAGGATCTCGCCATCGAGCGCGGCGAAATCGACGGCCGTACCAACACGACGGAGAGCATCGTCCGCTCCCGGCCGCAATGGCTGAGCAGCGGCTTCGCCAAGGTGCTCGCCGTCAGCGGCAGCGAGCGCGATCCGCTGGTTCCCGATGCGCCGACCGTGCGCGAACTCGTGCCCAATCCCGGCGCGTTGTTCGAGACGATCAACGAAGGCCTGTCGGCGGCGCGGCCCTACGTCCTGCCGCCGAAAACGCCCAACGAGCGCGTCGTCACGCTGCGCAAGGCATGGAACGACATGCTGGGCGATCAGGAATTCATCGCCGAGCTGGAGCGGCGCAAGTTCAAGTTCATTCCGGTCAAGGGCGAAGAGCTGGAGGCGTTCTACCGGCGCGTGGTCGCCGACACGCCGGCCGAGGTGATCGATATTCTGAAGGCCAATTTCAAATAGGCCGCACAGCGAAAATCAGGGAGTAAAAATATGATCCGGTCCGACGATCTCTCCGGCCTCATGGCCATGATGCCGGCGTTCGCCACCGACGATGCGGCCAGCATTCACGCGACCAACACGATCGCCCTCGACCGTCTGGAAAAGGGCCTCAACCGCATGATCGGCGATGGCGCCGACGTCATCTCGACCGCCGGCAGCTTCGGCGAGTTTCACACCCTGCTGCCCGACGAGTTCGAGACGCTGACCCGCGCCGCCACCGAAATCAACAACCGGCGCGTGCCGATGTTCGTGGGCGCCACCGGGCTGAACACCCGTGAGGTGATCGCGAAGCTGAGGATCATCGAGCAGACGAAGGCCGCCGGCGCCCTGATCGGCGTGCCGTTCTATTTTCCCTCGTCGCCGCAGAACGCGGTGCGATTCTTCCAGGATATCGCCGAGCTGTTTCCTAAACTCGGCATCATGGTCTATCACAACCCGCCGCTGCACAATATCAAGCTGAACCTCGGCATCGTCCAGGAACTGCTTAAGATTCCGAACATCGTCGCGATGAAGGACAGCCATCGCGAGCCGCCCGAGTTCATGCGGCTGATCGACATGGCGCGCGGCAAGATGACGGTGTTCTGCAATCAATGGCAGTACGCCACCTACGGCCAGGTCGGCGCCCGCGGATTCTGGTCGATCGAAGCCTGGATGGGCCCTTGGCCGCAATTGGCGCTGCGCAACGCCATGGCGCGCGGCGACATCGCGCGCGCGACGGAAATCACGCTCGATCTCTCGCCTCCGGTCGGCGCCACGCCGCCGAGTCTGTCCTGGCGCGAAACGGCGGCGAAGATCGCCATCCGCTATGCCGGGTATGTCGATCCCGGCCCGTTGCGGCCGCCGTTCCTGGAGATTCCGCCCGAGGTCGATGCCGCGCAAAAGCGCAAGGCGGAGCGCTGGAAGACGCTGTGCGACAAATACCGGGCCGACACGAAGGTGCCCGCCTAGGCACGGGGCTCAGGCGCTGGCGGCGATTTCGCGCAAGGTTTCGACCGAGCTGACGCGATTGCGTCCGTGGTCCTTGGCGAGATAGAGGCCCTGGTCGGCGCGGCCGACGAAGGCGGCGACGTCTTCGTTCGGCCGGTAGCGCGAAATCCCGAGCGAGAGCGTGATCTGCCCGAGGCTTTCGCCGGTGCTGCGGCGGGTGATCTTCTTGGCCGCGACCTTGTTGCGGATATTGTCGGCCACCGCATAAGCGCCGTCGAGATCGGTGCTCGGCAGCAAGATCGCGAACTCCTCGCCGCCGTAACGCGCGGCGAAGTCCTGGCCGCGCACGCAATCGACCAGCGTCTGCGCCACCAGGCGAAGCACCTGATCGCCGGTCTGATGGCCGAACGTGTCGTTGAACTTCTTGAAATGGTCGATGTCGATCATGACCAATGACAGCGGCCAAGCCTCGGTGTTCTTGGTGAGGTCGGCGAGGCTCTGATCGAAGCTCTTGCGGTTAGCGATGCCGGTGAGCGCGTCGGTCATGGCCTCGAGGCGCACCTGATCCAGGCTCTGCTTCAATTCGACCAGCTCGCTGTTGGCGGCGGCGAATTGCGTTTCCAGACGGCGGGCGTTGCTTTCCATCTTGCGCGTTTCGCCGAGCATGACAGTGAGCGCCGCTCGCAGGTCTTCCAAGGCGATCGGCGCGCTGCCGTCCTCGATGCGGCCGGAGAAATCCTCCAGGGCCTGGCCGTAGGCGCGGCTGTGGTCGCGCGCCTCGCCCATCTGCGAGAGAAGCTTGTCGAGCATCGCCTCGAGGACGCCGCTCGCATTGTGAATTGCCTGCACCTCGGCAGCGCCGCCGAAATGGCGCTGATAGAGGGATTCGAGGGCGGCATCGCTAAGTGGCGCGCCGGTCTTGAGGATCTGATCGAGTTCGCGCGTCAGCGACGGGCTCTTGCGCGAGAAATAACCGTAGAGCAGAGCGAAGTTGCGCGGATGCGGCGGCTGCTGGGTCTTGCCCAGCAACCCGATCGTTTGGTCGGCCAATTGCTTGGCCCGCTGAAGGTCGTCGAGAAATTCCACCGCAGCCCCCGTGAGCCGGGCCGTCATGGCCCTACGCTCGCGAAGAGGACCCTACTCCGAAGGAGTAAAGACTTTGCTAAACCCCACTTGGCCGCGCCGGGAAAATTTGCTGAAAATGCAGGCGGTTATGACGGACGATGGGCTCAATTGCATTGGCCGAGGGAGCTGTCGGCGCAGCGCTTTTTTCCGTCGGTCCACAGGGCGCCGCCCAGCCGGGCGCGAAAAAAATCGGCGCCGCGCAGGTTGGCGCCGGTGAAATCGGCGCCGCGCAAGTCGCTCGCGACCAATTTGGCGCCGCGCAGATCGGCCTTGGCGAAAACGGCGCCGGTCAGATCGGCTTCGCTGAAATCCGCCTCGGCGACGCGCGCTGCCGTGAAGGACGCACCGGCCATGCTGGCGGAATAAAATTTTGCGCGATAGGCGTCGGCCCCGGCGAAATTCGCCTTGGCGAGATCGGCGCGAGTGAAGCTGGCATCGCGCAGCTGCGCGCCCGACAGATCGGCGCCGACGAAATCGCGGCCATCCTGGTAGCAGCGCCGCCAATCGACGCCGGGCGCCGGCGCATCGCTGCAATCGGCACGCGCCGGCCAAGCGAGCGATAGGAGGACGCAGGCCAGCGCGGCCGCGAGACTGCGGCGCCGATAGGGGGATAGAGCGTTGAAAAACATGGATATGGTTCTAGGGCGATGGACCCGGCCGCGCAACCTGCACATGATTGCGCGCAAGCCCGCGGGCAATTGCGCATCGCGAACCTTGGCAGAAACTCCGTTAGCCTGTAGTCTTCTAACTAATAAAAATATCCAAAACCCGATCCTGCTGGGAGATTTCTCGTGAACAGACATCAAGGTCGGACTTTGTCCCGCCGCAGCCTGACTCTCGCCGCCGTTCTGACGGCCGCCGCCCTGGCTCTGCCGACGCAAGCGAACGCCCAACAATCGGCCGAGCAGTTCTACAAGGGCAAGAACATCAACCTCTACATCGGCTTCGCGCCGGGCGGCTCCTACGACAGCCTGGCGCGCCTGACGGCGCGTTACATGGGCAAGCATATTCCCGGCAACCCGACCGTGGTGCCGCAGAACATGCCCGGCGCCGGCGGCTTCAAAGCCGCCAATTACATGTATTCCGTCGCGCCGAAGGACGGCACGGCCCTTTCGGCCCTGTCGCAGACCACGCCACTCGAGGAAGCCCTGAAGAATCCGGGCGTGCAATATAAGTCGAACGAATTCGCCTGGATCGGACGTTTCACGTCAAATATCGAAGTGCAGGTGTTCTGGCACACCGCCAAGGCCAAGACCATCCAGGACGCGCTGACCAACGAGGTCTCCGTCGCCTCGACCGGCCCCGGCTCGCCGTCGGACGGCTATCCGCGCCTGCTCAACGGCCTCTTGGGCACCAAGTTCAAGATCATCGCCGGCTATCCGGGTTCGACCGACGGCCTGCTGGCGATGGAGCGCGGCGAAGTCGACGGCGCGCTGACCTCATGGAATACCATGAAGACCGCGCGCGCCCATTGGCTGAAGGACAAGAAGGCCTTCATGATGGTGCAATACGTGACCCAGCGCGCACCGGAAATCCCCGATGTGCCGGCCGTCGTCGAATTGGGCCGTACGCCGGAAGAGAAGCAGTTGCTGGCGACCTACGCCTCGGGCGGCGACATCGGCCGCGCCTACAACACCACGCCGGGCGTGCCGGCCGAGCGCGTCGCCGCCTTACGCAAGGCGTTCGACGACACGATGAAGGACAAGGAACTGCTGGCCGACGTCGAACGCATGAAGCTCGACTTCTTCCCGATGGGCGGCGTCGAACTGCAAAAGCTCATCGCCGAAACGGTCAATGTGCCGCCGCAGGTGGTCGCGCGCATGCAGGTACTGCTCGGCGCCGCCAAATAAGCCTGCGTCCTGGCGTTCCATCAGGCC
>LNFM01007713.1_pt1 | contig 21192 bp, 17 predicted proteins | sample 596031 | NCBI WGS metagenome assembly LNFM01 (sample SAMN04254537, study PRJNA301005) | activated carbon metagenome | isolation source: dual media filters at the Ann Arbor, Michigan drinking water treatment plant | place: USA: Ann Arbor
CGTCGAGCAGGTCCTGCCACGACTCATTGGGCACGTTCTGCGTGGCCATGCGCACGCACAGGCCTTCGAGCACCTCGCGCACGTCGTAGATCTGGAACACCTGCGACAACTCCAGCCGCGTGACCACCGCGCCGCGGTTGGGAATGCGCTCGACCAGCCCGCGCTGCTCCAGCGCCGACAGCACCTCGCGCACGCGCGTGCGCGGCACGCCGAACTCATCCGCGAGATCGGTCTCGCGCAGCTTGGAACCGGGCGGAATCTCCTGCGAACCGATGCGCGCGCGCAGCACCTGCAGCAGGTCGACTGCCGCGGGCTTGGCGCGCTTGCCCTGGGTAGCGCGCGGCGTGCGGGCTTTGACCGCGCGTGCCTGGTTTGCAGCAGCGCGCGGCATGCGAAGGACCTTCGATGGCATGCGACCGACCGTGAAGTGAGACAACGCACTGTGCGTTTTTGTCTTCAGACTTGTCAACACTTTTGCTGACAAGTTTGTTGTGCAACGCGGAAGGCCGGCCGCGCGCGACGGACTTCGCCCCAGTGGCTGCGCCTTGCACGCGACGCAACATGCCGACCGCCGTCAACGCGACACTGCGATGCACGCAAACAGCGGCACGCCGCCGCGTGGGCAGCGCCGTGCAATGCCAATCAGTGAGGACCCGGCGCCGATGCGGCGCACGGGCTGAAGGGCAGCGCGCCTCAGTGCGGCAGCGACAGCAACCCGGTGATCCGCTCGCAGCGCTTGCGGTCGCCTTCCCGGGCGAGACCCGGCTGCGCACACCAGGCCAGCAGCAGCTGGTCGCCGGTCGCGGGCTTGTCGCTCGCGGCGCGCTTGAAGCGATCACGCAACTGCTTGACCTGCACCGCCACGCGCTGCGGCTGCAGATCGGGCGGACTGTCGAGGCCGACCAGCAGTTCGAGCTCGATCAGCGTATCCAGGCGCGCGGCGGCGCCCTCCTCGATCCGCTCGATGTAGTCGTAACGCGCATCCTCGTCATCGAGCGTGCCGCGGGCAGCGTCCAGACGCGCGCCGAGCGCCTTGTCCCAGGCGGCCGGCAACACCGGCAGCTGGGCAAAGCGCTCGAAGATCGCCTGCACGGCGGCCGCGTCGGGTGCAGCTTCTCCGGCGGCGACGATCAGCGCATCAAGCTCAGCGCACAGTTGCTCCTTGTCGAGCAGCGCCTGCCAGGTGCCTGACTCGTGCGCCCGCTTGCGTTGGCGCAGCGCGGCGTCGAGCTTGCCGAGCGCGGCCTTGAAGCGTGCTTCCTGCGCGGCCGGTGCGTGGCCGCCGGCGGCGCTCGCCTTTCGCCACTGGTCCTGCAAGTCGCGCTGCGAGCGGCGCAACTGCGTCTCGTCGAGGTCGCCGGCGGCAAGCTGTTCGGCCTGCTCGCACAGCTTGACGAACTCCTGCCGCTGCGCGTGCTCGCGCTGGTCGGCTTCCTTGCGGGCGCCCTTGCGCGCGTCGAACACCGCATTGCAGGCGGCGCGGAAGCGTTCCCATAGCGCGCGCTCGTCGCGCGGCGCGATCGTCATCCCCTTGGCATGCACCTGCCAGCGCGCCTGCAGGTCGCGCGCCTGCGACGGCGCGTCGCGGTCGAGCGCCTTGGCGGCCAAGGCTTGCGCCTCGACGATCATCGCCTCGCGTTCTGCCTTGGCCTGCTGGCGCGCTGCGGACAGCGCATCGCGCAGCGGCGCCAGCGCCGCCTTCATCCGCGTGTCGAGCTTCTTCCAGTGACCGGGCTCGACGCTGCCGAGCGTGGTGCCGTGCCAGGTGGCATCGGTGGTGCGCAGCCACTGCTCGATCGCGCGCCAGTCGCGCGGCTCTTCCAGCAGCGTGGTGGCGTGCAGCGCGGCGGCGTCGATGAACTCGGCGCGCTGCTTGCGCGCCTGCTTGTGCTGCGCGGCCAGCTCGGCAAAGTGGCGCGCGGCCGGCGCGTAGGCCTTCTCGCAGGCGTTATCGAAGCGCTCCCACAGCGGCTTGGGTACGCCGGCGTGCTGCTCGTCCAGCTTCTTCCATTCCGCGCGCAGCTGCTGCACGTCGCGCGCCAGCTCGGCGGGCGGCAAGGTGGTCTGCAGCGCCAGCGCCTCGGCGCGCTCGCACAGCTGAATGCGCACGCTCTCCTGGCCAAACTTTTGCCAGCGTTCGAGATCGCCCAGTTGCTGCACCACGCGGCTCAGGCGCTGCACGGTGGGCTTGGGCAGCAGGCCGGCGGCGAGCTTGAGCGCGCGCGCCTCGTCGGCCGCGGCGCGTGCCTGCTGCAGCTGACCGGCCAGCAACGCCTGCTCGGCGGCGATCAGCAGCGTGTGCAACTGCTGCTTCGCCGCGCCCTGCTCGTGTTGCACGCCGCGCGCGGCGGCGAGCCGGCGCTGCTCGATCACCGCCAGCGCCGCCTCCAGCCGCTGCGTCAGTGCCGGGATGCGACCGGCATCGTCGAGCGCCTGCCAGCGTGCGGGCAGTTGCGCATCGTCGATCGACGTATCGGCCGCCAGCGCTTCCGCTTCGACCACCAGCGCCTCGGCCGCGGCCAGGGCCGGTGCCGCCTGTTCCCATTGTTCTATCTGTGCGCCGACCTGCATCAGCGTCTCGGCCGCACGAGGGTTCTCGAGACGCGCCGCCTCGGCCGACAGCTCCTGCCACTGCGCGCGTGCCTGCGCCAGCGCGTCGCCGGTGGGCGCTGCGCGCATCGCCGCCAGCAGCGCGGCGAGACCCTGATCGAGGCGGGCCTGCGCGCGCTGCGCCTCGCTTTCGCGATCGAAGCGCTCCTGCAATTGCAGACCAGCCGCATCCCAGCGTGCGCGCCGCGGCGCATCGTCACCGAGATCGAGCGCCTTCCAGCGCCGCTCCAGTTCGACCGCCGCCATCACGATCGGACCGGGTTGGGCGACCAGCGCTTCGGCCTGCGCGAGGATGGCGTCGGCTTCGGCGGCGTCCTTCTCGTGCTTGGCGAGTGCATCCAGGCGATGGCGCGCCAGCCGCGCGACCCCGCGGTCACGGTCGTTGAAAGCCTCGAACAGGCGGCGCAACTGTTCGGGCGCATGTACGCGCTCGGCCGCGGCCAGGCGCAACGGCGCATGCGCGGCCGCCAGCGCGACCTCGGTCAGCACCGCCTCATTGCTGATTCGATCGAGCGCATGGGCGCGGCGGCTGGCATCCTGCGCGTGCAACGCTACCTCGGCGCGGATGGCATCGGTGCAGTGGGGCGCGGACAGGATCTCGCGTGCTGCGGCATCGTCGGCGGTGGCGGCCAGCAGCGGGCCGAGCGCGACGGCGATGGCCGAGCGCACCGACGCGTCCGCATCCGCAGCCAGGGCGGCCGACAGCGCGGCAAGGTCCACACAGCGTCGGGCGGCCGCAGCGCGCACCTCGGGCGCAGGATCGTCACGCAGCAAGAGAGCCAGGTCCGGTGCGTCGGGCGGCAGGGCGGCCACACCGGCCACGCGACGTGCGGCCTCCGGGTGTTGGTGCAGGGGCGAACCAAAGATTTTGTTGAGCACGATGCGATTCGAAGTGGCAAGGCAAGCCGGTCAGGCGCGTTCGCATGCTGAAGCGGGTGGCCTGCTCAGCCTTGCAAGGCGGTGGACGTGCTCCAAAGGAGGAGCAGCAGGACAGCGGCGCCCCGACAACGCTGGGGCACGCGGCTGCTCATGCGGCGCGATTTTCGCAGCAAATCGCCCGGCTCACCTGAACCGGTGCCAGAACGCCACACCTGCCGGCTCAGGAGGTGCGATGAATGCGCGACTGCGGGCAGGTCCGGATCGCACGCCGGACGCAGCCAGCTAAGCTCGGCCGCATGTCGATCGCCGCTGTTGTCCACCGCTGCACTCGCCCTGCGCCGGGGCCGGCGCACCACCAACCATGACTTTTTCCCTGCATCGCGGCAGCACGCCGCTCGTCATCAGCATGCCCCACGTGGGCACCCAGATCCCGGAGGCATTGCGGCCCGGCTTCGTCGAACCCGCGCTGGCCACCGAAGACACCGACTGGTTCCTCGATCGCCTGTACGACTTCGCGCGTGGCCTGGGCGCCAGCCTGCTGGTGCCGCAGATCAGCCGCTACGTGATCGACCTGAACCGCCCGAGCGACAACCAGCCGATGTACCCCGGCCAGAACAACACCGAGCTGTGCCCGACGCGTGCGTTTACCGGCGAGCCGCTGTACCGGCCCGGCTGCGCGCCGGACGCGCAGGAGATCGGCGCGCGGGTGGCGCGCTACTGGCAGCCATATCACGACGCCCTGCAGGCCGAGCTGCAACGCATCCGCGCCGCGCACGGCCACGCGGTGCTGTTCGATGCGCACAGCATCAAGGGCGAGCTGCCGTGGCTGTTCGAGGGCACGCTGCCCGACCTGAACCTCGGCACCGTCAGCGGCGCCAGCTGCGCGCCTTCGCTGCGCGATGCGCTCGCCGCGGTGCTGGCCGCGCAGTCGCGCTTCTCTTTCGTGGTCGACGGCCGCTTCAAGGGCGGCTACATCACGCGCCAGTACGGCCGCCCGACGCAGGGCGTGCATGCGGTGCAGCTCGAAAAGAGCTGGCGCACCTACATGGACGAGGCCCCACCTTACCGCTGGGACGACCTGCTGCGCGGGCTGGTGCAGGCGATGATCGACTGGCGGCCGGCATGAGCGGGCCGCGCCGCATGCGGATCTGGATCGCGCAGCATGAAGCGCGGCGGGCCATCTCATGAGCGCGCAACTGCTGTGGGCGCCGCGCGCCTGGGTCGACGGCGGCTGGCGTCTCGACGTGCTGCTGCAGATCGACGCCGCCGGCCGCTGGGCGCAGATCAGCCCGGACACGCCGCCGCCGCCCGATGCCCAGCACCTGCCGGGCACCGCCCTGCCCGGTCTGGTCGACGCCCACAGCCACGCCTTCCAACGCGCATTCGCCGGCCTGGCCGAGCGCCGCGAAGGCGAGCATGACGACTTCTGGAGCTGGCGCGACCAGATGTACGCAGTGGCCCTGCGCATCGGCCCCGCGCAGTTGCGTGCGGTGGCCGCACAGCTGTACGCCGAGCTGCTCACCGGCGGCTACACCCACGTCTGCGAGTTCCACTACCTGCACCACGCGCCGGACGGCAGCCGCTACCCGGACCCGCTGGCGATGAGTCGGGCGCTGGCTGACGCAGCGGCGGACACCGGCATCGGGCTGACGCTGCTGCCGGTGCTGTACGAGCGCGCCGGCTTCGACGCGCCGCGCCTGCGCGACGATCAGCGACGCTTTGCCACCACGGCCAACGACGTGCTGGCGATGCACGCTGCCATCAGCCGATGGCAGCTGCCGCGTGTCCATGCCGGCGTGGCGATCCACTCGCTGCGCGCGGCCGCCCCGGCATCGATCGCGCAGCTGGTCAGCGGCATGGAAAGCCGTGATGGGCCGATTCACGTCCACGTGGCCGAGCAGACCGGCGAGGTCGATGCCTGCCTCGCAGCGACCGGCCAGCGACCGATCGACTGGCTGCACAGCCACGTGGCGCCCGACCCACGCTGGCACCTGGTGCACGCCACGCACGCACAGCCGCAGGAGATCGCCGCCGTGGCGCGCAGCGGTGCCGGCATCGTGCTGTGCCCGACCACCGAGGCCAACCTCGGCGACGGTCTGACCGACGTGCCGACCTGGCTCGCGCACGACGTGACGATGTCGGTTGGCTCGGACAGCCACATCTGCCGCACCTGGCCGCAGGAGCTGCGCCTGCTCGAGTACGGTCAGCGCCTGACGCTGCGCCAGCGCAACATTGCCGCCGCGCCGGCGCGCGGCCAACCGTCCACCGCAGCGCGCCTGTTCGAGCCATGCATCCACGGCGGCACGTCGGCGGCCGGCTTCGACATCTGGGGCCTGCGCACCGGCGCGCGCGCCGACTTGCTGGTGCTCGATGCACGCGCCCCCGGCCTGCTCGGCGTGGCCGGCGAGCATCAGCTCGACACACTGGTCTTCGCCACCGATGCGCCGGCGTTTGCGGAGGTGTGGGTGGCCGGAAAGCGGGTCGTGCGACTAGGCCGACACGAGGACCGCGAGGCGATTGCTGATCGCTTTGCCGCTGCGGTGCACGCGCTGGATGAGTGAGACGCGGCAGCGAAGGATGTTGCTTCGCTCGCCAACCAACGTGCGACGAGGTTTTTGCGGGCGTTAGAAGCACCGCAACGCGGACGGTCGGAGCGCCCGAGTTCGGCCAGGTCGGCCGAAGCCTAATCGGGGACGACTGTCTCTACTCCGCTAAGCGCTTGGTGACTGCCGATCTCCCGCCATCAGTCTGGAAACTGTTCTGCACGCGGCCTAACCATGCGATGCCGACGACGTCGGCGCGAGTCTTGCATGGAGTTTTCTCACCAGGAGCGTTCAAAGATGAGGCCGATGATGGGAAATGGTTCGCCATCGTCTGCGACATTGACGCCCCGCCGCGGATCGAATTCTCGCGAACCACCAGCTGGGCCGCCATAGACGTTGATCACGTCCAGGAACGCGACAAGGTCCACCGGGCCTAGAGCACGCCGGTAGTCGATCCGGATATTGAGCGAGTGGAGGTTATCGAGCCGAAGCGCGTTCCGCTGCGTCAGTTCCTTCGAGTAGCGCAACGGCTGTCCGGGTCCCAGCACGTCACGATTGATGATGAAGTCGTCCGTGGGTCGCCCGGACGCCCATTTCCAGCGCGCACCTACTTTCCAGCGTTCGTTGATCTGCCAGCTGCCGCCGATGGAGAAAAAGTGCTTGCGGTTGAAATCGGCGTCATAGTCCCCGAATCCATCGTTATTGCCGATGCGTGCCTTGTTATAGGCGTAGACGACATTCCCGAACCACCCCTTCGCATAGCGCCGTGACAAAACGACATCCAGGCCGAAATTCGTGCCTTCCCCGTCGTTGGTGACCCGGCCACTGGTACGTTCCTGCTCGACGACGAGATTATCCAGCCACTGATAGTACGGCTCGACGAGCAGCGACCAGTTCCGGCCGAAGTACCGCTCGAAGCCGACACTCACGTGAGTGATTCGCTCATTTTCGATAGCGAAGTTCTCCGGACTGGCTGCGCGGACCAGAAAGCGCGGCGACTGATAGAACACGCCCGCAGTTGCCGACACTCGCATGCCCGGCTCGAGACGCCAGTTCGCCGCAAGCCGCGGAGAGACGAGCGATTCGTCCGAAAAGCCATCGCGATCGTAACGAAGCCCCGCTCTCAGATCCCAGCGAGCAAACTCGAACACCTGCTCGCCGTACGCGGCGTAGCTGGTCTCCTTAGCCCTATAGACCGAGTTGATGCTATCCGGTGTCAACGTGATGTATTGCTGGCCGGGCGGACGCGGGTCGGTCGTTCGATAGACGAACCGGTCCCAGTCCTCCCTGAGAAAAGTCGAATAATCAACGTCGGTCTGCGAGACGCGCAGCCCGGCCGATCCCTGGCCGAAACGGTTGCGAGTCACGTAATCGCTGTGCCAGCCGATCTCGGTTTCCTTCTCGGTGAGGCTGATCAAGCGTTCGCGCACCGGGACGCCCGGGGCCGGGGTACCCGCCGGCACGAGGTCCGGATAAGCCTCACCCTCCGCTGAGATCTTGTCGTTCGCGCGGTGATAGAGTCGATTCGTCCATTGACCGTCCACTCCGACCCGGCGGCGCCAGGTCAGCCCCGCCAGGGACAGGTCCTGCTTGGTGTCGATCAGCGACACGTCCTCGAAGTTCGGGGAGGCGAGGACGTTGTCGATATTGCGCGTGTACTTCTCCGGCGCGTAGATGCCGAGAAATTCAATCGTGTTGTCAGGGTCGAGGGAAGTCACCGTCTTGAGGACGATATCGGTCAGTTCCGGCTGGCCAATGTCCAACTCCTCGATCAGGTCGAAGACGCGGCCGAAATCGAACTGGCGCGCCGTAAAAAACATGGTCGTATCGTCATGGATGCCGCTTGGCCCCTCGTAACTGAGTTCGAGCCCTGCGATGTCCACCCGCAAACTGGCGCTCGGCGTTGGGCTGCCGCCAGCGACGTCGAGCTTCAGCAAGGAGCCCGAGCGCCCTGCGTACGCGGCGCTCCAACCGCCGGGCGAGAATTCAGCACGCGCGATGGAATTGGGCGCGAAGATCGAGTAGCGACCACCGCCACCGATGTCCTCCTCCTCGCCGAGTGTCTGGTCGAAGTGAACCACACGGTCAAAGGGCACACCGTCAATCAGAATCAGGTTGTCTCGGGGTCCGCGGCCGCGCACTGAGAAGCTGGCAAATTCGCCGTCGGATATCAGCCCCGGCAGGCCGTCAAGCGCTCTCAGGACATCACTGCCTGTGCCAGGGGCACTGCGCAGTTCCTCTCGGTTCAGCAAGGAGTTGCTCGCCGCTCCATGCGGATCGGCAACCTGCGCGCGACCTACGATCACGACTTTCTCGAGCGCCTCCGTGCGGGCGAGCATCTCGAGGTTCAGCGCAGTCACTTTGCGGGCGACGACACGGACGCTGGGCTCGCTGACCGCAATCAAGCCAGGGCCGTCGGCCGTGACCGCATAGAGTCCCGTGTCAAGGTCACTCAACTCGACAGTCCCGTTGGCTTCCGTGCGACGGGTAATGACTTTACCGTCGCGGTCGGTCACGGTCACAGTCACGCCCTCGAGAGGTCGCTGTGTCTCCTTACTGACGACTGAAATGCGCATCCCGCCATCTGCGCTTTGCGCCAGCGCAGCAGATGCCGCGCAGAAGACCAGCAACCCTGCGAAAAGCCGAGTGATTCGTTTCATTCCGATTTCCTCATTGCGCTGGACGCGGTTTCCATAAAGGCTCAGCGCGCCTGGATTCTGGGCCGATCAGGGTGAAGGACGCGTGAGAGTTCGCCATAGAACCCACCATCACTGTCGTCCCCGGATGAAGAGCGAGCACCGCCGGCGTCCCACCATGGCGATGCCGATCAGCATGAGCCCCACCATGGGTAGCAGGTTCCCGATCAGCCGGTCCGCGAACAACATCGCCGTCAAATGCAGCGCGATCAATGCGCCGATGCAGAACAGTCGGGAGATGATGATGCGGTTCGGTGCGATGCAGGTCGTGACCAAGGGGTAGCCAGAAGGAGTCGGTGGAGTCGAGCGATCGATCCTAAGAAGCCTCCCGTGAACCGATCGTCACACGGCGCGATGGTGCACAGTGCACCGCGGCTTTACCATCGCGCCCTCGTCGTCGTTGCGGCATCACCATGAGGGTACTTCTCCTCGAAGACAATCTTGCGCTGGCCGGTGCAGTTTCGGACTACCTGGAAGTGCGGGGCTGCGCGGTCGACCTGGCCTTCCATGGACAAGCGTGTCTCGATCTTGCGAACAGTGCGCGATTCGATGTCTACGTTCTGGACGTGGCTGTTCCGGGTATTGACGGGCTGGAGGTCTGCGAGCGCCTGCGCTCACAGATGCGCGACGACACCCCCGTGATCTTCCTGACCGCGCGCGACACGCTGCAGGACAAGAAGGCGGGATTTGCACGCGGCGCGGACGACTATCTTGTGAAGCCGTTCGAGATGGAGGAACTCTTCTTTCGTCTGCAGGCGCTCACGGCAAGAGGGCGACGGCCTCAGGTGTCGACCCAGGTGTTGGGCGAAGTGATGCTTGACCACGGTGCAGGCATCGTGGTGCGCAGCGGCCGGCGCATTCGGCTTCACGAGCTGCAGTTGAGGGTCCTGAAGATTCTCGCTGCCCGTTCCCCGCTAACCGTGGAGCGCGCCGTCCTCGAAAGGGAGTTGTGGGGCGACAACGTTCCAGACAGCGACGCGCTGCGCACGCACATTTACCGACTGCGCAATGCGCTGACGATCTCCGGCGAAAGAGAATTGATCGAGACGGTCCACGGCAAGGGGTGGCGCTTTGTCGGGTGACAGCACCTTCCAGCGGCGCTTACGCAGGGCGTTCCTGCGCTTCGCCGCGGCGACCGCGCTGCTTTATGGCTTTCTGGTCTATCTCGTTGCGCTCGGGACCGAAGAGTTCCTGCTGCGCCGCTACCTTGGCGCGGTGGTCGAGCACGCGATCGCGCAGATCGAGCGCCAGAGCACCGACGGCGCCACGCCGAGCATGCTGGAGCCGGTTCAGGCCCTCGCGCAGTCCCCGCATCACAACGCACTTCTCGCACCGGGCGTCGAAGTGGTGCGCTTCTACGTGCGCGCCTCACCGGACTTGCCGGCCTGGGCGACCTCCTACGGGCCGGGTACGCACCGCCGGCTTGACGACGGCGCGATGCTTCGGGTCGTCCCGATCATGGGCGGCAGCGATACGCTCTATGCGGTCATCGATGGCGACGGGATTCTCGACATCGACGACTTCGAACCCTACGTGCTGCTCACGTTGCTGCTGATCGGCGCGGCGGTGACGGCACTGAGCGGAGCCGTCGGCGCCGTGTTCGCTCGCCAGCTCGCGCTGCCGCTGGTTACCTTGACACGGGAGGTGAACGGCCATGGCGGGGGCCCGGTGGAATTTTCGGGCGCCCAGCGAGGCGACGAAGTGGGAGCGCTTAGTCGCGGCTTCACGGCGCTCGTGACCCGGCTCAGCGACTTTCTTCAACGCGAGCGAGAATTCACGCGCTTCGCGAGCCATGAACTGCGCATGCCGGTGGCAGTCTTCAAAAGCAGTCTCGCCGTGTTGCGTGCGACCGACGAGGCGCTCCTGCGCGAACGGGCGCTCGCGCGCATGGCCCAGAGCGCAAACGACATGGCAGATCTGGTCGACACGCTTCTTGCGCTCGGTCGCAGCCCCGAGGAGCCGGGCCACCGCGACGTCCAAGAGTTGAACGTCGCGGCGATCATCGAAGACCTGCTCGATCGGCTCGCCCCATTGGCCACGCAAAAGGGGCTGCGGCTTGAGCGGCAGCTCGATGCGCACGCGCGTGTGTGGGCCACCCCGGGCGTGGGCCCGGTCCTGATCGACAACCTGCTGCGCAACGCCGTCGCCTACGCCGACGCTTGGATCCTGGTACGGGCGGACGCGCGTGGGATCAGCATCGAGAACGATGTGCCGGAACAGCCGCGCAGTTCCGCCTCGACGGGGTATGGGCTGCAGATCGTCTCACGCATATGCGAGCGGCAGGGCTGGGCATTCGCGTGTGGGTGCCAGAGCGGCCGCTTTGCCGCGCGTGTGGCGTTTCTGGCAGCGTGCGGAACGGCCGGCGGCGACGACCGCGGCGCTCTCGATCCATCGCCACACACCCATTAACGTGTGGGAACAAGTTTCTCAAACGACATAGCAGGCAGCGGGTGCAGCACTTTAGTGTCGCTTCATACCTTTCACTTGTTTGCGTACAGCTGGCTCGCTCTCGCGTCGGCGCCACAGGCTCACCGCATCCAGCGTGCCGCGGCGTCCAGCAGCCCCTGACGCACCCGCTGCTGGCGCGCCGGATCGGTTTCGCCGCACGCCAGGCGGCACATCCAGTCGGTGGGCGACTCGAAGTCGCAGTGCGAAGCGCCCGCGATCACCTCGTCGCGCCACAGCGCCGGCAACGCAGCCGCCCAGGGCGCGGCCACGGCGTCGGCGTTGCAGCGCGACGGCGGTGCGCGCAGCAGCAGCGCCTCAGTGCGCAGCTGGGCGGCCGCCGCCAAGCCCAAGCGCTCAGCCTCGTCAGGCATCGTGCGGTCGAACGGGTCGAGGCCGACGAAGCCGACCACGCCTGGCGTGTCCGCCGCCAGCAGACTGGACAGCCCGCCGGCAGAGAAGCCCACCAGCATGACCCTCTCCACCGGGGCGCCGAAAGTCCCGCCGGCACGCAGCAAGTCCACCAGCGCGGTGAGGGCGCGGGCGTTGCAGCGGAAGTCAAAGGTGCAGGGCAGGTTTGGCGTCAGCGCCAGCACGCCGGCATCGGCCAGCGCCTGCGCATGGCCAGCCAGCGTGCGCCGGCTGCGCGTGAAGCCGTGCGAGAGGATGGCAGCCCCGCGCAGTGGGGCGGCAGCCGGGTACAGGTCCAGCGTCACGCGGTGGCCGTCGAGTACATGCACCTGCGTCTTCGTCGTCGACGGCGCTGCAGGCGCGGCCGCGGCGGCCATCGTGACCATGACCGCAGCCGCGCCGGCCAGCGCGGTGAAGACCTGGCGTGCTTGGCGGTTCAGCGTATCCATTCGCACATTGTCGGCGCGTTCGCGATGCCACGACTTGCAGGGTGAACCCGCGTGGAGTCAGTAAATCAACTTGACCGGGGCGTGGCGCAATCGCCGATCGCAGCGGTGGGCTCGGCGCGGCTCTATCGGCCATGACGTCTGCCTTCTTGCGTGACATCTCGCTCAATCGAGCGAACGCCGCCATCCTTGATCGTTGGAGCGACATCGATCTTCCCGGCGCATGGCTTGTCGCGGGATGCCTGTTCCAGACCATCTGGAATCTTCGATCGGGCCGCTTGCCCCACGCAGCGATCAAGGACTACGACCTGTTCTATTTCGATGACTCGGATCTGAGCGAATCGGCCGAACGTGCAGCGGGCGTCGAGGTGAACGCGGCACTTTCTGACCTGGGCGTCACCGTCGAGGTCGCGAACCAGGCGCGGGTACATCAGTGGTACCCGGGCCACTTCGGGCGGCCCTATCCGCGTCTTGCGTCGTCGGACGATGGGATCAAGCGGTTCCTCGTGCTTGAAACCTGCGTCGGCGTGCGCCCGGGCCAGTGCCATGCGCCATTCGGCGTGGACGGCGTGTACCGAGGCACGCTGACGCCCAACCCGCTGACCCCTTATCCAGAGCTGTTCGCCGACAAGGTTGCGAGCTACTGCGCGCCCTGGCCGGATCTGCAGGTCCGATTGCCGAGCCAAGGCAATAACAGCTGACGGTCGACAGCACGAGCCGCTGGCCGTGTCGACAGCCGTCGTCCGGTGACGCGGTGCGACTCGTACTCGTCCGTGCGTCGGCCGAGACAGTCCTTGTCGGGGGATCTGCTTGGTCAGACCCTCAAGCGCCATCACGGTGACATTCACGGTGTAGGCGAGACCGGTACGCGCAACGTCTACGGGCCGCAGGCCAACGCACCAAGCGTGAAATTCAGCGGCACGTGACTTGCCCAAATGCCTCGGCCTTCACGAGCAAGCAGCGTCCCTGCGCTTCGGCGTCAGGCACATCCAGCCACAGTACTTCACGCCCTGGAGCACCGCGACGCACGGCTCGATCGTCGGGCGCGCGTCGAACCGTCGATGCAGAGCCTGTCGAGCCCGCTTTCGAGTCCGCCGTTCAGTCCACTCGCCGCCTACTGCGGCGCGCCGCCCGCGCCGACTGAACTCCTGGCGCGCTGGAATCTGGATCCTTGGCTGCTGGCGATTCTGGTCATCACCGGTGTCGGCTGGCGCTTGTTCATCGGGCCACATCGCAACGTGGTCCAGCAGCGTGCGTTCGCAGCGGCGTGGGCGGTGCTCTTCGTCGCCTTCGTCTCTCCACTGTGCGCCGCGACGGTAGCGCTGTTCTCCGCGCGTGCCGTCCATCATGTCCTGCTGGTGGTCGTCGCCGCACCGCTGCTCGCGCTTGCCAGCGCCGACCGGCAGGTTCGCCCGGCAAGTCCCCTGGGTGTGCCGTTGCTCTGTGCGACCGGCGTGCTCTACCTCTGGCACCTACCGCCGCTCTATGACGCGGCGCTCGAGAGCACCGCCGTCTACTGGCTAATGCAGACGACGTTGCTGGCCAGCGCGACCTGGTTCTGGGCCGGCGCGTTGAGCATGCGTACGCCGCCGGCGACTGCGCTGCTGGCGATGGTGGCCAGCGCCGCGCTGATGGGTCTGCTCGGCGCCCTGCTCACCTTCGCGCCGCAACCGCTCTACCTGGCGCACTTGAGCACCACCGCTGTTTTCGGCCTGACGCCGCTCGAGGATCAGCAGCTCGCCGGACTGGTCATGTGGGTGCCGGCCCTGCTTCCCTATCTCGTGCTCGCCGGCATCGCCGCGCGCCGCTGGTCGCGCGCGTGGGCGCGTGCCGAGGCGTGAGCCGCAACCGCCGGCGCCGCGATGCTCACCGCGCTAAAGGCGCTGCACATCGCGGCACTGATCGTCTGGTGCAGCGGTCTGTTCGCCCTGCCGCTGCTGCTGAGCAGGCACGAACCGCAGAACACGCAGTCGCATTTCGCCCGGCTGCGCAAGCTGACGGACTACAACTACCGCTTCGTCATGACCCCGGCGGCGGTGCTCGCGATCGCCGCCGGCACGGCGCTCGTGTTCGTGCGTTCGGTGTACGAGCCGTGGATGGTCGCCAAGCTGGCGGCAGTCGGCTTGCTGGTGTGCCTGCATACCTGGCAGGGCTGGGCCGTGGAGCGGATGGGTGAGGCGGCCGGGCAGGCGCGGCCACCCGGCGTGGCGCTGATGACCGGCTTCACCGTCTGCCTGATCGGCGTGGTGCTGCTGCTGGTGCTGGGCAAGCCGCCGCTGCCGGTCGACCTGCTGCCCGGGTGGCTGATGACGCCGCGCTACCGACCGCTGCCGATCGAGGAGCCCCCAGGTTGAGCCAGGCCCAGCCGTTCGTGAAAGACCAGTTTGCCGCCGTGCCAGCCGGTGAAGCCGGTGAAGCCCAGCGCCAGTGTGGACAGCAGCAGACCCCACGGCAGCACCGCTTCGACGTAGCCACCGAGCCGCAGGCCCCAGCTCGCGCCCAGAATGGACAGCAGCATCACCGCGATGATGAAGTGCGTCCAGCTCGCGGCGCGAGCGCGGATGCCAGGCACGAGCAGCAGCTCGACCGCACCCGAGAGGCCCGCCGCCACGCCCATCAGGAACGCGGTGCCACTGGCCCAGAGTGCAGTGCGGGCCCAGAACACGTCGCCCGTCCACCAAAAGGCTGTATCGGCAGCAAGCGTGCAGGCCACCAGGGCGATCGGAAAGGCGACCAGCATCGCGTGGATCGGATGCCCATCGATCGCGATCTTCGTCCCGGTGATGTGGAAGCCGCGCTTGCGCTTGATCGGGTCGACCAGCGGCGCGTGCGACGCGTCGGTCGTGCCTGTCGTTCGTTCGCCGGCGCCTTCCATGCACGCGTGTTGCAATCGGCGTTCCCGTGGCTGCTGCCGCTGGTAATGCTCGGCGGCTGCCGTGGCGCACTGTCGTCGCTGGAGCCAGCCGGTCCGGCCAGCGAATCGATCGCGACCCTGTGGTGGGCCATGCTGGCCGGCGGGGCGCTGATCTTCGGGCTGGTGATGGGGCTGCTCGCGGTCGGCCTGCTGCGCCGCCGGCCGGCCACCGGCGCGAGCGAGCGCACCTGGCTGGTCGGCGGCGGGCTCGTCTTCCCCGTGCTCGTGCTCACTGCCCTGCTGGGCTACGGCCTGATGGTTGGCGAAAGCCTGCTTGCCCGGCCCGGCGCCGACATCGTGCGCGTTCGCGCGCATGCGTCGCAATGGCAGTGGACGTTCTCCCAGCGCGGGGCGCACGCGCCGATCGAGCGTGTCGGACAGCTCGACATCCCCGCCGGCCGACCGGTCGACGTGCTCATCTCGACCGACGACGTGATCCACAGCTTCTGGGTGCCGCGTCTGGGCGGCAAGCGCGACGCCGTCCCCGGCAAGGTGAACACGCTGCGCCTGGAAGCCAGGCTGCCCGGCACCTACGCCGGGCAGTGCGCCGAATACTGCGGCGTCGGCCACACGGCCATGCGCTTCACCGTGATCGCACATGACGACGCGAGCTGGGCCGCTTTTCTCGAAGGCCGCGTCGAAGGCGGCGTCGAAGGCGGCGCGCCATGACCGCGTTGCGCCTGCACCGCGCGCTCGACGCTGTCTGGCGCACGCCACCCGGATGGCGCGGCGCACTCGCGTCGGTAAACCACACCGAGGTCGGACGCCGCTTCATCGTCGCCGCCTTCGCGTTCTTCGCCATCGGCGGCGTGCTCGCGATGCTGATCCGCGCCCAGCTCGCCACGCCGGCGAGTGCGTTCGTCGGCCCCGAGGTCTACAACCAGCTGTTCACGATGCACGGAACGATCATGATGTTTCTGTTCGCGATTCCGCTGATCGAGGGCCTGGCGCTGTACCTGCTGCCCAAGATGCTCGGCAGCCGCGACATGGCCTACCCCCGGCTGTCGGCCTTCGGCTTCTGGTGCTACCTCTTCGGCGGCGCGATGCTGCTCGTGTCGCTGCTGGCCGGGCTCGCCCCCGATGGCGGCTGGTTCATGTACACGCCGCTGTCCGGGCGCACCCACTCGCCTGGCATCAACGCCGACTTCTGGCTGATCGGCGTGACCTTCGTCGAGATCTCTGCCATCTGCGCTGCGGTCGAGATCGCGGTGTCGGTGCTGAAGGTGCGCGCACCGGGCATGTCGCTCGACCGCATGCCGCTGCTCGCCTGGTACCTGCTGGTGACGGCGCTGATGATGCTGGTGGCCTTTCCGCCGCTGATCCTGGGCTCGATCCTGCTGGAGCTGGAGCGTGCGTTCGGCTGGCCGTTCTTCGAGGTCGAGCGCGGCGGCGACCCGCTGCTGTGGCAGCACCTGTTCTGGCTGTTCGGTCACCCCGAGGTCTACATCATCTTCCTGCCCGCGGCCGGCGTGATCTCGACCGTGCTGCCGGCGATGGCGCGCACGCCGATCCTCGGCTACGGCTGGATCGTCGCCGCGATCGTGGCGCTCGCCTTCTTCAGCTTCGGGCTGTGGGTGCACCACATGTTCACGGTCGGCATCCCGCACATGGCGCTGGGCTTCTTCTCGGCGGCCTCGGCGCTGGTGGCGGTGCCGACCAGCGTGCAGGTGTTCAGCTGGCTCGGCACGCTGTGGCGCGGCCGGCCGCAGATGAAGTTGCCGATGCTGTACGTACTCGGCTTCTTCATGGTCTTCGTCCTCGGCGGGCTGACCGGCGTCATGCTGGCCATCGTGCCGTTCAACTGGCAGGTGCACGACACCGCGTTCGTCACCGCCCACCTGCACTACGTGCTGGTCGGCGGCTTTGTTTTTCCGATGCTGGCCGCGGCGTACTACTGGCTGCCGCACTTCACCGGCAACAGCAGCACCGCGCGGCTCGGTGTGGCCGCGTTCTGGCTGATCTTCATCGGCTTCAACCTGACTTTCTTCCTGATGCACCTGAGCGGCCTGCTGGGCATGCCCCGGCGCATCGAGACCTATGCCGCCACCGATGGATGGACCTGGCTGAACCTGCTGTCATCGTTCGGCAGCTTCGTGATGGCGATCGGCTTGGCGCTGTTCGCGATCGATGTCGCGCTCGCGCACTTTCTCGGCCGGCGCGCGGTGCACGACCCCTGGCACCCGGGCACGCTCGAGTGGGCCATGATCACGCCGCCGACGAGCTACAACTTTGCGAGCCAGCCGCAGGTCGCCGATCGCGCGCCGCTCGATCACGCCGGCGCGCTGCGGCTGGCACTGGCGCGCGGCGACGGCTATCTCGCGCGCGCCCGCGCCGGGCTGCGCGAGACGCTCGCGGTCCACGCAACGAGCGGGCGCATAGATCACATCATCGTGCTGCCCGGCAACTCGCTGCTGCCGCTGTGGACCGCGGCCGTGACGGGACTGTTCTTCACGTCCGTGCTGCTCAAGCAGTTCTGGCTCGCGCCGTTCGCGGTGGCAGGGGTCGCGGTGCTGGGCTGGCGCTGGGCCTGGTCGCTGGGGGAACGCAGCGACGCCGGCTTGATCGACATCGGGCGCGGCGGAGCGGCACGTCATCACCGCGAAAGCGAAGAAGCGCCTGGCTGGTGGGGCAGCGTGTTCACGCTGGTGGCGGATGCGACGATGTTCACGTCCTTGCTGTTCGGCTATGCCTACCTGTGGACGATCGCGCCGAACTGGCCGCCGCCAGCGTTCATCGACAGTCGCCTGGTCGAGCTTGGCGTCGGCGTGTTCGCCTTTGCCTTCGCCGCGTGGGCCGCGTGGCGCTGCCGCGTCGCCACTGCGGGCGGGCGGGCTGACCGCGCCGCTCGCCTCGTGGTCGGCGCTGCCGCCGGGATCGTGATCGGTGCGGCGATGCTGCTCAGTGCGGTGCTGTTGCGCCTGCCGCCACCCACGCTGCATGCCTACGCAGCAGCGGGCGCGGTGCTGGCCTGGTACGCGATCGTGCACAGCGCCATCGCGCTGCTGATGCTCGCCTTTGGCCGGGCGCGCCTCGCAGCGGGCTACGTGTCCGCGGCGCGCAGCCTGGACCTGCGCATCGCTGAGCAGTGGACGGCCTATGCGTGTGCGGTCGGCATCATTGCCCTGGCCGTACTGCATGTGCCGCCGCGGCTGGGAGTCGGTCCATGAGAGCGGCCGCACTGCTGTGGTCGGTGGCGGGACTGATTGGCTGGGCCGGCGCTTTCTCGCTCGTCTACGCGTTGCACGGCATCGGCTGCGCGAGCGACTGGCCGCAGATCGACGTGGGGCCGACCAACCTGCAGCGCGTCGTGCTGGCGGCAGCGTTCTTTGCCTGCCTCGTGGGCATGGCGGCACTCGCCGCGTGGCTGCACTGGCGTCCCGCCCGGGCGTTCGCGAACAGCGGCGAACCGGTGCTCGCGCGCCTGACGCGGGCTTGCGCCTGGGCCGGGCTGGCGGCGACCGCGTTCACGCTGTTTCCGGTGCTGACCAGTTCCGTGTGCCGATAGTGGCTCGGCTCGCGCGCGTTCTGCCTCGGAGGCACGCGCTGGCGCAGTCGCACGCGCGGGTGCGCGGTAGTGCGCCGTGCTGCGCCAAGCTCTAGCGCGCCTGCGCGGTTGGTTGCGCCTTCGTCACGCGCCAGACGGTGTTGGACAGATCGTCGGCGACGATCACGGCGCCGGCGGGATCGAACGTCACGCCCACCGGCCGGCCCATCGTCGTGCCATCGGCCTGGAAGCCAGTGACAAAGTCCACCGGCGGGCCGCTCGGACGCCCGTCCTTGAACGGCACGAAGATGACCTTGTAGCCGACCGGCACGGCGCGGTTCCAGCTGCCGCGCAGGCCGACGAAGGCGCCCTCGCCGAAGCGCTCGTCCAGCGGCGACGGCGAGAACGCAAGGCCCAGCGGGGCCGAGTGCGACTGCAGTGCATAGTCGGGCTTGACCGTGGCCTTGACCTTCTCCGCGTCGTGCGGACGCACGCGCGGATCGACGTTCGGTCCCCAGTACGCGTATGGCCAGCCGTAGAACGCGCCCTCGCGGACCGAGGTCAGGTAGTCGGGCACGAGGTCCGGACCGAGTTCATCACGCTCGTTCACCACGGCCCACAGTTCACGGCGACTCGGCTCGAAGGCAAGCGCGGTGGGGTTACGCAGGCCGGTCGCGAACGGCCGCGCGGCGCCCGTCTCGGCATCCACCTCCCACACCATCGCCCGATCCTCCTCGACCTCCATGCCGCGCTCGCCGACATTGCTGTTGGAGCCGATGCCGACATACAGGAACCGGCCGTCCGGGCTGGCGGTAAGTGCCTTGGTCCAGTGGTGATTGACGACGGCGGGTAGCGGCGCCACGGTCACCGGCGGCCCGCTCGCCTGGGTCTGCCCGGGCACATAGTCGAACCGCACCAGCTCATCCTGGTTGGCAACGTAGAGGCGGTTGCCGACCAGTGCCAGCCCATAGGGCGCGTTGAGGTTCTCCGCGTAGACCCAGCGGCCCTCGTAGGTGCCGTCCTTGTTCTCGTCACGCAGCAGGGTCAGGCGGTTGCCGCTCTCGACCGAGGTGTTGCCGCGCGCCTTGATGAACCCGGCGATGAAGTCCTTGGGCGTCAGCACCGGCGCGCCGCCGCCGCGACCTTCGGCCACCAGGATGTCGCCATTGGGCAGGACGAGCGTCTGCCTCGGGATCTTCATGTCGGCCGCGATCGCCGTGATGGTGAATCCCTCCGGCACCGTGGGCCGGCGGTCGCCCCACGGCCCCGGCTCGGCTATGCGCATGCTCGGCAGCAGGCCTCGCTGCGGCTCACCGAGGGCAGGCTCGGGGCCGAACTGCCCGACACTGGGCGCGTTGCCCAAGACCGCCAAGGTCGACGTTCCGGCAAGAAACGCGGCCGCGATTCCGATTCCGACCGCCTTCATCGCGTGCTTCCCGAGCGCAAGGCGGACACACCGAACCAGCTCGCGACAAGCGCCAGCAGAACGACGACGAGGGAAAGCCATAACCCGGCGGGCATCGCCGCCCAGCCGTCCTTGGCGTGCACCAACGAGTTGACGAAAGCAACCGCGACGGTCGATGCCAGCAGCAGCAGGTACAACGCACCGCGCCGAACGCGCGTGGCGCGCGATCGCAAGAGGTCGATCACCGCCCACAGCAGTGCGGCACCGGCGAACACCAGCCCGCCGGCGATCAGCCAGGACGCAAAATTGGTCCACTGGATCTGATAGCTGACCGCATAGGCCCAATTGCTCAGCAGTGCGCCGACGAACAGCGGCAAAGCGGAAAAGAGCAGGATCGCGTGCATGGACTCACCTCCTGGCATGCCATGACGTGGAGCCCCTCCACGCCGTTCGCCAGAAGGAGCAAACGCGATGCCCCTGCGGATTACTCCCTGTCGGTGGTCAGGCGTTCAGCGGCGGACGTTGCTTGCGACGCAGGGCCTGCTCGCCGCGGATGGGACCGGTCGCGCCGCCCATGTGGCCCCCCGCGCAGATCGCCGGTGTCCCCTGAGTCAAGTCGAACGCCGCCACACGACGAAACGTTCAGTGCCGCGCAGCACGCGACACCACCCAAGACGCGTCATGACACCGCGCCGCGCCCGTAACGACCGGTGAGCAGTCGCCCTTCGCTGAAGCGCGCCAGCGCATAGGGCGCCAGCGGCACGTCGGTCGGCAGGCCGAGCGCTGCCTGCGCCAGCACGCGTCCCACGGCGGGTGCAAGCTTGAAGCCGTGCCCTGAGAAGCCGTAGCCGACCACCAGGCCGGGCAGTTCCGGCAGCGGCCCGAGCACCGGGTTCCAGTCGGGCGTGACGTCGTACACGCCGGTCCACGAGGACGCGAGGCCGGCTTCGCCGAACGACGGGAAGCGCTGCGCCACCTGCTCGCCTATACCGGCGACAAAGTCCATCGAGATGTCGCCCTGCTCGTCATCGGGCGCATCGAGCACGTCACCAGGCAGGCCTTCGCTGACCAGCATCTGGCGGCCGCCGTAGCTGCGCGCGTAGAGCATGCCGTCGGAGGCGAGATCCTTGAAAACCGGCATCGCGTTCGTGTAGGGCTGCGGTCCTTCGAGCGCCAGTACGCGGTGCCGCTCGGCTACGACCGGCGTGGCGATGCCAGTCCAGCGCTCGATCTCGGTGGCCCAGATGTTCTGCGTGCTGACCACTACGCCGGCATCGATGTCGCCCTGCGAGGTGGATACGCCGACCACGCGACCCTCGACGATGCGCAGGCCCTGCACGTCCACGCCCTCGATGATGC
>LNFM01005712.1_pt1 | contig 21189 bp, 15 predicted proteins | sample 596031 | NCBI WGS metagenome assembly LNFM01 (sample SAMN04254537, study PRJNA301005) | activated carbon metagenome | isolation source: dual media filters at the Ann Arbor, Michigan drinking water treatment plant | place: USA: Ann Arbor
ATGCACGTCGATCCTCTATCTCCCTGATTCGACGAATCTTACTTCCTGGATTCGGGGGGATTCCTCAGAGCGCAGCGCAATCCGGGATCGCGGCAGTGCCGCTGCTCATCCCCGGCACCCGCGCCATGCGGTCTGGCTGCCGCGGTTCAACGCCGTGCAAGCCCCCGACCCCGGATTCCGCGATGCTGCATCCGGGCTACGCCAGGCGATACCGAGCTTTCATCATGCCGGGTGAGGCGGCGAACTCATGACCGCTGGGCTGACGCAGCAAGTCCAACATGGGCATCTCTGTTGGCACCCGTTCAGAACACACGCACCGCATTCGACTTGAAGCTCACCCAGACTTCGCCGCCCGGCCGCAGGGCCTGTGAGGTGAGCGCTTCGTGGGTGACCAGCGCCTGCAGGCGCAGCCCGACGTCAACCGTCACGAGCACCTCGCCGGCGTGCTCGGTGAGACTGAGCACCCGGCCCTGGCATACATTGCGCATGCTCGATTCGAGCCGCGCCTGCGACAGCACCACATGCGCAGGATCGATCGCGATGCGCGTGCCGCCCGTCACGTGATCGGGCACGTGCACGCGCAGCCGGCCGGTGTCGAACACATGATTCGCCGGATCGAAGCGACCGTCGAAAAAGTTCGGCAGGGCGCCGTGCCCGGCGCGCCCGTCGACGAGATTGACGATCGTCGAGGTCAGCCGCGCCGCGACCTCCGTGTCATGCGTCGAGAACAGCACGGCCCGGGTGCCGAGCGCCGGCAGCGACGCGATCAGGGCGACGAGTTCGTCGACCGCGCCGGCATCGAGATGGCTGAACGGTTCGTCGAGCAGCAGCACCTCGGGTTCGAGCGCGAGCGTGCGCGCAATCGCCACCTTCTGCGCCTCGCCGCCGGACAGGCTCGCGGCATGGCGCACGGCGAGCGGCGCGATGCCAAGACGCGCGAGCGTGTCGTCCGCCCGCGCGGCGGCGGCCGCTGTCGTCAGGCCGCGGAGTCCCAGGCCCAGCATCACATTGCCGCGCACCGTGCGATCGAACAGGTACGGGCGCTGCGCCACGAGCCCGGCGCGCCGGCTCAGGGTTGGCCGCGACACGGTCGTGACGGGCGTCTGCGCAAAGTGCATCTCGCCCGCATCGTGCGGCAGCAGAAACGCCAGCACTTCGAGCAGCGTGCTCTTGCCCGCGCCGTTCGGTCCGACGAGCGCCGTGACGCCGTCGCCACCGAGTTCGAGCGCCGGCAGGTCGAGCACCACGCGCCCGCTGCGCAACACGCGGACATCCTGGAAACGGTACAGCGCCGTCACCGGCGGACACCCTGCAGCAGGCTCAGCGCGAGATTGACGGCCAGCGCAATGACGACCAGCACGATGCCCAGCGCGAGCGCGAGCGCAAATGCCCCCTTGCTGGTCTCCAGTGCAATCGCGGTGGTCATGGTGCGCGTGTGGTGTTCGATGTTGCCGCCGAGCATCATCGCCACGCCCACTTCGCCGATCGCGCGGCCGAAGCCGAGGATCGTCGCCGCGACCAGCGCATGCCGCGCTTCGTGGATCACGATCAGCGCCTGCTGCCGCCGGTTCGCGCCGAGCGCGCGGCAGGTGAACGCGAGCCGCGGATCGCGCGCCTCGACGGCCGTCAGCACGAGGTTCCAGATCAGCGGTGCTACCAGCACGGTCTGCCCGATGATCATCGCGAACGGCGTGAACAGCAGCCCGTAGTCGCCGAATACGCCGCGCCGCGACAGCAGGCCGTACAGCACGAGCCCGACGACGACCGTCGGCACCGCCATCAGCGCGTTGAGGCCGTGCTTCAGCAGCGCCTTGCCGCGAAAATCGGCGAGCGCCGTCAGCACACCGGCCGGGACCGCGATCATGGAGGCGAGCCCGACGGCGCTCAGCGACGTGAACAGCGAGGTGGCGACAATCCGGCGCAGGTCGGCATCGAGGGCGACGATAAGCCCAAGACCGGTGCCCAGTGATTCCGCGAAGAAACCCATGCGCTCAGCCGTCGGCCTGCATCAGGGACCGGTGACCGGCTTGAACAGCGTTTCACCGTCGATCAGAAAGCCGCCGATCAGCGCCTGCCCGTGCGCGCCGGTCAGGAAGTCCGCGTACGCGCGCGCCGCATCGACGCGCACGTGGGGATGACGCGCCGGGTCCACGAGCATCACGTGGTAGGGGTTCGACAGCGCCGGATCGCCCGCATACAGCAGGTGCAGGTCGAGAGTCGCCCGGCGCGCCAGCCAGGTGCCGCGATCGGCGAGCGCATACGCGGGCATCTCGTCGGCGATCTGCAGCACCGGTCCCATGCCCTGCCCGGCGGCGAGATACCAGCGACCAACGGGTTCCACCCCGGCGGCGGCGAACAACGCGAGTTCCTTCACATGCGTGCCGGACTGATCGCCGCGTGACACGAATGGGGACTGCGTGCCCGCGATGCGCGCCAACGCGTCCGCAGCGGACTGCGCGGCCCGCACGCCGGCCGGATCCGTAGCAGGCCCGACGATCACGAAGTCGTTCGTCATGACCGGGCGCCGCTCGATCCCGGCGCCGTCGGCCATGAACGCCTCCTCGGCGGCCGGATCGTGCGCGAGCACCACGTCGACGTCGCCGTTGCGCGCGAGCGCGAGCGCCTTGCCGCTGCCGACGGCAATGACATCGACGGAGATGCCGGACGCCGCCTCGAACACGGGGTTCAGCACCGCCAGCAGGCCGGAGTCCTGCGTGCTGGTCGTGGTCGCGAGGCGCAGCCTTTCTGCCGCACTGGTGTCGAGTACGCACAGCAGCAACAGAGGGCACAGCATTCGAAGCATCGAAGAATCCCAGGCGTGTGGAAGCGGGCATCATGGAATGCGGCGTCGCGCGGGACAAGCGCGATGGACACGGGGAGGAGCACCGCGCGGTGGCCGCGCCCCTCACCCGAGAATGACCCTACGGTTCGGAACCGGAGGTGTTCTGCAAAAAACCAGTGTTGCAGGAACAGATGGCTGGTTCTGGTGCCACGAAATCGGTGTCGACCGCCGGCCACACCTGGCCGTTCGCCGCACTGTAGGCGGCATTGCTCGCCGTCACCGTGGGCGAGCCGTCGGTGAATTCGAACTTGCCACCGCCGCCCACGCCGAAACCGAAGCCCAGTGACAGGCCGTAGGGATAGCCGCCCTGCGCGCAGACAGGTCTTACTTCCCCCTGGCGCGACGCATAGCCGGCATCCGCGATCAGCAGCCAGTTGCCGCTGCCGCCAGCCGCAAATGGCACGAAGCCGTTGCGCGGATCGAGTTTCTGCAGGTAGCCCGAGCCGCCGCTGCCGAGGCCGACAACAAGGCTATGTCGGCCCTGTCGGTCGTACGCGCAGATCGCGGGCCAGGTCGTGCCATTGGCCACGTTGTAACTCGCCCAATTCGATTGTGCGAAACCGTTCGTGCCGAGCGGCCTGAAGCCATTCAAGGCATCGTCGAACACGTACACGCGACCGCCGTTGCCACTGCCACCGCCAGCGGCGATTTCGGCCAGACCGTCGCCGTCGAGATTGCCGACGGCCGGATAGACAGCGCCGTTCTGTGCGTTGTAGGTCGCAAACGGCCGGTGTAACCAGCCATTGCCATCCGGCGTTTTCACCGGCGTGTGGGCCGCGCCTGCGTCATCGAGGAGGTACAGCCAACCGTCACCGCCGCGGCCGTAGCCAACGACGAGTTCATCGCGCGTGTCGCCGTCGATGTCGCCGCAGGCCGGGAAGGTTTCGCCATTCGCCGCGATGTAGCCCTGCCAGTTGCCGGCGCGCACCCAACGCAGATGCGCGAAGCCGGTGGTGACGTCGTCGCGGATTTCGAGCCAGTTGCGGCCACCCGGCCCCATGCCGATGACGAGTTCACGTCGGCCGTCGCCGTCGATGTCACAGAAGGCGGGGCGCGACTCGCGCTGCGCGTTTCCGTAGCCCGCGAGTTCCGCGTTCGCGGCATAGTTCGGTGTCAGCTGGAGGCGCCGGTTGTCGCCGACGATCTCGACCGCACCATTGCCGCCAGCACCGAAACCCATCGCCGAGAGGCGGCCGAGCAGCGGCAGCGAGGCCGGATCGCGTGGATTGCCGCCGCCGCGATACTCCTGCAGATCGCTCGCGCCGTCGCCATCGCTGTCGGTGCCGGCATCGGCGACGAGCGGGTTGAAGCCGTTCGCGATTTCATAGGCGTCGTCGATGCCGTCATCGTCGCTGTCGGTGTCGTTGACCTGCGTGCCGCGCGCGATTTCGTCTGCGTTCGTCAGGCCATCGCCGTCGAAGTCGCCGGTGGCGCCATCGCGGCCCGTCGCGAGCCGCGGGTTGAGTCCGCGCGCGATTTCGAACGCATCGCTCATGCCGTCGTTGTCGTCGTCGGTGTCGGCATTGTCGCCGGTGCCGTCGCCATCGGCGTCAGCAGACTCGGCCGGGTTCGACGGAAACGCATCCGCAGCGTCGAACACGCCGTCGCCGTCGGTGTCCTGCGGATAGCCACCGCCGATGGCTGGAAAACTTTCCGACCACGCGGGACTGCCATCGACGGTGAACACCTGCTGGATGCGGCGCAGGCGTTGCGCAGCGCCGCCGTAAAGAAGGCTGACGCCGTCGGCGATAGTCAGCAGTTCGTGCTCGGCGTTGCCATAGAGATCGCCACACGCCACGCGATGCGGGACATAGCCGGACACGCGCGGCGCGTCGAGCCAGCCGTCGGCAAGCTGCCCGAGCGGGCGGCGTGTGGTCATGTCGAAAATCTGCACGCCGGCACCGCTCGCGAGCAGCAGTTCGCTGCGACCGTCGGCGTTCAAATCGCAGCTCGCCGGCCACACGGTGCCGTCGGTCGCCGCGTAGGACGGCGCGCCCAGTTGCAGCGTGGCACTGCCGTTCACGGTCAGCGGGCGCAGATTGTTGAGCGCGTCGTCGAAGATCTGCACCACGCCACCGCTGCCGGCCGCGCCGGCCACCGCGACTTCGGCCTGCGGGTCGGCGTCGAAATTGCCGACCGTCGGATACGTCGCGCCGTTGGCGGCGTTGTAGGTGGGCGCGGGCCGCAACAGCCACGGGCTGTTGCCGTCGACGCGGTTCAGCGGTGCGTAATTCGTGGTGGCATCGTCGAGCAGGAACAGCCAGCCGCCGCCGCCGTTGCCATAACCGACGACGATTTCGTCGCGGCCATCGCCGTCCAGATCGCCACAGGCCGGGATCGTCTCGCCGTTGGCGGCGAAGTAGACCGGTCGATTCGCGCTGCGAATCCACGCGAGGTGGGCAAAGCCGGACGCAGCGTCGTCTTTCACTTCAATCCAGCCACGGCTGCCGGCGCCGAGGCCAATCACCAGTTCCTGCGCCGGATCGTTGTCGACATTGCACCAGACCGGTCGCAACGAGCGCTGCGCGAGCGGGTAGCCGGCGAGATCGGCGTTGCTGTTGTCGAGGCTGAGCGTGCCGGCGACGTGCGTGGCATTGGGGTCCAGCATCCTGAAGCTGTCGACGAGATCCGCCTGACCCTGACCGTTCGGCCCGCGACCGATGATCGGTGCGCGGCGTGTGGGCGACGGTGTCGGGCGCGACGCGGCCGCGCGCGGGTCGGATCCGGCCTGGGCTTCAAACCAGTTCGCAAAGCCGTCGCTGTCCGCGTCCCACGCAGCATCGAGTGCGTTGTCCGGCTCGAAGCCATGGGTCATTTCGTAGAGATTCGTCAGGCCGTCGCCATCGAAGTCCCCGTTCGCGCCGTGCAGGCCCGTCGCCAGCGTCGAATCGAGGCCGTTGGCGGACTCGAAGGCGTCGCTCATGCCGTCGTTGTCATCGTCGGTGTCGGCGTTGTCACCAATGCCGTCGCCATCGGTGTCGCGGGATTCGGCAGGGTCGTTCGGGAACGCGTCTGCGCCGTCGAATACGCCATCAGCGTCGGTGTCGACGGGATAGCCGCCGCCGAGCGCCGGCCATTCGGTCTGCCAGCTGCGCGCGCCGTCACGCAGCTGCAAGGTCTGGATCTGCCGCAGCCGCAGTGCCGGCCCCGCATGCAGCGCGGCGCTGCCGTTGGCCTTTAGCGTAAGGATTTCAGCCTGTGCATTGCCGAACAGTTGGCCGCAGGCCACACGCTGCGGCGCGAAGTTCGCCACCATTGGCGCTTCGAGCCAGCCATTGGCCTGTGGCGCGTAGCTCACCGGTTGCCCGGTCAGCGTCGACATCACCTGCACGCCGGCGCCGGTCGCGAGCAGCAGTTCGCTGCGCCCGTCGGCATCGAGATCGCAGCTGACAGGCCACACGGTGCCGTCCGTCGTCGCGTAATTGCCGGCCGCACCGAGCTGCAGCCAGACGCCGCTGCCGACATTCAGATTGCGGAACTGGTTCAGCGCGTCATCGTAGAAGCGCACCCAGCCCTGGTTGCCGCGGCCGCCGCCGACGGCGATTTCGTCAGCGGCATCCGCATCGAAGTTGCCGACCGTCGGATACACCGCGCCGTTGACGCCGTTGTAGTCCGCCCAGTTGCGCTGCACCCACGGCGTGTTGCCTTCACCACGATTCAGCGGCGCGAAGTTCGCGACTGCGTCATCGATCACGAACAGCCAGCCGCCAGCACCTGCGCCGTAGCCGACGACGATTTCGTCGCGCCCGTCGGCATCGAGATCGCCGCAGGCCGGGAAGGTTTCGCCGTTCGCGGCGTGATAGGTCGGGCGTTCGCCGCCCTTGAGCCAGCGCAGGTGCGCGAAGCCGGTGGCGGCATCGTCGCGGATCTCCATCCAGCCGCGGCTGCCGCGCCCGTGGCCAATCACGAGTTCCTCGGCCGCGTCGCCATCGAGGTTGCACCACACGGGGCGCATTTCCTGCTGCGCACTGCCGAAATAGCCCGTGAGTTCCGCGTTGTTGCCACCGGGCGTCAGCGCGCCGGCTTCGAACGGGCCCGCGCCGGACTTCAGCATGCGCGCGGAATCCACGATCGCGAGCCGGCCGGCGCCCCCGCCGGCCGTGCCGACGAGGAGCGCGCTGCGGCCCGCGCCCACGGCGGGACGTGAACCCGCGTTGTTGAGCAGTGTGCCTTCCTGCACTTCGATCCAGTTGTTCCAGCCGTCGCCGTCGCGATCGGACAGCGCATCCTGGGCGTCATTCGGGCTGAGCCCGAACTGGGCTTCGAGCAGGTTCTTGAGGCCATCACCGTCGAGGTCGCCGTCTGCGCCGTTGGCGCCGCTCGCATCCTGGGGGTTCAGACCGGTGGCCAGTTCGAAGCTGTCGCTGATCCCGTCACCGTCATCGTCGGTGTCGGCGTTGTCACCGATGCCGTCGCGATCGAGGTCGCGCGACTCGGCGGGATCGTTCGGGAACGCATCAGCTGCATCGAAGACGCCGTCGTTGTCGCTGTCGAGCGGATAGCCACCCCCGAGCGCCGGCCACTCGGAGGTCCAGCTGCGCGCACCGTCACGCAAGCCCAATGTCGTCAGGCGCACGAGGTTCAGCGACGCGCCGCCGTGCAGCGCCCCGTTGCCCGCGGCATCGACCGTCACGATCTCGGCCTCGGCACTGCCCGCGAGATTCGCGCAAGCCACGCGCTGCTGCACGAAGTTCGTCGTCAGCGGCGTGCTCAGCCAGCCGTTGATCGCTGGGGTGAACGCCGCTGGTTGCCCGGTGGACATGTCACGCACGTGAAGGCCGGCACCGGTGGCGAACAGCAGTTCGCTGCGACCGTCGGCGTTCAGATCGCAGCTCGCCGGGAACACGGTGCCGTCATTGGCGGCATAGGGGCCGGCGCCGGTCACCTGCATCGAGGTTCCGCCGTTCACCGACACTGCGCGGAACTGGCGCAGGCCGTCGTCGTATAGGAAGACGCGGCCCTCGTTGCCGCGACCGCCGCCGACGGCGATTTCCTCGGGCGCATCCGCATCGAAGTTGCCAACCGTCGGATACGCCGAGCCGTTGCCGGCGTTCAGCGCCGGCAGGTTGCGGAAGATCCACGGACCGCCCGCGTCGCCCTGCGTCGACGGCGCGAAGTTGCGCAGCGCGTCTTCGAGCACGAACAGCCAGCCGCCACCGCCGGTGCCGTAGCCGACGACAATCTCGTCGCGGCCGTCGCCATCGACGTCACCACAGGCCGGATAGGTTTCACCATTGGCGGCGTGATAGGTCGGCCGATCGCCACCCTTGATCCAGCGCAGATGGGCAAAGCCCGTGCTGACATCGTCCTTCACTTCCATCCAGCCGCGGCTGCCCGGTCCGAGCCCGATCACCAGTTCCTCGGCCGGATCGTCGTCGACGTTGCACCACGCCGGCCGCAGATCCTGGCGGCTCGTGCCGACATAGCCGGCGAGGTCGGCGTTGCCGGTGTCGAGCGTCAGCGCGCCGGCTTCGAACGGGCCTTCGGTCGACAACATGTTCGCACTGTTGACGAAGCGTGCCGGGCCCTGCGCCACACCGGTGAGGCCGAGCAGCAGCGCTTTGCGGTTCGCCGTGATCGCGGGCTTCGTGTTCAGCGCGCGCGGGTTCGTGCCCTCGAGCGCCTCGATGCGGTTGGAGAACCGGTCGCCGTCGGCATCCGCGGCGCCATCTCCGGCACTCAGCGGGTCGAAACCGTTGGCGGCTTCATAGGCGTCATCCATGCCGTCATTGTCGTCGTCGGCATCGCAGGCATCGCCAAAGCGATCGCCATCGCGATTGGCCTGATCTGGATTCGCGAGCAGCGGGCAGTTGTCGGCGCTGTTCAGCACACCGTCTTCGTCGAGGTCGAGATCGCAGGCATCGCCGGCGCCGTCATTGTCGCCGTCGGTCTGCGCGGCATTGGCCACGGACGGGCAGTTGTCCTGCGGAAACTGCACACCATCACGGTCGACATCCACGCGCGCGCTGGTCAGCTCCGAGCGCGTACCGTCCTCCTCTATCCTGACGACCCCCAGTCCAGGTACCAGGTGCAACACGGTCTGGCTGTCGATGCGCTCGCCGGTCTCGGGTATCAGCATCGAGGTGGTAAGGGCCAACGGAATGCTGACGAAGTTACCGAATAGAGTCGAGACGTTCTCCGGCGCGCGAGTGCTTGCCGTATAGGTGACCGGAAACACACCCGTGAAACGCTGCCCGGTGGCGAGGTCGAGCAGGCTGGCGTTGCCACTCGTGCTTCCGCCGAGGGAGGTCCCGGCGGGCTGGAATTCAGGCGGGACGAGGTTGATCGGCGGTGAATACACCAGGTCGAGCGTGTTGCCGTCCTGGTCACGCCCATTGGAGCGGAAAAACTGCAGGCCATTGCTGCCGTGGGCATAGTATTCGAGGGTTTCGGGGCCCTGCAGCACCGACGTGACGGCGCCGTTGACGACGACGGTCGCGGACTGGATGCGTTCGACGCGCGTCTGGGTGCCTGGCCCGGCGTAGGTCCATTCGGAGTCCGGGGCGAGCGGGAAATAATCGGCGGCCCGCAGAGTGCCGTCGGACGGCACGATCCCCAGGTCTCGGCGTACGCTTTGCCCCTCGACGAGTGAAAATGGCCGCGTTGACTTCGTCACCGGATCGAAATCGCTGTCATTGGCACCGTTGACCGCTCGTGGCGCATAGAGGTGTCTGGCCCCGATGCTTTGGGTCACTCCAGAGTCCATGCCGCCGAACGCTGCCCGAAGGTTCGGGGCCGCCACCGGATGCAACTCGTAGCGCCCCTGCGCATCGGTCACTGCCGACAGTGCGCCAACAGCGATTCTGTAACCCGGGATGCCCGGTTCGGCGCTGTCGCGCACGCCGTTTCCGTTCTGGTCCCGCCAGACGGTGCCATGCACGGTGCCGTACGGGGTGGTGATGAGACCGGCGTCCAATGAGAGCGTGCGTCCCGCGCCCAGGGATTCCAATGGTGCACTGAGGCTGGTCGCGACGTCGATGTCGCTGTCGAGCGTGTCATTGTCGCCTGCGTCCTGTGGGGATACGCGCGAGAATTCGGCAGGGTTGTATACCCGTACGCGATAGCGCCCCGCCAGTGCCTCGAGCGTGAACCGGCCGTTGGCGTCGGTCCGTACAGATTCGGCCACGTTGCCGTTCGTTTCGTCCACCAGCCCGACAAGCACCTGCGCGAGACCCGCTTCGCCCTGATCGCGGATGCCGTCACGATCTTCATCCGACCACACGATGCCGCTGATCCTGTCGATCAACTCGACCAGGCCGAGATCGACGTTCGTCAGCGTGGTGCTGTTGCCGACCAGATTGACTACATCGGTGCGCGCGCTCAGCGTCGAATTGGAAGGCGCGAAAACAACCCCTGTCTGCGCGTCACTGTCCACTGCGTCATTGGCACCGACATTCTGTGCAGTCGGACGATACCTGAGTGAAGATTCCCCCTGCGAGTTGGATGCAAACGTATTCAGATGAAACCGGACAACCGCATCCCCCTCACTCGTGGTGATGCGGTAGCGCCCGGCACTATCGGTGAAAGTGTGATCGCTGAGGTACAGCAGATCCGGCTTCGACATCTGCACCTCGATCCCTGACACCGGTGGTTCTCCGGCATCGCGGACACCATTGCGATTGGTGTCGATCCAGATGGCGCCCTCTACATAGCTGGTGCGATCGATCAATCCGACGTCGATACTGTCGACTGCCTCGCCCTGGCCGATCGCCATCGTGGGCGAGCGGCCGTCGGCAGCAAAGTCGCTGTCACGCGTGCGATCCGAACCCTGGCCGCTGGGCACGAAATCGCCGATCACGTTGCGCTGCTCGACGACCGCGAACAGGTTTCCGGCAGCAGTCTTGAGCTCATAGCGACCCTGTGCGTCGGTGACGGCGATCTCCAAATTTTCGCCGCGTTCAGGGTTGTCGGAGTGCAAGCTCAACTTAACGCCGGGATAACCGGATTCATTGACGTCACGAATGCCGTTGCGATTCAAATCCCGCCACGCCGTGCCGCGCACGGTCGCGACATTGGCCGGCAACAGTGAGGAATTGAGCCAGGTGAGTTCGCCGGTGGTCAGGACGCCGTCGCAGTCGAGCGTGAAATCGATGTCCGTCGAGACCAGGTTCGGGCCCAGCGTTTCAAAGCTGTTGACGGTGAATTCGAACAGGGGCGGAGTCAGACGGTTGCCGCCACACTGAATCCCCTGCCGAACGTACTCGAGTTCCGGCGTACCATCGAGCATGGCCTGATGCGTGCGCGCCGTCTGGCGCCAGGTCCCGGGAGCCAGCGGCGCAGGCACATCTTTAGTCGAGAATATCAGGAGGGCAGTCTGGTCGGTCGTCGTGCCGGGCATGTTTCGGCGCAATACGTGGAACCCCAGCCGATCGATGCCGTCGTTGTCGCTAGGGTGTCCGGAATAGTCAGTCCCGCTGACCCCCACGGTGAATTCCGCGGTACTGGTCGTGACATTCCACTCGGCGGCTGGCGGGCCGCCCGGAAAGCTGGTGGCGCCGGAGAGGCGCAAGGAGCCCGTCATCGCCGCCTCGGCTACCCCCAGGAGCAAAGACACAGCGGCCGCGCACAGCGCTGCCCCAGTCCCCTTACTCCCCGGCCGTTGGCGGCTCACGCGTTTGTCTCTCCAGCCCAGGCCTCTGCGGGCCCGTGCGGGTCAGGCCGCTCTGTGGCGGCATGGGTAGCGATTGTCCGCCTGACTGGCGGGCTCGCACCAGTTTAAGGCAATGGCAGCGGAATCCGGCAGGGGGCCGGCCGCGAGTTTCCGGTAAAAATCGGTGTACGACGCCCCTACTTCCCGAGCACGCCGTCGCTGACCCGCCCGGCGTTGTTCATATGAATGACACAGAGAGAGCCGGAATCGATGTAATCGAGCCCGCAGGCAGCGCGCGCGTCCGGTTGCCCGCTGATTCGGCAATTGCCGGAACGCGTGCTAGCCTCCGGGCAAATCCGATGGAGTGCCCCGCGTGAATGCCCCGACCTCTTCCGCCACCGACGTTCGCGCGTCGCTGGCGGCGATCCATGCCGGTTTCGAAGCCACCGGCTACCTGTGCAGCGATGCCATTGCCACCGCCCTCTTCCTCGCGACGAACCTGCAGAAGCCCATCCTCGTCGAGGGACCGCCCGGCGTCGGCAAGACCGAACTGGCGCGCGCCACCGCGGCCTGGCTGGACAAGCCGCTGATCCGCCTGCAGTGCTACGAGGGGCTCGACGAATCGAAGGCGCTGTACGAATGGAAGTATGGCAAGCAGCTGCTGTATACGCAGGTGCTGAAGGACAAGCTCGGGGACCTGATGGCCGGCGCGAAAGGCCTGGCCGAATCGATCGCGCGCCTGCACGAGTTCGACGACACCTTCTTCAACACCGAATTTCTCGAACCGCGGCCGCTGCTGAAGGCATTGTGGGAGCCGGGCGGCGCGGTGCTGCTGATCGACGAAATCGACAAGTCGGACCAGGAATTCGAAGCCTTCCTGCTCGAGATGCTGCAGGACTACCAGATCTCGATTCCCGAACTCGGCACCGTCAAGGCCACCGTGCCGCCGGTGGTGTTCCTGACCTCGAACAACACGCGGGAACTCGGCGACGCGCTGAAGCGGCGCTGCCTGCATCTGCACATTCCGTATCCCGACGCGAGCCTCGAGCGCCGGATCATCGCGAGCCGCGTGCCTGATTTGCACGACAGCATCCGGCACCAGCTGGTCGGTTTCGTGCAGGGCCTGCGCGCCCTCGATCTGAAAAAGACCCCGGCGATTTCCGAAACCATCGACTGGGCGCGCGCGCTGCTGCTGTTGCACGCGGACGAGCTCGATGTCGAACTCGTGCGCAGCACGCTGAACCTGCTGTTGAAGTTCCAGGACGACATCACGCAGGTCGACAGCGAGCTCTATCGCCTGATCTCGGCGGCCCACAAAGTCTGAGGGCACGGTGAGTCTCGTCCTCGGCAATTTCCTGCAGGCCCTGCGCGCGTCGGACGTGCGCGTGTCGACCAGCGAAGGCCTCGACGCTGCCGCGGTGCTCGGCGCGATCGGCTTCGACGACCGCAGGCTGCTGAAGACGGCGCTGTCGCAGGTGCTCGCCAAAACTCTCGACGACAAGTCGCGCTTCGATGAATGCTTCGATCAGTTCTTCCAGGCCGAGGATCTGCGTCATCTGCCACCGGCCGACGGGCAGCCCGACGGCGACGACGCAGCGGACGACGGCGCGGCAAACGGTGAAGCACCGGGCGATACCACCGATCCGGCTGCGACCGAGGGCGAGGCGGCAGGGCAGCCCAGTGAGCCCGGACTCGAGGCCCTGCTCGAAGGCGGCGATCGGGCCCGGCTGCAGATGGCGCTTGCCGGCGCGGCGCGCGAAGTCGGCATCACGGACATCAAACTGTTCACCCAGCGCGGGATGTATTCGCGGCGCATGCTCGAGGCGATGGGCGTGGAGGCGCTGGAACGGCGGCTCTACGATCTGCGCCGCCGCGGCGAAGAAGCCGAAGCGGAGCGGCTGCGCGGCCGGCTGGCCGTGCTGCGCGAAGACGTGCTGGCCCTCGTCGATCGGCAATTGCTGCTGCTGACGGCCAACGCCGGCACGCGGCTGCGCGAGGAGATCCTGCAGCAGGTGCCGCTCGCGCGGGCCGAAGTCAGCGACTTCCGGATTATGCAGGCCCTGGTGCGCAAACTCGCCAGGAAGCTCGTCGCGCTGCACTCCAGACGCCGCAAGGTAGCGCAGCGCGGCGTGCTCGACGTGCGCCACACGATCCGCCGCAACATTGAATTCGACGGCCTGTTGTTCGACATCGTCTGGCGTCGCAAGAAGATCGAGCGGCCGAAAATCGTCGCTGTCTGCGATGTCTCGGGCTCGGTCGCGAACTACGCGCGCTTTCTGCTGCTGTTTCTGTACAGCGTCGCCGAAGTGCTGCCGAAAGTGCGGGCCTTCGTGTTCTCGTCCGTGCTCGCCGAAGTCACGGAGCTGTTCAAGACCCACGACGTCGAGGAAGCCGTCGCGCTGACCCTGCAGAAACATGGCTGGGGTTCGACCGATTACGGCATGGCCTTCGCCCAGTTGTGCGAGCAGGCGCTCGACGACATCGATCACCACACGACCGTGCTGATTCTCGGCGACGCGCGCTCGAACTATGGCGACCCGGGGCTGCGCGAACTGCGCCAGATCCATGAGCGCGCACGCCGGGTGATCTGGCTGAATCCGGAGTCGCGCGGGTTCTGGAATGTCGGCGACTCCGAAATGCCGCGGCTCGCGACCGCCTGCGACCGGGTCGACACCTGCCGCAGCCTGCGCCACCTCGAACGTCTGATCGGGGAGCTGATGCGCACGGCCGTGTGAAGGCCTGCGCTCTGCGGCGGTCTTCGCCGGCCGCCACCGGGGGGCCGGCGTGCACGGGGGCTGACAGAAGCAGCCAAGCCGCTTCCTGCGTCAGCACCACCGTCACGAGGCGCCTGCCTCGCCGGCCTCATGCAAGCTCGATATCGCCCGGGTGCAACGAAGTGGAACCCGGGACCTGTGGGATCTGACTGGCCGCGCCCGGGTTCCGCGCTGCGCGCTACAGCCGGGCTACACGCGGGCGCCGGGCAGGCATCTTCACAGCCACTGACGCGATGAGCCGAGGGTTTCGCCCAGGATCACTGCCAGTCACCGAGATCGGCGCTCAGCCATTCAGCGCGTCCACGCCGCTTGGGCTTGCGGCCACCTGTTGACTGTTACTATATTACGTTCCAGACAACACGGTCGGCCACGCCAACCGGCAGTTTGCGTGTGGCTGGAGACACGCAGGCCTGGCGCGCCCGAGGCACCGGCACGGAGATGCCCGCATGAACGCACCGCTGCAGCTTCCGATCCTGTCGGGCGAGACGTCCTGGCGCGAGGCCGCGCGCCTCGCCGATCTCGCCGACATCTGCGCGCCGACCCTGAACTTGGTGTATCTGCCGCGCGCATTGCCGCAACCCCTGCTCGCTGACGTGACACGCCAGTTGCCACACGGCCGCGGCGAGCGGCGCGTCGTCACGGCGGCCGCCGATCCGTGCCTGGACGGCCTGCTGTTCGATGGCGGGGCCCGCGCGCTGCACGCTGACTGGCGTTTTCTCATCGACGTATACGCCACGTTGACCGACGCGCAGACCGTGGGCTTGCGCCTGCACGTACTGACCGGGGCGATGTGTCCGCGCTTCCACACCGATCGCGTGGGCCTGCGCCTGATCTGCACCTATGCCGGCGCCGGCACCGAATGGCTCGCGAATGAGGACGTCAGGCGCGAGCGGCTCGGGCATCGCGCGGACGGTCTGTCCGACGAGCACAGCGGTGCCGTGTGCGGCCCGGTCCGGCGTCTGCCGACGGGCGCGACCGCGCTGCTGAAGGGCGAGGCATGGCCGGGCCACGAAGGCCGCGGCTGTGTGCACCGTTCGCCAGCGGCTGAGGACGGCGTGCCACGCCTCATTTTCACCATCGACGCGTTGGCAGACCGGTGATCCATGGCACGCGTGCGTCGGGTCGCCGGGCCTGCGCCTGAAGGCGGCAGCAGCACGCCGGTGACGCTCGCCCGCCTGTTAGCATGCGCCACGTCAAATACTGCGAAGACCAGAGGATGCCTTCTAGCCGTGCCAGCTTGCTGCTCGCCGTGCTGTCGCTGCTGCCCGCCATCGCCGGTGCCGCGGAAGGCGCGCACGAGCACGGCGTCGCGACGCTGCAGATCGTCGTCGACGGCAACATGCTGCAGGCGAACCTCGAGATCCCGGCCCATGACGTCGTTGGCTTCGAGCATGCGCCGTCGACCCCGGGGCAACGTGCGGCCGTCGAGACGGCGCTGGCACGATTGCAGGAGCCCGGACGCGTGATCGCACCGACGCCCGACGCCGGCTGCGTCGCCACGACGACGCAGGTCGAGGCGGCACCCGGCCGTGGCAATGACGTTTCCGCCACCGCACACGCCCATGCTGACGACGAACCATCCCATGCAGATTTCCGGCTCGCCTGGACGCTGCGCTGTGCGCAGCCGGCGGCGCTGGACAGTGCGACCACCGGCCTGTTCACGCTGTTGCCCGAGCTCGCGCAACTGCGCGTGCAGGTCATCGGCCCGCTGGGCGCGCGCGCGCTGATGCTCGCGCGGCCCGACAGCGTGATCGAATTCGCCGCCGACTGAGCAGGCGCTCAGCGATCTCCTGCCAGGGCGCCGCTCGCCAGCGCCGCGTCGCGATCGGCCGGCAGCTGAAACTGGGGAGTGTCGTCACGCGGCTGCCGCGAGTCCTGCCCCTCGTTCGACGCGGCCGCCTGTTGCCATTCGCCGTCAGCATCCCAGCGATTCGGCAGGCACAGCAGCGTGCCCGGCAGCGGTGCGTGCTCGAGGCCGGACAGCGCGGCCGCCAGGATCGCATCCTGGTCGGCCACATCGAACGGCTTGCCGGCCGAGTGCCCGAGCGGATAGTCGACGAAGGTCGCGCGCGGCGGCCGGCCCGCACCGAGAATGTCGAAGGCGCTGCCAAGACACATCGTCGCGATGCCGTGTGCTTCGAGGTGCCGTGCGACCAGACTCACGGTCTGGTGACACACGGGTCACATCGCAACGAGCAAGGCGGCATCGACCTCCTGCGCGCGCATCGCCTCGAGCACCGCGGGTGCGACTTCCTCGCGCACGCGCCGCTGCGAGTACACGCCGCCCATGCACGACAGCAGTGTGTCGGCAAGGCTGCCGATGACGCCGAGCCCGACCAGCCGGCGCAACGCGCGCGACGGGAAGATGCAGCCCGGATCGCGCCGCGGATCGACCAGATAGTTCTCGGTGATGTGCGAGAAGCGCAGCTCGGCGTCGGGCGTCGTGGCCGGGATCTCGCGGATCGAGCAGTCGTCACGGTAGTGGTACGCCACCTGGCCGAGCGCGTACGCGCCGGAGGTCGACAGCAGGCCCAGACGCGCCTCGCGCAACGGTTTGCGGAGCGGCTGCCACGCGGGCGGACTGTCGGCGGCGAACCAGCGATAAGGCTGATAACCGAGGCGCAGGTAGCGCGCGGTGATAGCCTGCATGTACATGACCGGCATGGCGTGCCTCCTCGGGCGGCGAATGCCGGTCAGCATAAGGGCGGCATTTGCCGCTGTCACGGCGCGCGCCGGCGCGCGTCAGCGTCGGCGCGCCTTATAATCCGGGCCAGCGCCTTCGCGCCACGCAGTCCAGACAGAGGCAGTTCCCGCATGACGGTCGATGACGGAGCAGGCGAATGGCGCGATCGACTCGTCATCGACGGCAGCGCCGACGCGCCGGTCGTGCGTCTCACGGGCACCTGGTCGCTGCGCGGCCCGGTCACGCGCTATGTCGAGATTGCGCCGCGACTCGCGGCCGCCAAGCGTGTCAGCCTCGGCGCGCAGGATCTGAAAGCCTGGGATTCGAGTGCGGTGAATTTCCTGGCCGCGCTGCTGCGCGACTGTGAGGCACGCAAGATTGCCGTCGACCAGACCGCGCTGCCCGAGGGCCTGCGGCGCCTGCTGACGCTCGCCTTCGCGGTGCCGCCGCCAGCCAGCGTGCGCGGCACGCCGCAGGCGCCGGGGCTGCTCGCCGCGCTTGGTCAGCACGCGCTGACGGTGTGGCGCGACCTGCCCGCAATGGTCGAGTTCGCCGGTGAAATCACGCTCTCGCTCGGGCGCTTCTGCACCGGCCGCGCCCGCTACCGGCGGCAGGATCTCGGGTGGCTGATCGAGGAGGTCGGCCCGCGCGCACTGCCAATCGTCTCGCTGATCAGCTTTCTCGTCGGCACCATCCTCGCCTACATGGGCGCGGTGCAGCTCGCGCTGTTCGGCGCCGAGATCTACATCGCCGACCTCGTCGGCATCGGCGTGGTGCGCGAAGTCGCGGCGCTGATGACGGGCATCATCCTCGCCGGCAGAACGGGCGCGGCGTATGCGGCGCAACTCGGCACGATGCAGGTCAACGAGGAAATCGACGCCTTCCGCACGCTGGGCGTGTCCCCGATCGACTATCTCGTGCTGCCGCGGATGCTCGCGCTGCTGCTGATGGTGCCGCTGCTGACGCTCTACGCGGGCATCGTCGGCATCCTGGCCGGCATGCTGATCGCGGTCGGCGTGTTCAATGTCGGCATGTACGAGTACTACAACGAAACGCTGACCGCGCTCGAGCTGAAGCACTTCGCGGTGGGCGTGATCAAGGGCACGGTCTACGGCGGGTTGGTGGCCTTCGCCGGCTGCCTGCGCGGCATGAATTGCGGGCGCAGTGCGCAGGCGGTCGGCGAGTCGACCACCTCGGCTGTGGTGCTCGGCATCCTGCTGATCACGATCTCGGCGTCGGTGCTGACGATCGTCTTTCACAAACTGGGCATCTGACGTGACCGCCGCGCCCCACATCGAGGTTCGCGATCTGACGATGGCCTATGGCGACTACGTCATTCAGCGCGATCTGAATTTCACCGTCAATCGCGGCGACATCTTCGTGATCATGGGCGGCAGCGGCTGCGGCAAGAGCACCCTCCTGAAGCAGATGATCGGCCTCAACCGGCCGAGCAGGGGCGCGGTGTTGTACGATGGCGAGGATTACTGGGCGGCGAGTCCAGAGGCACAGGTCGAACGGCAGCGCAGCTTCGGCGTGCTGTTCCAGGCCGGCGCGCTGTGGAGTTCGCTGACGCTGGCCGAGAATGTGGCGCTGCCGCTGCAGGAATTCACGGGGCTCACGCCCGACCTGATTCGCGAAATCGTGTCGCTGAAGCTGTCACTGGTCGGACTCGCCGGTTTCGAGGCCTTCTATCCGTCGGAAATCAGCGGCGGCATGAAAAAGCGCGCCGGGCTCGCCCGCGCGATGGCGCTGGATCCGGAGATCCTGTTCTTCGACGAGCCTTCGGCCGGTCTCGATCCGCTGAGTTCGCGGCGCCTCGACGAGCTGATCCTCGAACTGCGCGACAGCCTGGGCGCGACGATCGTGCTCGTGACGCACGAGCTGGCGAGCATCTTCGCGATTGCGAACAACTCGGTGTTCCTCGACGCGGACACCAAGACCATGATCGCGACGGGCGATCCGAAAGCACTGGCAAGGGGCGACGTGGAAAAAGTCCGCAACTTTCTGCAACGGGGCGGCGCATGAGCAAACAGGCGAATCCCAAGGTCATTGGCGGCTTCGTGCTCGGCGCGGCCGCGCTGGTCGTGGCGGCGGTGCTGCTGCTCGCCGACGGCGGGTTCTGGCGCAAGCGACCGTCCTACATCATGTATTTCGAAGGCTCGGCGACGGGCCTGCAGATCGGCTCGCCCGTGGTGTTCCGCGGCGTGAAGATCGGCAGCGTCGAGAGCATCGGCCTGTCGGTCGACGAGAAGAAGTTCAACTTCCTGGTGCCTGTTGTCGTGCGCACCGACGAATACGTGCTGAAGAACCTCGAAGGCCAGTCTATCGCACTCGGCGACATCGCCGAGAACTCGGAGCTCGCCCAGCGCGGCCTGCGCGCGCGCCTGAAGACCTGGAGCTTTCTGACCGGCCAGCTGTACATCGATCTCGACTTCTACCCCGATCGTCCGCTGACGCTGTACGGCGGCGACACGGGTATCCCGGAAATCCCGACGCTGCCGACCGAGGTCGAAGAGCTGACCAACAAGCTCGACAAGCTGAACGTCGAGAAGCTCGTCGAAGACATCTCGATGATTTCCGAGTCGGTGCGTGAACTGGTGACCTCGCCCGAGGTGTCGCATGCGCTGACGAGCCTCGACCAGACGCTCGAACATCTCTCGTCGCTGACGGCGCGCCTCGACAAGCGCGCGACGACGGTCACCAACGATGTGCAGTCGGTGATGAACGAGGCGGCGGAAACGCTGCGCGTGACGCGCACCACGCTCGAAGAGAGCGCCGCGACCCTGCGCGCCGGCCGCCAGACCCTACAACGCATCGACGAAGGCGCGGCGAACGTCGCGGCGCTGACTCGCGGCGACAGCGGCCCGATGCGCGCAATCACCCGCGCCAGCGAAGAACTCGCGGAGACGGCCAGGGCGCTGCGCGCGGCGACCAGCGAGAACTCGACGACGCACTACCAGATCAACGAAATGCTCGAGGAAACGACGTCCGCCGCGCGCGCGCTGCGCCTGCTCGCCGAGGCCCTCGAAACGCAGCCCGAGTCCGTGCTGACCGGCCGCGGCGACGACGAACCGTGAGGACACCGATGAGCGCTGTGATTTCCCGCGCCTGCCTGCTGACGCTGCTGCTGTGTGCCGCGGCGTGCTCGCGCACACCGCCGGCCCAGTACTACCTGCTGAGTGCGCCGCCCGGCGCGGCCAGCGCCAAGGCGCTCGAGGGTCCGCGCCTGGGGCTCGGGCCGATACGCCTCCCGGAGTATCTCGATCGGCCGCAGATCGTCAGCTGGGCCAACGACACGCGCCTGAACCTGTCGAATCGTCATCGCTGGGCCGAGCCGCTGCGGGACTCCTTCGCACGTTCGCTGCAGGCGCAGCTCGCGCTGGCGTTGCCGACGACGCAGATCATTCCCTATCCATGGCGCGGCGCGCCGCCGCCGCCGCGGCAGATCACGGTCGACGTGCAGCGCTTCGAACGGGCCGCCGACGGCACGATGCGCCTCAGCGCGCGCTGGACCGTGCAACAACGCGCCGCCGACGCCACGCCGCGCGTGCTGCTCACCGACCTGAGCCTGCCGGTCGGTGGCGCCGCCGACGACTACGATGCACTGGTCGCCGCCGCGTCCGCTGCGGTCGGCGCCCTCGCACAGGACATCGCGCGTCGTCTGCCCGCGGACTGAACGCACCCGACTCTCGATCACCCAGCCCGAGGAGGAACTCCCATGCAGCCCCAGATCGTCGTCCCCCCGACCATGCAGAACATTTTCGAACGCTTTCACTACGCGCCCGCCGTGCGTATCGGACCGTGGATCACCTGTGCCGGCCAGGTGGGGCGCGACGCCAACATGCGCGTCGTCGAAGACCTCGAAGCGCAGATCGTGCAGGCCTGGGAGAATGTGAAGATGGTCCTCGCACAAGCCGGTGCCGGCTTCGAGCATGTGTATGCGATGACGACCTATCACGTCGGCATCCAGGAACAGCTCGCCCTTTTCTGCGAGGTCAAGGACCGCTACATCCTGCGCTCGAACCCGCCGCCGGCGTGGACCGGCGTCGGCGTGACCGCCCTGACCTTTCCCGGCCAGGTCGTCGAGATTCAGGTCAATGCGTACGTCCCGGAATGAGGGTGGCGGGCGCCCTCGCGGGGCCGTCTTGAACGGCAGTCACGTCAGACGTCAAGACTTTTTTTGATTTGATGCTGCCATTTCCCGAAAAAGGGGCGTAGAGTACCCACCATTCCCGCCGCGCCGCATCTGGTGCGGCACCACCTCCCCCCGTCGCAGGCCTTCTGGATCGTCTACTCCACC
>LNFM01015234.1_pt1 | contig 21189 bp, 19 predicted proteins | sample 596031 | NCBI WGS metagenome assembly LNFM01 (sample SAMN04254537, study PRJNA301005) | activated carbon metagenome | isolation source: dual media filters at the Ann Arbor, Michigan drinking water treatment plant | place: USA: Ann Arbor
GCATCGTCGATCACGATGGTGCGAATGCCGGCCGGCAGCAGAAGACCGCCCTTGATTTCGGACCGCCTCAGAATGACCGTCGCGACACCGGCGTCGCGAACGATCGCGGCGACGCGCTCTGCCGGATGTTGACGATCGATCATCACACAAGGCCTGCTCGACGCCAGGCAGGCCAGGATCGCGACGGGATACGCGGCTTCGTTCGGAAGCAAGATGCCGACAGGTTGTCCGGCAGGGACGGAGGCATCGATCCTGTGACTGAGACGCCGGCATGCCGCCCAAACCTGTGCGTAGGTCAGATGCCCGGCAAGATCTTCACAGGCAACCCGATCTTGGAATTCCTCCGCGGCAGACTGGAACAGGTCGAGCACCGGTCGATCGATCCAGTCCTCGCGAAACCGACGGAACGGAACAGTCGGGCCATTCAGGTCGAGTGGCGGAACGCTCGGATATGACCACGGGACATCTGATACTCGAACGGAGGTCATCTTCTTTCGGACGAATCCAATGGCTCTCGATGGCCGATGTGGTGAGTACTCGCACCAGGTCTCGTCGACCGGTTTTCCTGCATGACAGTCTGCGGGTCGAACGCGTCAACTCGCTCGATACGGCGCTTCAGCCCCGCTATTGCGAGCTTCGATTCATCGAACGTCAGGGAGGCAGATTTCCGAAGTGCTGGCGTGGGGCGACGGGCCATGATCCCCGCAGGATGACCCAAGGGCCTGTGGATAGGTTCTCAAAGGCTGTGCGGAAAAACTGTGTGGATCCCACCAGAAGAATGCCCTTTTTACTGGGCTTCCAGGGAATGGCGGAGGGTTTCTCCGCGCCGTGGGGTATCGGGGCGAGCCTCGAAATCCCTGGCCTGTACCCCCGAAACGCCCGGAGCCGATCGGGAGTGTTGGCGCTTGGAGGCGCACACCCTCGCCCTTGCGCCGATAGGCCCATCCCAAGGGCAAGCGGAAATTGCTTCTGAACGGGGCCGCGAACGACTTGTCGTCAAGGACTGACCACGATAGCGGCGGCCAGTGACCGCCGTCAGGCGGTTCAGCGCCGTGCCAGAGCCTTCGCGAGCACCGCGCGCAGCGTTTCGGGTGTAATCGGCTTGCTGACGTACCCATCGCCGCCGGCCGCCAGGAAGCGCTCCTCATCGCCTGCCATCGCGCTGGCCGTCACGAACACGATCGGCACGCGACTCCGGGGCCCCTCCTCCTTGCGGATATTCCGCGTCGCCTCGAGCCCATCAAGACGTGGCATCTGCACGTCCATCAGAACGGCGTCGTAGTCGTTAGCCCGCACAGCGGCCACGGCTTCGTTGCCATCATCGACAAGATCGCATGTGTGTCCGTCACGCGTCAGGAGAGCCTCGAGCAGAATCCGCATCGTCGGGGCATCGTCGGCGACCAGAATCCGCCGCGCGGCCGGCGGTTGGTCCGTGGCCCGGCCCGCGGTCGCGGGAACCGTGTCGACAACCGGCCGGCAAGGCAGGTCGACCGTGAACAGCGACCCTCGGCCGGGACTCGACTCGACAGAGATGCTGCCCCCCATCAGCGCGAGCAGCTGGCGACAGATCGGCAGGCCGAGCCCCGTGCCCCCAAACCGGCGGGCGATACTTTCGTCAGCCTGCACGAAGCTCTCGAAGATGCGTTGCTGCATTTCGGGCGCCATGCCGATGCCAGTATCGGCCACAGTGAGAAGTAGTCGGTGTCCCGCATCAACTGTCCGGGCCTCGACGGACACCGTGCCTTGCGACGTGAACTTCACGGCATTGGAAAGCAGATTGAGGAGCACCTGTCGCAGGCGCCCCTCGTCGCCAAGTATCTGCTGCGGCAGATCGTCGGCGATGCGCACCTCCATACGGTTGCCACGCTCCTCCGCCGCTGCCGCCACGAGCGGTATCGTCGACTCAACGAGCGCGCGGACCGAGAAAGGAGTCGACGTCACGGCCAGTCGCCCTTTCTCCAGCTGTGCGAAATCCAGAATGTCGTTGACGATCGTCAGCAGATGACGGGCCGCGTGTTCGGCCGTGTCGAGGTACTTGCGAACGGCGGGATCGGTGATACCCGGCTTCGCCAGCTCCAGCATGCCGAGGACCCCAGCCAGGGGCGTTCTCACTTCATGGCTCATATTGGCGAGGAAGAGCGACTTTGCGCGATCGGACGCCGTTGCCGCGTCGCGGGCCAGCGCCAGTTCCGTGACCCGCTCCTCGATGTCGGTCGCCATCCGCGAGATCGCGGAAGCGAGAATAGTCAGTTCACTGGTGCGGCTAGTGATCCGCGGCCGTACGGAATAGTCGCCCTTGCCGATTGCTTCCGCCGCCTGGACAAGCTGGTTCAATGGACGGGTCACCTGACTTTGCGCGATGGCAAAAGCCAGCATGAAGGCCGCGATCGCAAGGCTCGATATCACGATAACGCGCGTCATCAACTCGCGTCGGATTTGGTCGACTGCCGCCAGTGAGAAGGCAAACCGGGCGAGGCCCAGCCTCTGGTGCCCGAAGGACAGGGCCACCTCGAACAATTGCAGGACGGTGCCGTCGGCTTGGGGCACTGTCAGTCCCTTGAAGGGAACGGAAGGCCCGTTGCAGTCCGAGAGCGGCCCGGCCGCCGCGATCAGTATTCCCCGGCTGTCGCACAGAAGTAGCGCCTCGAAGCTGCCGGCCCGGACACTTTCCGACACGGAGTCGACAACACTGGCGTAGTCTCGTTCTATCAGCGGCGCTGCGAACATGGCGTTGAGCAATTGCCCATCGGTACGCGCACGGGCGTGAAGTTCGACCAGCAGCGCCTCGCGCATCTGGATCGACTGCGTATACGTGAGGGTGATGGCAGTGCCAGTGATGGTGATCAGCCCGAGCAGCAACAGGCGTACTCGAAACGAGTTACGCCAGCGCCGTCCACCGACGACGGCCCGCGCGATCCAGCCTCTCAGCGTACGCATGGCGCGGCACCGGTGGGCGCCCGCGAGATCAACGAAGCTGCTCGCGGGTTTCGGCAGTTACCGAATCGATCGTCTCCAGGTCCTTTTCGGGCACGGGGCTGATGGCTCGTACGCCCGTCAGGGTGGTGAACTCTCGACCAAGATCCGTTGCTGGAAATGCCATGAGAGCGGCCCTCAGCACAGCAGCCCTGTCGGCCGGCATGGCGCGCCCTTGCAGCAGCAGGAAGTTCGGCAGTCTGGCAAACTCTTCCATCACCGACAGACGTTCGCCGATCTCGGGCCGGATGGCACGCAGTTCACCGGCACTCATCATGGCCAGCGGCGCGCTTCCCGAGGTCAGCACCTGGGCGAGACTGTCCTCGTTGCGTGTCCAGACCACCTCGTAGTCGGCGCCAGCCGACAGCCCGCGCTGTCGCAGCCAGTTCTTCCCGACCAGAACGAGCATCGACTGCGGGTTGGACACCGCGAGTGCCTTGCCGCGCAGCGCCTCGATCGAAGCGGCCGGCGCAGCCTTGAGCGTCACCAGCAAGGCGGGAATCGCAGGCTCGAATCCGGCTATCAGCGTCAACCCTGCGTCCTGCTGGGCGATCCGCCCCAGATTGGCCGCCGTCACCACGAGATCGTATTCCCCGGCCACGGTGCGGGCCTGAAAAGTGCGGAAGTCGGGTGCCGTCGCGATCTCGACGGGCATGCCCAGCGCCGCCGAAAGATGATCGCGCAGCGGCCTGTAGTTCGTGAGAAGAACGCGCGGGCTGAGGTTGGGCAGAACGCCGACCTGAAATGCCTGCGCCCAGGCTGGCAGCGCGCACGCAAGACTGGTCACACAAATTACCAGACCGGTGGCGATCGCTCGGATGTTCATTGCTTGTCCCTTTCTGGCGCTCGGGACGCGGGGTTGCACCGTCCATGCCAGTAGCAAAAGCACGTAAAAGCGCGATTTCAGGGGGATTCGGCCGCCCGTCGTCTTTGCAAAATGCAAAGATCGATCTGGTGATCCTTCCAGGATTTGCAAATTGCAAAGGACGGCACCGGCACTGCGAGCAAGCCGGCGGCGCAGGAGAACGGGCGACTACGAACCGCAGCGGGGGCTTATCGGGAACTCGGACGGTCCCTAACCCGCTCTGTCCAACTCAATCGTGCAGGACGATTCATTTGGCCCCTTCGGGCTCTCCTGTTCCGCTCGAATGAATGCCGTGGCCCTGATTTGCGATCCTGACAATGCACCTGAAAACGAGCCAACCAGTACCTTCGGGTTTCCGTGTCTGAGGCGACCATTGATCGAACCGGAATACCTGTTTCCGGAAATGTTGACCGTCACCGTTGTGCCCGTGAGGTTGCCGGTGGTGGTTGCGGACCCCTGCCCGCCAGTCACTGGGACCATTATTGGAATCGGACCCGGCCAGTAGGCGCACCGTGCAGTCCCGGTCCAACGCGTGATCGCGGCGGGTACCGTGGCTGGTGCAATGGCCCCGGCCGACGATGATGTCACCGCCGGCGGCACCGTTGCGGGCGGTGGCGCAGCCGCCGCTACCTTCGCTCCTGCCTCTTCGTCGGATTTCTTCTTTGCGTCCTCGATCTTCTTTTGCTCGTCGCTGTATTTGGCGATCGCAGGCGCACCCTCTCGCAACAGTTCCTGATGCTGCGCACCCGTCAGGAAACCCGTCACCGAATGATTGCGAGCCCTCTGCCAGCTGGCGATCATGTCGCGCGAGCGCGGCCCAAGCGCCCCGTCGTTGCCGCGGGTATCGAAGCCGAGCGACGTCAACGCGACCTGAATCAATTGGCGGTGGCTCGGCGTGAGGCGCAGTGCTGCCTCGGTCGCCTCTGCTGTCCTCTTGTCGGTGGCGGCCGCTGCCTCGGCATCGGCTCTCTGCTTTGCCTCGGCATCGGCTTTCTGCTTTGCCTCGGCGTCGGCCGTTTGGCGCTCTGCTTGTGCCTTGGCCAGAGCCTCCTCGGCCAGACGCTTGGCATCGGCATCGGCCTTCAGCTTCGCCGCATCCTCCTCGGCCTTTCGACGTTCCTGCTGGGCCTTGTCGAGTTCAGACTCCGCAACCGGCTGAGAAGCTCCATCCTCTGCCACCTTTTTCGAAGCTGCTTCTTCCGAGCGCTTCTTCTCTGCCGCAGCAGCGTCAGCGGTACGCCGCTCCGCCAACGCACGTTCGAGATCCTCGACCTTCAGATCCTGGATGCCCACGCCCTGGGGGGCGGTAGCCATCTGTGGCGCAGGCTTCGAGCCGAGCATGAAATAGCCACCGCCGCCTGCCACGAGGAGGGCGGCGACCGCGGCACTGGCGTAGAGCGCCGCGCGCTTCTTCGGAGCCGCCGACTGGGCGACGGCGGCGGCAACCACGGGTTCGACGACAGCCGGTGAAGGGTCGACAGGCGAAGACGGTAGCGACACGGCAGGCCGCGGACCGGTTGCCACGCTGGCCACCGAAGTGTCGGAACGCGACCGCACCGCGGCAACTGTCTCCGCCTCGTCTGGAATCGTCGTCAGCGACAGGATCTGCCGCCAACCCGCAATCGACTGAGGGCGATCGGTGGCGCGCACCGCCAGGCCGGCGTCGATACCGATCAGCAGTCCTGGCGAAAAGCCCGACGGTGCCTTCGTCGTGACGGGTTCGTAGGCATCGTCGAGCATGCGCTCGAAGGCCGAAGGTGGCGAGACGCCCGTAATGGCGTGGTAGAGCGTGGCCGCCACGCCGTAGATATCGGTCCAAGGCCCCTGCTTGGCGGAGGTGAATTGCTCGGCCGCCGCATATCCCGGTGTGAATATCGCCGTCATCGCAACGGTGCGTCCGACCATCGCCGCGCGCGAGGCGCCGAAATCGATCAGGGTTGGATTGCCGGTCGCATCGAGCAGGATGTTGGCCGGCTTGATGTCGCGATGGAGAAAGCCGGCATTGTGGACCTGCTCGAGACCGTCGAGCAGCGGCCACAGGATGCGGTCGATCGCCGGTGGATCCAGCCGGCCGTTCTTCTTGATAAGCCCTTCGAGCGTATCGCCGTGGAGCATCTCCATGACGATATAGGCGGTGCCGTTGATTTCGAGGAAGTCGTAGACGCGGACGATGCCCGGCGCGCGATGCAGGGTCGCCATGACGCGCCCCTCGGCGACGAAGCGATCCCGCCCCCAGGAGAAATCCTCTGCCACCTTGGTCGAACGTGGCATCACGGTGATGCCGTTCTGGCGCACCGCTAGCGCGGTCGGCAGATACTCCTTGATGGCGACTTCGCGGTCGAGCTGGACGTCTCGCGCCCGGTAGGTGATGCCGAAGCCGCCCTGGCCAAGCACCGAAAGCACTTCGTAGCGCCCGATCTGGGCGCCGATCGGCAGCGCCACGAAATCGACCTCCGGATCGGTCCCTGTCATTTCTGACCTGATGTCGCTCATGAAAGTGACCCACTCCCAAGGGTCATCCTCGCCACCGGTCGTTTCCGCACTCTCGACTGGGCCCGTAGACAGTTGTCTCGGGAGGTAATGGCGGAGGGGATGGGATTCGAACCCACGATAGGGATTATCTCCCTATAACGGTTTAGCAAACCGCCGCCTTCGGCCACTCGGCCACCCCTCCGCAGACCCGTTAAGACCCCGGCGACCATAACCCACGACGGATGCCGGGCGGTTCTAGCGGCGGCATCCGGGGGTGTCAAACGACAGTGCGATTTCGCAAGTATTTACAGCCTCTTGGCGCATTGGCCTGAAGCGTGCGACGCTCCTGCCATGACCTCTGCCTCCATCGACATGCTCCAGCGCCTGGTCGCGTTCGACACGACCTCGCGCAATTCCAACCTCGACCTGATCAAGTACATCCAGGGGTACCTGGATGAGCACGGGATCCGCAGCACCCTGGTTCCGAACGAGGAAGGCACCAAGGCCAACCTGTTTGCCTCGGTCGGCCCCGACGCCGCGGGCGGCATCGTCCTGTCCGGCCATACCGACGTCGTGCCGGTCGACGGCCAGCCCTGGGACACCGATCCCTGGACCCTGACGGAGAAGGCCGACGGCAATCTCTATGGCCGCGGGACCTGCGACATGAAGGGCTTCATCGCCGCCTGCCTGGCCCACGTGCCGGCACTCAAGAAGGCGAAGCTCAAGGTGCCGATGCACTTCGCCTTCAGCTACGACGAGGAGATCGGCTGTCTCGGAGCCCACTCGCTGGTCGAGAAACTGGTCGGCAACGTGCCTCGCCCGCAGGCCGTCATCGTCGGCGAGCCGACCATGATGGGCGTGGTCAACGCCCAGAATGCCGGCGGCGGCATCGTCGCCACCTTCACCGGCGTCGAGGCCCACTCCTCCATGACGCATCTCGGCGTCAGCGCCATCCACTTCGCCGGCGACTTCATCCACTGGCTGAACCGGCCGCACGCGCACCGACATCGACACCGTGCCCGGTCACACCACGATCAACGTCGGCATCGTGACCGGCGGCACCGCGGGCAACATCCTGGCCCGCGAATGCACGCTGAACTGGGGCTACCGCACCCTGCCCGGCGACGATCCCTGGGAGGTGCAACGCCGCGCCGAGGCCTATGTCGCCGAACTGCTGCTGCCGAAGATGAAGGCCAAGCATCCCGACGCCGACATCAAGCTGAAGCGGCGTTCGTTCGTGCCGGGGCTGATGCCGCAGGAGAACGAGGAAGCCGCCAAGCTGGCAATGCAGTGGACCGGCGGCAACCGCACCTACGCCGTGCCCTACGGCACGGAGGCCGGTATCTTCCGCAGCCACGGCATCCCGACCGTGATCTGCGGCCCCGGCGACATCTCGCAGGCCCACCAGCCCAACGAGTTCGTCGCGAAGTCGCAGATGGATGCCTGCGACGCCTTCATCGGCAGGATGATCGGCTGGGCGGAGCGGCAGTAGCGCTACCGCTCATTGGAGCGCGCCACTCCAGTGGCGCTCAAACCTCGTCGACACCGAAGACATGAGCGCAACTGGAGTTGCGCGCTCCGTTGAGGCTGCTCGCGTCGCCTCAGCCCTCGGTACGGCGCGTCGTCTCGAACAGGAACCAGACGCGCTTCTCAGTCTCGTCGATCCAGTTCTCGATCAGGCTCGCGGTCGCGATGTCGTTGTGCTCGTCGCACAGCTCATGGAGCGTGCGCATGTGCACGCAGAGCTGCTTGTTGTCGTCGCGAAGCTCCGCGAGCATGTCGAGCGGCGTCACGTAGTCGGCATCGTTGTCGAGCACGCGCTGCAGGCGGGAGATGTGGCCGATCGAGCGCAGCGTCGTGCCGCCCAGCTTGCGTACGCGCTCGGCGATGATGTCGACCATCGCGTCCAGTTCGGTCGCCTGCTCGTCGAGCATCAGGTGATAGTCGCGGAAGTTCGGGCCCGACATGTGCCAGTGGAAATTCTTGGTCTTCCAGTAGAGAGCGGCCACGTCGGCCAGGAATATGTTCAGCCCGCCCGTCAGGTCCCTCGTGGCATTGGCGCCGAGATCCGTCGGGGTGGCGAGAGCTGCGGTCTTGCGCGACTTGACGTCCTTGGCCATGGGCTGACTCCTGAAGGAAATTGAGGGTTGAAAATCTGGCGCCGTTGAGTCGGAAGGTGAACCGCCGCCTACCCGCCGGCACAGACGGGTTGCTCGACACGGAAGACGCCGTGCTGACCGAAGCGGCTGTTATAGGCCGCCACGATCGACGCGACCTTGGCTCGGTGCCCCGGCGCATCGAACACGACCACGGTCAGGAGCTTGGTCGCCTCACCGACGATCCGGCCCGCCGGATCGCGATGCTGCCCTCGCAGATCGAAGACGCTGAGCCCCGCGGGGAAATGCGGCGTCACGATCTCGGACAGGAAGGAAGCCCACTCCGCGTCGCTGACCTCGCCGCCTCCCGGCTTGCCGCGCCCGAAATACAGATTCAGCTCGAGCGCCGGCTGCAAGGGCGCCACACAGGCGATCACGGCCCCCTGAAGCGGGGCCTGTGTCATTGGCTGGGCGCATCCGGCAAGCGCCAGCGCGAGCGAAGCCGCCCCGAGCGCCGCGGTCCAGGGCCGGATCGGCATTCAGTTCAGGTACGGGACGGCCATGCCCTTGGTGACGGCCGGACGCGCGTTCACGATGTCGTACCAGCGCTTCACGTTGGGGAAGTCGGCGAGATTGACCGTGTGCCACTCGTGGCGCGCCGCCCACGGGAAGATCGACATGTCGGCGATCGTGTAGTCCTCGCCCGCGACGAAGGCGTTGCCGGCGAGTTGTTTGTCGAGTACGCCGTAGAGGCGCTTTGCCTCGTCGACATAGCGCTTCATGCCGTACTCGATCTTGGTCGGCGCGGCGCGCAGGAAGTGGTGCGCCTGACCCAGCATGGGCCCGAAGCCGCCCATCTGCCACATCAGCCACTGCATCGAATCGTACCGCTTGGCGCCGTCCGCCGGCAGGAACTTCTTCGTCTTGTCAGCGAGGTAGATCAGGATCGCGCCCGATTCGAACAGACTGTACGACTTGCCGCCGGGACCGTCGGGATCGACGATGGCGGGAATGCGGTTGTTCGGGCTGATGCGCAGGAACTCGGGCTTGTGCTGCTCGCCCTTGGAGATATCGACCTTGTGCACGCTATAAGGCAGCCCGCACTCCTCCAGCATGATGGAAATCTTGCGGCCGTTCGGCGTGCCCCACGTATGAAGCTCGATCATCTCTCAACGTCCCCCGTTCTTGTTGTTCAGTCCGGCTGAGCGTCAGGCCCAGCTGTCGTCGTCCCCTGCGCGGCCGCCATCGTCGAGCGACGCGGTGTCGTAGTCTTCCTGCGCCAGAGATCCGTCGGCGAAAGCCTGTTGCTGCTGTTGTTGCTGCGTCGAGTCGGGCGGCAGCAGTTCGGGCGGCGTCGTTCCCGTCGCCCCGCCCCCTGTCGCTCCGGCGCCCGCGGCGGCCTGCTGGCCGAACGGGCCGGGGTTGCTGCCCATCAGACCGCGAATCCCCTCGAACAGCAGCGCGCCGCCGGCGACGCCGGCAGCCGTCATCATCGCGGTCCGCAGGAAGCTGCCCCCGCCCGCCGCCTGTTGCTGCTGCTGCGGTTGCGGGGCCAGGGCGGCCTGCAGGGGCGAGCGCGTGGGCGGGACCGTGGACGGCACCGACGTCCGTGGTGCGGCTGTGCCCGCGGACGCACCCCACGGGCCGATCCGCGGTGCGCTTCCCAGGAAGCCTGGCGCGGGTGGCGGGGCTGCCTCCGTCTTCGCTTCGAGTTCGGCGATACGCTCCTGCGCCGCCTTCAACGCCTGCTCCTGCACGAGCACCGTCTGGACGAGCAGATACGGTGCGGCCGGCTGTTGCGTCGCGAAGCCGTTGATGAACTGTTCGGCCTCCCGGTCGCGCGGCTGTGTTTCGAAGGGTTTCAGCCGATCGAACAATCCCGAGATCAGGTCGCGTTCCTGCTGCTGCATGACAAGGTCTCCCGCCGCCGGCGAACACCCGGGGCTCCGCCAACGTGGTTGTCCGCCAGCGGAGCGTCAAGGGTGGCGGTCAGTTGACCATTGCCTGGTAGACGAGGTCGCGCATCAGGTAGCGATAGCGCAGGCGTGCCTGCGGCGACTGCATCATGAAGATAACATACATGCGCTCGCGCGGGTCGTGCCAGAAATAGGTCCCGTAGGCGCCACCCCAGTAATAATCGTTGGGCGATCCCGGCAGGGGGTTGACGCCCTGCACGTTGCGAACGGCAAAACCCAGGCCGAAGCCCTGTCCCATCCTGGCACTGGGCTCCAGCGCCTCGAAGCGGAACATGTCGGCGCCCATCTTGATGTCGGGCGGCAGGGCGTCTGCGGTCATCAGGTCGATGGTCTTGCGCGAGACGAGGCGCACCCCGTCGAGCTGCCCACCGTTGGCGAACATCTGCAGGAAACGCGCATAATCGGCCGCGGTCGAGACCATGCCGCCGCCGCCCGAGCGCCAGGTGAACTTCTCGGTGATGTCCGGGATCGCGGGCAGTTCGTTCTTCGGCCCCTCCTTCATCGGCCTGGCGCCGCGCGCCTTCTTGTCGGCGCTGGCCTCGAAGGCGGTGTCGCCCATCTTCAGCGGCTTGGTGATGCGCTCCTCGATGAACTTGTCGAGTGGCATCCCGGAGGCGACCTCGACGACGCGGCCCAGCACGTCGGTCGACATCGAATATTCCCAGGTCGTGCCCGGCTGGTAGAGCAGCGCCAGCTTAGCCAGCTTGTCGGCCATCTCGGCATTGGTCTGGCTGCGGTCGGCGACCTTCATGTCGAGATAGGACTGCTTCACCGGGTTGGCGCCGACCGCGCCGTAGGTCAGGCCCGACGTATGGCGCATCAGGTCGTGCACCGTCATCGGCCGGAACTGCGGCTCGAGCACCATCTCGACCGTGCCGTCGTCCTTCTTCTTCGGCACCGCGACCTTGGTGTCGGCGAAGGCCGGGATGTAGGTCGACACCCGGTCGGCGAGGGTGAGCTTGCCCTCTTCCATCAGCATCATCGCCGCCAGCGTCACGATCGGCTTGGTCATCGAGGCGATGCGGAAAATCGTGTCGTTGGTCATCGCGACCTTGGCGTCCTTGTCGCGGAAGCCATAGGATTCGAACATCACGATCTTGCCGTTGCGGGCGATCAGCACGACCGCGCCCGGCAGCTCGTTGTTCTTGACGCCCTCGTTCAGGCGGTCGCTCAGCCGCTTCAGCCGGGTCGACAGGAAGCCGACTTCCTCGGGCGACTGGACCCTGGGAATGCCCTGCGCCCCGGCCGGCAGGGCCGGCAGGGCCAAAATGACACCAAGCGCCGCCGCTGCGGCCAGACGAACCATCGACATTCCTGCACTCTCCTCCCGGTCTTTGCGGCATCAAAGCAATTGACCGGCGCCCGGCGCAAGCCTAACGAGAGAATATCGACGGTCCTCCTTAACCGGAGGCGAACAGGGAATGCCGTGCCGCCTCCCAAAAGGCCAATCGGCAGCTGTACCCGCAGCTGTAAGCGGCGAGCGAACGCCCAAATGTCACTGGACGAAAGTCCGGGAAGACGGGCAGGAGCGTTGACCCGTGAGCCAGAAGACCTGCCGGCGATAGCGTCGCTCTTCCGATGGACGGGATGATCCAGCGGGACGGTCAACCGAGCGGTGACGCGCTTCGTGCGAACGTGACGTCGATCCGTGGAATTATGCCTGCGCTTGTTTCGGACGCCGTTCCGGGCGATGGAGACTCAGGTCAATTGCAGCGATATGTCTCGGCCCTCCAATCGAACCCAGACCGTTGGGTGACTGCTCCTACGCCAACCCGCAACGTCTCCCTGCCCTTTCGCCGCGGCGGCTTCGGCAGCCTGTGCGAGGCGCTGGACTATGCCGCCCGGGGCGAGACGGGACTTAACTTCTTCGACGCCCGCGGGCGTCTGCTTAGCCCACTGTCCTACCGGCAGCTCCGCGAGGAAGCCCAGTCCTTCGCCCGCCGGCTGATCGGGGCCGGCCTCGAGCCCGGCGAGCGGCTGATCCTCGTGGCCGATACCTGGCCCGGCTTCTGCACCGCCTTCTTCGGCTGTCAATATGCAGGCATCGTGCCCGTACCTGTGCCGGTGCCGGTCGGATTCGGTGCCAAGGCCCAGTACATCTTCCAGCTCCGCAAGCAGATCGAGGCGTCCCAGGCCGTGGGCATCCTCGCGCCCGACGAGCTGGCCGAGTTCGCCCTGACCGCCGCCGAGGGTACGACCGCGCGGCTCGCCGGCCCGATGTCTCTTTTCAACGCGCTCCCTGAACCCGGAACGGAGCTTCGGCCGCTCGGACCGGGAATGGAATGCTACATCCAGTTCTCGTCGGGCAGCACGCGCGCGCCCCTGGGTGTGGATATCCGCCAGGACCGTCTGATGGCGAACATCGACGGATCGATCGCCGCCCAGGGCCTGGACGATGCCGATTCGGGCGTGAGCTGGCTGCCGCTCTACCACGACATGGGTCTGATCGGCTTCATCCTGGCGCCGATGTGCGCACAGCGAACCGTCGACCTTCTGGCGCCGCGCGACTTCGCCCGGCGGCCGATGCAGTGGCTTTCGCTGATCTCCCGCCGCCGCGCGACCATCACCTACAGCCCGAGCTTCGGCTATGACCTGCTCACACGGCGGGCCCAGACCGTGTCGGTGAACGATTTGGATCTGTCCAGCCTTCGCCTCGCGGGCATCGGGGCCGACATGATCCAGCTTCCGGTGCTCAGGCGATTTGCCGAGGCTTTCAAGGCGGCGGGCTTCGACGAGCGCGCCTTCATGCCGAGCTACGGCATGGCCGAGGTCTGCGTGGGCCTGAGCTTCACGCCACCGTTCAGCGGCGTGAAGGTCGACCGTTTCACCGATCCGCAATCGGGCCTGACGCGCGACTTCGTGGTCTGCGGCAAGGTCCTCCCCGGGCACTCGGTGGAAATCCGCGACGAGACCGGCGCGATACTGGGCGAACGAAGCGTCGGCCGCCTGTTCGTGCGCGGCCCCAGCGTCATGCCGGGCTATTTCCAGAAGCCCGAGGAGAGCGCGCGCGTTCTCAGCAACGGCTGGCTCGACACCGGCGATCTTGGCTACTGGCACAAGGATGAGCTGGTGATCACCGGCCGTGCCAAGGACCTGATCATCGTGAACGGACGCAACATCTGGCCGCAGGACATCGAATGGGCGGTCGAGTCGCTGCCCCAGATCCGCCGCGGCGACGCCTGCGCCTTCTCGGTGGACGGCGCCGATGCCGAATCGGTCGTCGTCGTCGTCGAAGCCCACCCGACCGAACAGACCGAGCGGGACGCGCTGGTCGGAGACATCAAGCAGGCCGTCAAGGACGCGGTCGGCGTCGACGGCCGGGTCGTGCTCATCAAGCGCCAACCCGGCCTGCCGCGCACCTCGTCGGGCAAGCTCAGTCGCACGCACGCCAAGTCGAAGTTCATCGCGGGCGACTATTCGACCTGACGCACGTCCGGCTCCGGCCGGTCAGGTCATCGCGATGGGCCCGCCGTTCGAACCCGTCGCTCCGCGGATCGGCGCCGGAGAGAAGACATAGGCGAACTGGTACTTCCGGTCGGCGATCAACCCGGTGAAGTCCAGGTTCTCGTGGTTGAAGATGCCGTTCTTGGTGATCAGCTCGGCATGGACCGGGAAGGCCAGGTCCTTGTTGGGATTGGGCACGACCTCGGTTCCCCAGGTATCCGCACCGGTCAGCGCAATGCCCTTGTCGATGAACCACTTGGCCGCTTCCAGGCCGATGCCCGGTTCGCCGCCGTTGAACTTGTCGTTGTTCTTCATCCAGAGCTTGCCCCAACCGGTGTTGAAGAACACCGCGTCGCCTTCCTTGATGTCGGCTTCCTGCATGTTCTGCTTCTGCAGGGCCGCCTTCAGATCCGCGACGGTGATCTCCTGCCCCGCCTCCATCATCGCGCCCTTGAGCGCCTCGAGGTCGAACAGATGGCCACGCGTGAAGAACGGCTTCACGTTCTCGATGCCGAGCTTCTTCATGCCGTAGGCACTGTTCATTTCCTGGTCGGTGACACCGTTGTAGTAACGCATCTCGGTCTTGTCGCCGTCCTTGCCCATCTGGATGCCGATGTGCGCGAGACCGTCGAACTGCGTTCCGGTCTGGCCGATCTCCGTCGACAGGTACTCGTCGTTGTAGATCAGTTTATTGACGCCAAAGGGGCCGCCGGTCGGGCTACCCGGGATGCGCAAGGTGAAGGCCCGCTCGCCGAACTTGGGCATCGCCGATTCATAGATGCGGCCGATACGGTAGATCTTGCCGTCCTTGATCCACTTCACCGTGTCGAGGACCTTCTCGGGCGTCATGTAGTTGGAGGCGCCGGCCTGGTCGTCCTTGCCCCACTTGGGATGCGGCCACCAGACCTTGTCCGACAGCGCGGGTGCCTGCGCGACCTGCTGCGCGTGCGCCATGCCGGCTGCCAGCGTGCCCGCCGCGACGGCGCCGCCCACGAGGCCCGCCGTCAGGAAAGATCGCCGGTCCTCGTCGATCTCCTGACGCGGCTGCTTGAGCTCTTCCTTGTCCTGAAGGTATCTCGAGTCCATGAACGCCCCTCCTTTTCTTGTTGATGCGGGAAGCGTCATACCCTCAGGTTGCAGCGTCAAGCAGAAGCGACATCCGTTATGTTGTTACATATGCATTCGTGAGAGTGACGTGCGATGAGCCTGTTCGACCGCGACAAGTCGGCGGAGCGCATGCCGGTGACGCTTTTCACCGGCTTCCTCGGCAGCGGCAAGACCACGCTGCTCAACCGCATTCTCGCCGACCCGCGCATGGCGCGAAGCCTCGTGCTGGTGAACGAGTTCGGTGATGTCGGCCTCGACCACCTCTTCATGGAGCAGGTCGGCGGCGACATGGTGCTGCTGCAATCGGGCTGCGTGTGCTGCACCATCCAGGGCGATCTCGACAAGACGCTGCGCGACATCGCCCGCCGCCGCGACAGGAACGAGACGCCACCGTTCGATCGGGTGCTTCTGGAAACGACAGGGCTCGCCGATCCCGCGCCCATCCTTCAGCTCCTGCTCAACAATCCGATGATCAGCCACGACTACCGGCTGGACGGCGTCGTGACGACGGTCGATGCGGTGAACGGCGCCCGACAGCTCGACGAGCATCCCGAGGCCGTGAAGCAGGCTGCCGTGGCCGACCGGCTGCTGATCAGCAAGACCGACCTCGCCGACGCGGCGGCGAGCGCTGGCGTGCGGGCGCGACTGACTTCGCTCAACCCCGGCGCCGCGCTGTTCGAGATCGTTCAGGGCGAGGTCGATCCTGCCCTGCTGTTCGATTCAGGCCCGTTCGATCCTGCCGGCAAGAGCGACGGGGTGCGGGCATGGCTCAACGCCGAAGCCCATGATCATGCACATGGACACGCACACGCGCATCATCATGACCGGTCACGGCACGACGCGCATATCGCTTCGTTCTGCCTGACCTTCGACGAGCCGCTGGACTGGGATCGCTTCAACGGCTGGCTGATGGCTGTGCGCGCCGCGTGGGGCGACCGGCTGTTGCGCGTGAAAGGTGTGCTCGACGTCGCCGGGGAGAACCAGCCGCTGGTGATCCACGGCGTGCACCGGACCTTTCATCCGCCTACCCTGCTCGCGCGCTGGCCCGATGAAGACCGGCGGTCGCGGCTGGTCTTCATCACACGCGACCTCGACCGCGCTGCGGTCGAGGCGAGTTGGGTCGAGATGGAAGAGCCTTTCCGTGCCTAGGCGGCGTCCTGCTTCGGCAGAACGTCCTCGTACTTCTTGAAGCCCGGCAGCTTCTCGACGCGCGCCATCCAGGACTTCACGTTGGGATACGGCGAGAGGTCGATCGCGCCTTCCTCGGCATAGGCCACGTCGCCGTAGACAGCGACGTCGGCGATGGTCGCCTCGCTGCCGACCAGGAAGTCGGACTTGGCCAGCGCACCGTCGAGCACCTTCAGCGCATCGCCGGCCTGGTTGACGTACATCTGGTGGACGTTGTCGTCGGCCTTCATGAAGCCGCGCTTGATGGCGCGGGGCCGGTAGATGTTCGAGGCGAGGCGATCGAACTCCCAGAACAGCCACTCGCGCACGCGCGCCTTCTCCTCGGCCGTCTTGCCACCCATCTTGCCGGACTTGTCGGCGAGATAGAGCAGGATCGCGCCCGACTGGCAGAGCTTGAGGTCGCCGTCGACCAGCGCCGGCACCTGGCCGAAGCGGTTGATCGCCAGATACTCGGGCTGCTTGTGCGCGCCGGCCCGCAGGTCGACATGCTTGTAGGCAAAGGACTGGCCCATCAGCGACATGGCGAGCCCCGCCTTGTAGGTCGGGCCGCTCAGCCAAATGCCGTACAGAGTCATCTTGGACATCGTTTCCTCCAGTGAATTAAGGCCCCGCAGCATCGCACTTGAGCAGGGGGGGTGTAAGCCTATATGAGCGGGCATGAAAATTTCTGCACGCGATATCGACCACCTCTCCCTGACCGTCTCCGACCCGGCCGAAACCGCAGCCCGTCTGAACCAGCTCGGCTTCAACCTGACGCCGGACGACGTGGAGCCGCGCTGCATCTGCTTCCAGCCCGACCGCGACGACGTGCCGAACTACGTCGAACTGCTTCAGGGCCATCCGCCGCTGATCTCCCTCGCCCTCAACGTGCCGGAACTCGAGGGCGAGGAGCGCACACATTCCTGGGAGACCGAGGACGGCTTCGAGGTCGATGCCGGCGTCGTGGTCGGCGAGAGCAGCGGCCCCCTGCCCTGGTTCCCGGTGAAGCACGAGACGCCCGATGCGTTCATGGAACCTGAATGGATCGTCCATCCCAATGGCGCGCTGGGCATGATGGCCATTCATGCCATTGCCGAATCGCCGAAGGAAGCGGCGAAGGCCCTTAAGGCCGCGTGGGGTGCCTCGACCGAGGAAATCTTCGACGGCTGCACGATGGTCAAGGCGGGTTCGGTCGAACTGCTGATCTGGTCGTCGCTCGCCTTCCAACTCGAATACAAGGCGCTGGAGATGATGATGCCGACCGAGCTGCCGGCGGTCGTCGGCGTCGCTATCGCCGTAGAGCGGGCTCGTCCGCTGCAGGGCCTGCTCAGCGCCAACAATGTCCCGTTCGCGCTTGCCGAAGGAGATCGAGTCCTGGTGGCGCCGGAACAGACCGGCGGCCTCATGATCGAGTTCATCCCGCAGAACTGAGGCCGACTTCAGAAAGCCGGGACAGGCGCCTGCGGCACGTCCTTCCAGAAGTCGGGGTCGTGACCGAAGAACAGGCGCGCCCCGCCCTTCTCCAGAACCTCGAGCCGATCAAGCGACGCCAGCATCTGCTCGCGGTCGTAAACGAAGCGCGGCAGGCGGCGTTCGCGCAGAGTCCGGCAGAAGTAACAGGCGTCGCCCGTGATCACGATCTCGCCCGCCTCGGTGCGCACCTTCAGCGACTGGTGGCCCGGCGTATGGCCATAGGTCGGGATGCAGACAACGGAGCCGTCGCCGAACAGGTCATGCTCGCCGTCGACCTGCTTCACCGGATGGCCATGGTCGAAGTCGGCACGGAAGAAGCCGATCTTGGCGGCCAGCTCGGGATCCTGCGCGGCTTCCCATTCGCGCTTCTGCACCACCATCGTGGCGTTGGGCACGAGTTCGTTGCCGCCGGCATGGTCGAAATGCAGGTGGCTGTTCACGATGAAGTCGATCTTGCCGGGATCGCGGTCGATCGATTCGAGACGCGACTTCACGTCGTCGTCGGCCCCGAAGTGCTCGAAGCCGAAGATGCGTGCGACCCGCTCGCCCAGCCGGCCGGCCGCGTCGGTGCGGCATTGCGGATGCATGCCGGTATCGAACACCGCCCGGCCCTTGGGGTGTTCGATCAGGTAGGATGGGATGGGCAACGCGACCTGGCCGTCCTCGCCCTCGATCATGTCCTTGAGGCGGCCGACCAGCCGGCCGCAGGTCATGGCGTAGAGCTTGACGGTCATGTCAGGCGTCGAGCGCTTTCTTCAGCAGCTCGTTCACGATCTTCGGGTTGGCCTTGCCGCCAGTCGACTTCATCACCTGTCCTACGAACCACCCCATCAGGGTGGGCTTTGCCTTGTAAGCCGCGAGCTGGCCGGGATTGGCGTCGATCACCGCCTTGATCGCAGCCTCGATCGCGCCGGTATCGGTCACCTGCTTCAGGCCCCGCTCCTCGACCAGGGTCGCCGGGTCCTTGCCCGTCTCCTCCATGGCAACGAACAGGTCCTTGGCGATGCGGCCCGAGATCGTGCCGTCGGCCTGCAGGTCGAGCAGCTTGCCGAGGTTGGCGGCGCTGACCGGCGAGGTCTCGAAGGTGGCCCCGCGCCGTTTCAGCATGGCGAAGAAGTCGCCCGTGACCAGGTTGGCGGCCTGCTTGGCGTCGCGGCCCTTGGCGACGGCCTCGAAGAACTCGGCCGTCTCCTTCTCCGCGGTCAGCACGCCGGCATCGTAGGCCGAGAGACCGTAATCCTTGATGTAGCGGTTCTTCCGCGCATCCGGCAGCTCCGGCAGGGTCGCGCGAATCTGGTCGACATACTCCTGCGTGAAGATCAGCGGCAGAAGATCGGGATCGGGGAAGTAGCGATAATCCTGCGCGTCTTCCTTCGAACGCGATGAGCGCGTCTCGCCGCGGCCCGAATCGAAGTTCCGGGTTTCCTGCTTGATTGTGCCGCCACCTTCGATCACCTCGATCTGGCGGCGCGCTTCGTACTCGATCGCCTGCTTCACGAAGCGGATCGAGTTCACGTTCTTGATTTCGCAGCGCGTGCCCAGCTCGCGGCCCGGCCTGCGCACCGACACGTTGACGTCGCATCGCATGGAGCCCTCGTCCATGTTGCCGTCGCAAGTGCCCAGATAGCGCACGATCGAGCGCAGCTTGGAGAGATAGGCCGCCGCCTCGTCCGCCGAATGCATGTCGGGTTTGCTGACAATCTCCATCAGCGCCACGCCCGACCGGTTCAGGTCCACATAGGTCTGGCTGGGATGCTGGTCGTGCAGGCTCTTGCCTGCATCCTGCTCCAGATGCAGTCGCTCGATGCCGATGCTGCGCGTCGTGCCGTCCGGCAGGTCGATCTCGACCGCGCCCTCGCCCACGATCGGGTCCTTGTACTGCGAGATCTGATAGCCCTGCGGCAGGTCCTGATAGAAGTAATTCTTCCGGTCGAAGATCGAGCGCAGGTTGATCTTGGCATTGAGCCCGAGGCCGGTCCGGATCGCCTGCTCCACGCAGCGCTCGTTGATCACGGGCAGCATGCCGGGCATGGCGGCGTCGACCAGCGACACCTGGGTGTTGGGAGCGGCCCCGAACGCGGTCGGCGCGCCGGAGAAGAGCTTGGCGTCGGAAATCACCTGGGCATGGACTTCCAGCCCCAGGACGATCTCCCACTCGCCGGTTTCACCTTTGATCAGCGACATGGCCGCTAGATAGCCAATACAGGCCGGCTTGGCAAAAAATCGGTGCCACATTTTCGGCACAACATCGCGCTTCCCGATACCGAAGCCGCTGAAGTAAAAGCATCGTCAAGGCGTGGACGCCCGCATGGCTCCACCCACAACAAGACGTATCCGCAGGGAGGATTTCATGACGACGTTCAAACGCCGCACGCTGCTGGCTGGCGCTGCCGCCGCCGCTCTGGGGGCTCCCGCCCTCGCCCGCGCCCAGGGCGCGGCCGACTGGCCCAAGGGAGCCCTCAAGATCATCGTGCCCTTCCCGCCCGGCGGTTCGACCGATCCGGTGGCGCGCATCATCCAGGCAAAGATGATTGAGAACACCGGCTGGAACATCCTGGTCGACAACAAGCCTGGCGGCACCGGCGCCGTCGGCTCGGCGATCGCCGCCAAGTCGGCGCCCGACGGCCAGACCTGGATGCTGACCTTCGACAGCCACATCCTCAATCCCGCCTTCGCCAGCGGCCTGCCGTACAAGGATTCCGAACTCTTCAACGTGATGCAGATCGGCCGCACGCCGCAGGCGATCTGCGCGCACCCGGACCGCCCCTACAAGACCTTCGCCGAGGTGATCGCCGACGCCAAGGCGCGGCCGGGCAAGGTCAATGTCGGCGTGCTCGGCGCCAGTCAGGCGCTGGTGCTGATGACGCTGATCAAGAAAGAGAACGGCGTCGACCTGAACCTGATCCCCTACAAGGGCGGCGGGCCGCTCAACCAGGACATCCTGGCCGGCGTCACCGACGTCGCCATCGGCAGCCTGACGTCCTTCAGCCCGCACGTCCGCGCCAACAAGGTCCGGGCGCTGGCCGTGACCGGCGAGAAGCGCACGCCGGCTCTGCCCGACACGTCCACGCTCATCGAGCAGGGCGTCAAAGCCTTCCCATCATACTCCTGGTGGGGCGTCTATGCGCCGACCGGCACCCCGCGCCCGATCGTCGACCGCATGCATGCGGAGATCAAGAAGGCCGTGATGGCGCCCGACGTGACGCAGAAGTTCATCGATCAGTTCAACATGGAAATCCTGACGACCTCGCCCGAGGAGTTCGCCGCCTACCAGAAGGCCGAGCAGGAGCGCTGGTTCAAGGTCATCAAGGACAACGACATCAAGGGCGACTAGGCGCCCGCAACATCAAGGGCGACTGCTCGCCCTCGATGCCGCTATCGCGCGGGCCGGTCAGCCGGCCCGTGCGCCGCGCACCAGGCGACCGGGCAGAACTCCGGTCGCCTCGCCGTCGCGATACGTGACCTGCCCGTTCACGACCGTCGCCCGGTAGCCGGTCGCGCGCTGAAGCAGGCGCTTGCCGCCGGCTGGCAGGTCCCACTTCATGACCGGCGCCTCGACCCTCAGTTTGTCGAAGTCGATGACGTTGAGGTCGGCCTTCTTGCCGACCGCCACGAC
>LNFM01005713.1_pt1 | contig 21182 bp, 19 predicted proteins | sample 596031 | NCBI WGS metagenome assembly LNFM01 (sample SAMN04254537, study PRJNA301005) | activated carbon metagenome | isolation source: dual media filters at the Ann Arbor, Michigan drinking water treatment plant | place: USA: Ann Arbor
CTTATGGTATCGATTTTACAAACATGTCAGTACTTATCGTATCAAATGTCAGTACTTATCATACTAAATGTCAAAGACTTATCGTACGCGCGCGGTTAAAAATGAAAAACTATTCCGCGATATATTATCTGTTACTTCGTATAATGTATATTATGTTAAATTATAATTACACATGTAATTGTTAAGGTTTATTTCAGCAATCGTTTAATCAAGTGATCAACACTTAGTTTGCCTGCCCCATTTAATAGCAACGGAATAAACATGATGATATACAACAACGGTAATTTGTAATTACCAAATCCATCTTGCTCTGGATCAGAAATACGATAGCCCATTAGCAGTTCTGACAAAGTGCTCCATTGGCTTGGCCAATGTACAGCAGCAATTGCAACTATAGTTAATATGATAAGTGATATTGAGAAAAAGCGTGTTGCAAGGCCTAGCGCTAAAGCAAATGCGCCAACAATTTCAAAGAATGTGGCAATACCCCAGCTAATATCGGGTGGTAATAAATTAAACGGGAACGGGAAAGTTAGATTTGCAAACCAATTGGTACCGTGAAACTTTTCAAAACCAGCTTCACCAAACTCCCAGGCAAGTATTAATCTTAAAAAAAGCTGAGGTAGCCATGTACCTAACGCTTCGAGTTTTTCACAGATGAATTGGTAAAACTTAGCAAATTGATTGAATGACAACATTTTTTAACTCCCTTATAGTGGTAAGAGTTAGTCGTTGCATACTGAAAAGCCTTACATTGTCTTGCTGAGAACATTAGATTACTAAGATTTGTTGACTTTAACTTTTGGGTTAGCTGTTTGTTTGGCAGGCTTAACGTACAGATATTTATAATAAAGCCTAATAGCAAACAATATTGCTAGCGCTGCTGCGTAATAAAATGGCTCTGTTAGATCTTTTTTGACCAACATTAAAAAATGTATCACAGCCAAAATGGCAATTAAATAAACCAGTTGATGCAGTTTTTTCCAATTGGTTTTTAAGCGCTTAATCATGTAGCTATTAGATGTGGCTGCAAGCGGGATAGCCAATATAAATGCTGCAAAACCCACCAATATTCGCGGATGTTTGGCAATATCTACGACCATTTCATCCCAAATTAGTGAAAAATCTAGCCAAACATAAGTGACAATATGCAAGCATGCATAAAAAAACATGAATAAACCAAGCACCCTACGCAATTGAATTTGCCAAACCTGCCCTGTTATTAAACGAATTGGCGTCATTGTTAATGTTATTAACAAAAAAACCAGCGCCCATATGCCAGTAGAGTGCTCTACAAACTCAACTGGGTTAGCACCTAAGCCATCATTCATACCCAACCAAACAAGGCGCGCTAAAGGTAAAAGGGCAAGTATCCAAATTACCACTTTTACCAATATGATGTGTTGTTTTGTGACTGCCATAAACGCCATTAAAAGTTTCTGGCCAAATCCATGCCAGCATACATTTGCGCTACTTGCTCGCTATAGCCGTTAAACATTTTTGTTTTAATACGGCCACCAAACAATCCGCCGCCAATCGGCTTTTCAGATGATTGAGTCCAGCGTGGATGATCAACATTAGGATTAACATTGGCATAAAAACCGTATTCTGAAGGCCCTGCTTTTACCCATGTTGTTAATGGCATTTTTTCTACAAAGCGAATTTTTACAATTGCTTTGCCGCCTTTAAAACCGTATTTCCAAGGCATAACCAAGCGTACTGGCGCACCATTTTGATTAGGCAAGTATTCACCATACAAACCAACCGCTAATAAAGTGAGTGGATTAGTAGCTTCATCCATGCGCAAGCCTTCTGTGTATGGCCAATCTAGCACTGGTGAACGCACACCTGGCATACTAAGCGAATCGTTAGCAGAAATAAATTCAACATATTTGGCATTACCTGTTGGCTCTGCCCATTTGACTAGGCTGGCTAGTGGCAGCCCAACCCAAGGAATTACCATAGACCAGCCTTCAACGCAGCGCATACGATAGATGCGTTCTTCTAAAGGCGCTAATTTTAACAAGTCTTCAATACTGATAGTTTTGGCTTTTTTAACGGCACCTTCAATACTAATTGTCCAGGGGCGTGGTTTAAACAGCGTGGCTTGCACGGCTGGGTCGCTTTTGCCTGTGCCAAATTCGTAATAATTGTTGTAAGTGGTTACGTCATCATATTGGGTGAGTTTTTCACCTGCGCCGTAAGCGGTTTTTGTGTACCCGCTTATTTTTTGTCTGGTGCCCGCTTTAAATGCTACTTTTTCGGCAGCTGCTGGTGCGTTTGCACGCCCTATTAAACGCCCTGCACCTTCTGTTACGCCGCCAGAAATATTAACCGCAGCGCGTGCTTTACTAGAAAGCAATAGCGCCGAACCAGCTGCCAAGCCATAACCAGCCGCTTTTAAAAAATCACGCCTATTTTCAAAAACCTCACGTGGTGTGATTTCAGAAGGTTGAATATTGCTGGGATTTAGCTTGGATTGATTGAGAATAATCATGTAAAAATCGCCCTAATATGAACAAATATCAATGTAAAAATACAGCCTTGGTATTGCTTGGTCGCCTTTAATGCTCATTCCTTACAATATTTTGTGCGCGTGAATGCATTATTTATTACATTTAATTCATCTTTGCCAGCGCAGCATCTACTTCAGAAGATAAATCAACGTCTCCTACTGTTTTAGCCATCTTTTGAGCATTTGTTAATAATGTCTTTGCACCAGATGCATCGCCTGCGGCTAGTTTAGTTTGTGCTAAACCTATGTTGGCTTTCACTTCGTAATATGCACCGCCGTTTTCTTGGCTAAATTGCACTAATTTTGTATAAGTTCTTTCAGCATTTTGTAGCTCATTAGCCGCCACATAAATGCGACCCATCTCTAAATTCGCTTTCGCTACCTGATCTAATGTGCCTGATTTTTTTTGCATAATAATTGCTTTTACTTGATATTCTATTGCCTCATTATGCTTAGCAAGTGCGCTGTAGGTAGTGGCAATTCGCTCATAGTTATCTGCGCGCTCATTGTCATTCATTGCAAGCTTTTCACCCGCCAAATAGCTAGCTAAAGCTGCATTAAAGTCTTTTTTTTCTGCATAAACTTCACCCATTAAATTATGATTAATACGAGTGAATTTATCGTTTTTTTCTTGCTTAGCAATATTGATACTTTTTTCATAGCTGGCCAACGCTTCTGCGTGCTTCTTACCATCTTTATACAAATTACCAATTAAGATATGCGAAATAATTGCGTCAAATCCTGTTTTGGCTTGAGCTAATGATTGCTCTAGTGCACTGAGTGCCTCAGTCGACTTTCCTTGCGCTGCAAGCGCCCTACCTTTACACAATAAACCATCTCTGTTTTTTGCATCGGCTTTTAATATGTCATTTGAAATATCAACTGCTTTAGCTAGATTGCCTTGATTTAAAGCTTCAGTGCAGTTGGCTAATTGTTCAGAAAGCTCTGCAGAATTAGCATGAAAGCTAAATATAAACAATAAGATAAATAATGGTTTTAATGTTTTTTCTAGGTTCATAGTATTTTCATTTATATTTTAATTAAAAGATTTGAATTCAAAATAATTGGTTAAAACAAACTAGATTGTTTTATATCTGTGTGTGACGCATCGCTAGCTGGATTAGTTGCTTGAGATGACGCTAATATCAGTTGTTTTAAGCCATCTTCATCAATAATTTTCACATTCAAGCTTTGCGCTTTTTCTAGCTTACTGCCTGCTTCACTACCTGCTAATACAAAATCTGTTTTTTTCGATACACTACCGCTTACCTTGCCGCCAGCCGTTTCAATCATGGCTTGCGCCTCATCGCGCGATAAATTTGGCAAGGTACCGGTGAGCACAAATACTTTGCCAACCAAGCCACCTGTGGCCGCTTGCTTGCCAGCGTGCTCTGGCCATGTAAGCCCTAAATTGCGCATTGATGTTATGACTTCGCGATTATGCGGCTCACTAAAAAATTGTAGTAACGAATCAGCTACAATTGGGCCAACATCGTTAACTTGTAGTAATGCCTCTACATCTGCATCTAGCAAGGCTTGCAAGCTACCAAAATGATTGCTTAAATCTTTGGCGGTGGCTTCGCCCACATTGCGAATGCCCAATCCATAAATAAATCGCGCCATGGTGGTTTGTTTGCTTTGCTGCAAGGCATCAATCACGTTTTGTGCTGATTTTTGCGCCATGCGCTCTAAATTAGCCAAAGTGCTTACGTCTAATTTATATATATCGTCTAATGATTTAACTAAATTAGCTTCTACCAGCTGGTCGGCCAGTTTTTCGCCCATGCCTTCAATATCCATGGCCTTGCGTGAGGCAAAATGCGTAATCGCTTGCTTGCGCTGTGCTGGGCAGAATAAGCCGCCTGTGCAACGCGCAATCGCTTCATCTAACGGCCGCTCAATATGTGAGCCGCATTCTGGGCAGTGGCTTGGCATGCTAAATATTTTTGCGTTTTCTGTGCGTAAATCCAGCAAAACAGAAACCACTTCTGGAATCACATCCCCTGCCCGCCTGACAATTACAGTGTCGTTAATGCGAATATCTTTGCGGCGCAATTCGTCTTCATTATGCAATGTGGCATTAGTTACTGTAACGCCACCTACAAATACTGCCTTAAGCCTTGCTACAGGCGTAATTGCGCCAGTACGGCCCACTTGCACGGTAATGTCTTCTACAAGGGTTTGTGCCTCTTGTGCAGGGTATTTATGCGCAATTGCCCAACGCGGCGCGCGCGAGACAAAGCCCAATGTTTTTTGTTGCTGAAATTGATTCACCTTATACACCACGCCATCAATATCAAACGGCAAGCTTGCACGCTTTTCGCCAATATTAAGGTAATAATCTTGCAAACCGTTTGCGCCCAATTTAACGCTGCGTAAATCACTTACTGGAAAACGCAATTCAGCTAAGTAATCCATAGCTTGTGCATGTGAATCTAGCGGCGGCACGCCTATAGCTTCACCCAAACCATAGGCAAAAAAGTGTAAGGGTCTTGTAGCTGTGATTTGCGGATCAAGCTGGCGTAGGCTGCCTGCAGCGGCATTGCGTGGATTGGCAAATAGCTTGGCGCCGTTTTTCGCTTGCGCCTGATTTAAACGTTCAAAATCGCGCTTTAGCATCATCACTTCGCCACGTACTTCTAATAATTGCGGTGGATTTTTGAGTGCTAATTTAGTTGGAATGGCGCGAATGGTGCGCAGATTATGCGTGACGTTTTCGCCTGTGTAGCCATCGCCACGCGTAGCGCCCTGTGTAAAAACGCCATTCTCATAGGTTAAGGTAATCGCAAGGCCATCAAACTTAGGCTCTACTGCATATTCCACCTGTTCAATGCCCAAATATTCGCGCACACGTTTATCAAAAGCCAACAATTCATCATCACCAAATGCATTGTTGAGTGACAACATAGCTTGACGATGAGTAATGCTGCTAAAACTGCCAACTGCACTGCCGCCAACGCGCTGCGTGGGTGAATCTAACGAAATTAATTCAGGAAATTGTTGCTCTAAGCTGAGTAACTGACGATACAAACCATCATATTCGTTATCAGAAATAGTTGGCGCATCTAATACATAATATTGATAATCGTATTGCGCAATGGCGGCAACAAGATCAGCCACTTGAATTTTAGCCATTTGCAAACGTGCAGATTCTAAACTTACCATGAATTTAAATGCATGAATGTAAACGAAAGTTGAGCTAATTAAACAAACGCATACTGGCCACGCTGCCAGGCATTACGCCGCGTGCAACCATGGTTGCATGGATAATTTTAAGCTGCTGCCTAATTTTTTCTATCTGCAAATCACCTAAAATCTTTTGATTATCATCCACTAAATTTGCGTTTAGGCTGCTGCTTAATTTTTGTGCGACGAGTATCATTTGATTAAATGCTTGCTCACAATTAGGCACTTTAGGAATTTCAAGCTGAAAAGTAACAGCTTTTAACACATTATTACGTAAGTTTTCTGCAGTAAACGCTTGATGATTACCATCTACGGCAACAAATAGCGGGCCTTTTTCAGAAGCTGAATCGCCATTTGCGTAATAGTAAAAGCGGCCATCATCTTGCAATGTCATGCCACTTGCTTCAGCCAGCCCTCTAAATTTGGTGCCATGAATCGGCACTTCACCTTGCGCAATATGTACGTTAATAAGTTGGTCTACTTCAATACAAAACTGATCAAGCTCAACGGCGCGTTGTAACACATCGCCACTGCCTTGCCACTCTACATGTGCATTCAATTCCAAGCCCATGCTTTCTACCGCGTATTGAAATTTGTTGAGCGTGTTTTTAGCGATTGGCCCACCTCTATCGGCTAGTTGAAGGCTACAGGCAGCGAGCTTATAGTGCAAATTACCAGTACTTATATTGCTATGCGTGGTTTGATTGCTTTGTACCAAATGCCATTTATCAGCGCTATCTAAACCAAAAATCATCATGGGCAATCTAATTTCATCAATACTTTCAATCATGTTACACAAAGCTTGGTGACTGATTTTTTGATTGGCGAATAGCATTGCTGTCAAATCGATCTGTGCATGCACAGCATCAGGCAATTGAGATGGCATTATTTCTGGTATGTTTTGTGGCGCTGGCGGCGTATCTGCCCTTGAAGACTTAATCGCCGAAGGTACTGCATTTTGCACAGCTTCGTTTTTATTTAATGCGTTTGAATTTTCATCAGCGTATTGCACCGCATCAACTTCTTCTGCTTGCTGATGATTCAATTCACCGTCAAATCCTTCGGCCTGCTCGTTTCTTTGTGTTTCATACGCAGACTCATGTTCTGCGGCTATACCTTCATTATCAAACTGTACTGGTTGCGTGGGCGCATGATCTATTTCTTCCAAAATAGGTTGCTTAAATTTGCGCGGAACCTCAGCCAACTCTTTTTCAACGAATGCATCGGTATCAATATAAAAATCTTCTGCAAGTACATCTTTTTGCGGCACAATAAATTCATTGATTACTTGGGTACGCAATTTCTTTTCTTGCAGCCAGTTGTATACCAAAACGCCCGCAATGATAAATGCGCCAAGAATAATAAGTATGAGTTGTAAATCTGACATGTGTAGTGCTTTTTAATTTAAAAGTTTATATAACTCAGTAGTTACCTGCGTAATTGAATTTATGTTAACGCTTAAGTATTGTCTGTTTTATTAATGAATAATTCAAGCTTGTGCTTTCTTAAAGCTACTTAGGTTAAAGCCATTTAAGTTAAAGCCGCTTAAGTTAAAGCTACCTAGGTTTAAAGTCATTTAGTCAAAATGACCACAGCTTAAGCTTGCATTATAAGCGCAGCCTCAATATCCACATCTACAACGCGTGAAACACCAGACTCTTGCATGGTAACACCAATGAGTTGCTGCGCCATTTCCATGGTGACTTTATTATGGCTTACAAACAAAAATTGCGTGTTTTCGCTCATTTTTTTAACCATATGGCAAAAACGCTCAGTATTGCTATCATCCAGTGGCGCATCTACTTCATCCATTAGGCAGAATGGCGCAGGATTTAATCTAAATAATGCAAATACCAATGCTAGCGCTGTTAAAGCTTTTTCACCGCCTGATAACAGCTGAATAGTGGTATTTTTCTTACCTGGCGGCTGCGCAAATACTTGTAATCCCGTATCTAAAATTTCATCTCCCAGCAGCTCTAACCTTGCTTGCCCACCATTAAATAATGTTGAAAATAGCTCACCAAAATGCTGATTAGCGGTGTTAAAAGTGTGCATCAATTTATCGCGCGTTTCGCGGTCAATCTTACGAATTGCCTCTTCAAGTGTATCAGTCGCCTGTTTCAAATCTAGCATCTGGCTGTCTAGATAAGTTTTGCGCTCGTTTTCGCTGTTTAACTCCTGAATTGCCGCCAAATTTACAGCGCCTAATGTATTGATATCTTGTTGAATTTGACTAGATTTGCGCGCCAAATCACTTACTTTTGCTTGCTCGCCCAAGCTTGCTGCCAACATTTGTTCATCTTGCCCATTTTCAACCAAGCCTGCCTGACATTGCTCAAAAGTTAAACGCGCCTCTTGCTCATTTAAACGGTGCTGCTCTAAATTGTCACGCAAAGGATGCAATTGTTGCTCATTTTGCATGCGGGTACGTTCATGGTTTTGTAAAACCTGCTCTTGTTCTGCCAAATGATTGCGAGCGTTGGCTAATTCAGCTTCACGGCTTTGCTTTGTATCAATTGCCGAAATAAGATTGGCTTTTAGCGTATCCATTGGTGTTAGTAGCAATGTTTGCTCAACTTCTTTTTGGCGCAATTCAAGCGCTAATTTTTCCTCAATATTTGCATTAATTTTATTATCTAACTCAATGATTTTATTAGAAACTAAAGTTAATTTAAAACCAGATTCTTGATGATTTTTTTCAGCTTGCGCTATTGCATCGCGTGACACAAAATAGGCTTGTTCGGCTTGTTGCTTGGCTAAAGCATCATTATTTTTAGCCAAAGTAAAGGCTTCAAGTTGCTGCATTGTAGCCTCTTGCAATGCTTGCTTATCCGCTTTATCTTGAGTTAGTTGTGCAAATTTTTGTTTGCTTGTCATTAAATCGGCCTGAATACTTTTTTCACGCTCTAAGGCATTTTGTCGTGCCTGCTGCAACTGAGCTAATTTGAGCTGTAGCTGATGCTGATTTTGCGTTGCCTGACGCAACTGCGCAGTTTCTTGCTGTTGCTGTTGGCGCACCAGTTGTAATTGGCTTTCAGATTCTTTGAGCTGATCAGTGATGTTACTTAAATCATTTAATAAGTTTGGCTGATTTTTTTCAAGTTGTTCTAATTGGGATTGTCTTTCTAAAACGCCATGCAAGCTAGATTGCGCGCTGTGATATGAAACGCTATGACGACTAAAGATATCGCCATGTTCATTTACCAGCGTTTCACCTAATTCAAGCTTTTTAATTGCAATTTCTGGCTGATCATCTGCCATCAGTAAATAAGTGCCTTGTAACCAATCCGTCAATAAAGGTTTCAAATCAGCATCACATTTTTCAATCACGCTAATCAGCGGCGTCATGCCTTTTAGTTGCGATGGTAAATTCACTTCATGGGCATGATCAAACCCTATTACCAGTGAGCTAGGCGGCCTGCTTTCAGATTGAGAATCCAATGTATGTTTGTTGGCAATTAAAGCATTTAATTTTGCACCCAATACCGCTTCTAACGCCACGCGCCAGTTGGCATTAATGCTAATTTTTTGCCACAAATAAGCACTGCTTTTTAAACCTTGTCTTGCTACCCACTCATTAAGTTTGCTTTCAGAATGCAAGGACTGCTGCATTTTTTGCAAGGAATGCATCTCAGCATCTGCTTGATTTAACGCGCGTTGAGCCACATTTTGTGATTCACGCAAATGTGCAATTTGCGTTTGAAAAGTCGCTTCACTGTTACGCAGATTTTGGCTGCTCGTTTCAAGCGAGCTGACTAAATCCTGTGCTTGTTTCCACGCCACATCGGCCGCAGTCAAGTCAGATGCGTCTGGCAAAGATAATCGCGATAGTTCACTTTCAAATCGTTGTATACGCTGTTGATTTTCTTGAATATTTTGATTAATAAACTGAATGTTATTTCGTTCGACCTGAATGCGCTGATTGGCTTCATTTAATGCTTGTTGGCTAGCTTGAGCTAATGATGTTGCGGCTTTTAACTGAGATTCTTTCTCTGGCAATATCAACTTTAATGCCGCTAGCGCTGCAGCTGTTTGCTGCTCGCTTGATTGCGCAAGTGCTAAATCAGCATTTAACTGCACTAAATTTAGCTGTAGCGCCTCGCTACTGCTGGCGTTACGCTCAATTGAATGCGTCACTTGCTGTAACTGCTGCGCCATGCGTTCCCGCGCTTCAGTATTCTGCTTCACCTGATTTTCTAAACTAGATACAGTTGCATTGGCTTCGTAATATGCGGCTTGTGCCGTATTAATGCCTTCTGAAGCAGCGTAATGCGCTTGGCGACTTAGCTCTAACTCAGACTCACTTTTACGCAGTGCCGCCGTTTGCGCTTCAAGTTGGTTAACCAATTGCTCAACCAGTAATTTAGCCTTTTCCCAGTGGCGACTGGCATCGCGCTTTTTGAGCAGCCATAACTGCCCTTCTGCCAATTTAAATGATGCCTGCAAGGCATGATATTGCTGTGTGACAACCGCTTGTGATTCCAGCTTGGTGATTTGTTTTTGTAATTCGCGGCATATATCCTCTACACGCGTCAAATTTTCGCGTGTATCACGCAGCCGCAATTCTGTTTCGCGCCGGCGCTCTTTATATTTACTAATACCAGCTGCTTCTTCTAAAAATATGCGCAGCTCTTCTGGCTTGGCTTCCACAATGCGTGAAATGGTGTTTTGGCCGATAATTGCATAGGCCCTACCACCTAAGCCTGTACCCAGAAACAAATCCGCCACATCGCGTCTGCGCACGGCACTGTTGTTTATGTAATAAGTAGAGCCTTTTTCACGCTCAATTACCCGCTTAACAGAAATCTCTGCATATTGGCTCCAAGCCCCTGCCGCACCGCCTAGACTATTATCAAAAATAAGCTCTACTGATGCTCTTGATATGGGCTTGCGATTGCCAGAGCCGTTAAAAATAACGGCATCCATGGCATCAGCACGCATTTCTTTGGCAGAAGATTCACCTAAAACCCAGCGCACGGATTCCATCACATTGGATTTGCCGCAACCGTTAGGCCCAACCACGCCCACACGCTGACCATGCAAATGAATGGTGGTAGGGTCTACAAAAGATTTAAAGCCAGCAAGTTTTAAGTGAGTTAAGCGCAAAGCGATGTTTTATTATGTTTTAAGGCTTATATTATGAGATGACACGTTTTATAATAACGCTATTATTTGATATGAATGCCAATATGTCTAGCACCAACTTACACGATAGCGTTACATTACTGGGCGACCTTAGTGCGCAGCCATCTAAAACGCTTGAAACATTCCCGAATCCAAATCCTAATCGCGATTTTCATATTCATATGGAAATTCCAGAGTTTACTTGCTTGTGCCCTAAAACAGGCCAGCCCGATTTTGCGGTGATTTATTTAGACTACATTCCGGACCAGCTTTGTGTAGAGCTTAAAAGCTTAAAGCTATACACCGTTTCATTTAGAAACGAAGGCTGCTTTCATGAAGCCGTTACTAATCGCATATTGGATGATTTAGTAGCAGTAACCCAACCAAAATTCATGCGCGTAACTGCTAAATTTTATGTGCGTGGCGGTATTTTTACTAACGTGGTGGCAGAGCACCGCCAAGCTGGATGGCAACCACAACCTAGAGTAGACTTGCTGGCATTTGAATCACAAAGCAATACACGCGGTTAACTTTAAGCAATATTTATGAGTAGAAATGCGGCGAAATGCCAACTAGTCGTTGACAATTGTGCCTTGCATCTTTAATATTGCGCCTTCTTTGAGTTGCACGAGAAATTAGTGCAAATTTAAAGCCCAAATTGGTAGTAGTAATGGGGGTATAGCTCAGCTGGGAGAGCGCTTGCATGGCATGCAAGAGGTCAGCGGTTCGATCCCGCTTACCTCCACCAATAACCATGATAAAAATGCTTTTAAGATAAAATTTTCTTAAAGAATTTCATCAAAATGTAGTAAAATGCTGTTGTTGTAAATTAAGTAGTAAATTCTTAGGTCCCCATCGTCTAGAGGCCTAGGACACCTCCCTTTCACGGAGGCGACCGGGGTTCGAATCCCCGTGGGGACGCCATGCCAACCCCGCTTTTTGAGCGGTAAGTTATTGAAATATATAGGTTGGCAGCATCAAAAACTATAGAATCTATTATAGTTAACAGTAAAGTTTTAATGTCTTCGGCCGATTTGCCTTCGAACTCTTCGGCTAAATTTTTAAGCATCGTCTTAATTTCTGCAGTAGTAAGCTTTTTGTAGTCCTTGCTTATCAAACTCTCTTCTTTTAAGTTTTCCAATCTTGTACTTAGTGCCGCCCGCTCCACTTCATTTGTTTCAATAGCACGTAACAGTGCATCTGGTTTTGATGTCTTAGCTAATAAGTTAGACAGACTCATATTATTACTATCGATTTCGCTAATCTTTTTAGCTAATGATTTAATTTCAGAATCAGAATCTTTCATGTTTGATAGCTGCGCTTTGTAGTGGTCTAGAATAGCTTGAGCGTATTCATCACCCTGTAGATCCGTTAAAACTTTACGCAATACGGCTTTTTCTACTGCTTCGGCATTAACTCTTTTACCTTTTCCTGCACGATATGCACTCTCACCATCACTGACATACATGTCACCTTCAGGGTTTTTAAGCATCCCAGATAAAATATAAATGCGTTTTGCCGGCCTATGTAATACCTGCTTATTTTTTTCAATGCCTGCAATGAGAATATCGGCCTCTTCATTACTAATTAATGCTTCATGTGTGTCGCGGTTTATAACCCACTCTGACTTATCCCTAAACTTTGTTCCGCTGCCTGCTTCGGCGTGGCGGTTCCACACAGTATGTCCAGCATAGACCAAAGCATTTCTTTCGATCTCTATCGCTGATGACTTAGCAAATACTAGTCCCGCCAACTCTTGTGACCTACTTCGCGAAGAGCCTTTGGCGCGTTCTTTTAAATAAGTAGTCATAGCAGGTGCTTCATCGGATTTTACTAAAATAGATTTAGTGACAGGTAAACCATCTCGAATCGCACCGGTTGCAGTGTGCTCAAGCTTATAACCTCTAGGTGCCCGCCCTCCTGCCCTAAAGCCTTTCATGACGTTTTCGTTCATACCAGCAAGGCCCTTAGCTTTACTGGTTAAGCTATGCCATTCATCCATCGCTTGTAAGATCGACTTCATCAGCATTTCTTGAATCGGATCACCCTCAGGCAAGGACTTGTAAACAACGCGAACACCTTGCTTCTTGCATTCTTGCTCTTCGAAAATCATGCTTATGTGTCTGCGACGAGATACGCGTGAGGTGTCAAGGGCTAAAACGATTGACCATTCCCTTTTACCTAAACGCATTTCTTGAATTAAAGATTGAAAGCCTGGACGATCAGCATCCTTTCCAGACTCAACTGCATCGGCATATTCTTTAATTATGATGAAGTTTCTTGTTGCAGCTAATTCGTGCAACTGCCTGCGCTGTGCATCGATAGATACTTCAGAACGGTCTTTACTCGACCTGAGATATAAAACACATTTTTCCATTAAAAGCTCACTTGTAATAGTGAACTAGATTATATAGTATCGAAATACAAAACTAATCTCTTTAGAATACACGTGTCCTCCCTTGAGCTTGCACAAACACGTAATTTTAAGGGAGTTGATAGTGTTGCCGTTCCAAATTTGAAACGCCTTTTCAGTCATCTTGAATAAGATTCGTGGTAAGTGTAGAAAAATCTAACAAATTTTTGATTTCAGTTTGCTTTATTTTCATAACAAATGATTGATTTTTTTAAGGAACTTAGAATACTTCAAAGTAATATTAATTACCTATCAGATTTTAGATAGGTTCATTTTTTAGAAATGCTAATAAATGTATAAAAATTGCTCTGCAATCTCTCAACATTCAAGGTGGGCGTTTCTCGCACCGTCCTACTGTTAATCCGTGTGTCCCTGGTTCGAGCCCAGGTCGAGGAGCCAAATTTTCTTTGGCGCAAGTTGTTAAGTTGCCAAAAATATAAAGAAGCCCTGCATAAATGTAGGGCTTTTTTATGTCTAAAGAAACAGATATAAAATTAAGCCAAAAAAATATAAGGCTTATTGATATGTGCAAACCCATCAATATTTAGCCACAGAACTTTATCTGATTAACCCTTTAACCAAATAGCCAGTTGATCATTCCCTTTAGCGATATATTTACTAGCGATAGATTTAGCCTGTCTTTGTCCATCCGCACCCGACTTCCTAATATTTAATAATGTTCGTTTAATGTCTTCTGGAGGGTAATCTGGCATAGTTGTTATCAATATCTCTTCCCATAAATGATATGCCTCTACTGGTTGTTTTTCGCTTATCCTTGCAACGTTCTTCATTAAATCATGTGAGTTATAATCCTCATTTGCATAAGGCAGTATATCCATAAGCAGCTTTCTGTTTTCATCAGTTACCTCAGAAATAAATATAGCCCATGTGCATAGTTTTGAAGCCAGCTTTTTCCCTTCAGCAGTACCTATTTTTATTTGATATATTAATTTTGGCCATATTTCGAATACTTTTTGGGTTAACTTCGTATCTTTATTGTCACGTTGCAACCAAATAAACCAGATTAACCAGCCTAACTCATTAAATTTTGATCGTACAAGAATTTGCGAAATTAAACTTGATGGATCGTCCAATCTCTCATAATCATTTAAATATGCAACTACAATATGCTGAATGATAATTTCATCCACGCGGTCCTTAAAATTATCATCATCTAGCGCGGAAATGAAGTGACCGTTTAAGGCAAGAAATTTATAAACCTGTTCGTAAACAGTATTTGTACTTGAATAACCTTGCATGGCGCAAAGCCAAGCTTTGTAATTATTTTTATCAAAAATTTTATTGAGATTCTGCATAATCCATACATCAGACATATACAAAAAATTCGGTAAATAACGAGTTACCAATGTTATAAACTCAAAATTTCCCTTTCTTGACTTGAGTAACTCAGAATCAAAAATTGGTTGAAATGAGCTCCATACAGCATCATGTGATTCACCACGTGCTTGCCTTAAGCGGCATGATCGAAGAACCAGATTAATTAAAGCCTGAATACAGTGCCCACGCGGACTATTTATTGCGATTGAAATGGCATCTGAATTATCATAAAACGACTCACCATCTTGATTATCTAAAACTATTAACAATATCTCTGTCGCAAGACTCAATAATGATTCATCAAATGCATGATCATCAGATTTTGTACCAACCTCAATCAAATCACCAATTAGACTGACTATCCAATTTCGATTTGCATAAAATTGACGATTTTCACGAGGCTGAATTTCGACCCAAAAAGATTTATCCTCAACTAACAACTTAATGAAGTTAAGTAAATTGAGCCAAATATCATCCCAGGGTAGCTGTGCTTTTTCTAACCACAGTTCTTTATATGCAGAGATTAAAGAATGAATATAAGGGTGATTACTAACGACAAATTTATTAAAATGGTTATAAAAATTTAATGGGAGTGATTTAACACTTTCTTTAAATTCGTTAGCTAAACCTTCGATATCAGGTGAATCAAACTCGCCGTCGCCTTCAAATTTATTAAGTTCTAATATTAAATCTTCCACTGTAAAACTTAATAAAACTTCTCTCGAAAATGGTGACTTATGACCCACCCAGCCTGAAGTGGAATAACTTGCAAAACTTGGATGCTCTGGCTCACTACCTGCTATCTGAATTAGGCTAAGATATTTTTGAGTAATCTCTGTAGATGTATCTTTTATGGCTGATAGCCAAATAGCTTGCTGATATGCAGTGGATCGCTCAATTTTAATGTCCTTATCATCCAACTCAACAATTCCATAGATTGAGTTTAATACCGAGTTTTGCTGGTCAATTATCAAATCAACAAAATGATGGTTCAGGAAATTCCATAATTCATGGCGAAGATTAGAGTTGAAGTTCCTATTTAAAATTACATTATTTACTAAACCATTTAGTTCGCTATATTTGACATCAACAACATGTATTGCAATGCGCTTTAAAGTTTGATATTTACTCTTAAATAGGCTGTCAACATAGTTACCCGCGACTTTAGGTTCGATTGAAATCCATGCGAGAAGTGAATCGCGAAAAGCTTCTAATATGACATCTTCAGTATCGTCTCTTGAGTGATTTTGCTCATGCTCCTCTATTGCAGCACGCCAAACAGAAGACCATGTGTCATTTTCAAACTCACTTAAGATGACTTCTAAAGAGCCTTTAAAAATATCAACCACTTCTTGCTTTAAAACTTTACCAGCAGTAGGAATAATCTTTGACGCTATTTTTTTGGCATACCACTCCTTTATGATTAGCCGAGCCTCTTTTTTATAAAAACCCTTATTTGAGCTAATAATCTCCACGCGGAATAATATTTCAATCAACTTAATGGCTAATTTATGGCTGTGTTCATCAGCATTTTTTAATAGAACAGTGAGCCAATTTTCTCCTAGCTCATCAGCAACAAGACTTCTTTCGTAGGGGTCTTTTAGCCAATATTCAATCATTTGAACATCGTTTAACATAATCAAATTAACTGGTATTTGTTTAATAATTTTAGAAAACTGCCACCATGTTCTATAATTGCTAAACAGATTGCTCTCAGCAAATAAAGTGCAACTTCGCATTAACTCGAGAAATTTAAGTGAATAATCTGTTTCTACAACTAAAGAAAGCTCTTCCGAAGTATTAACTAAATACTCAGTTATAGGCCATGTTGGAATATTCACATACCCCTCTTGATCTGCAGGGATTGGTTTTGGATTATGGTAGGGATTAAAAAAGTCACGCGAAGCTAAGGCATCAAACCATTTAAGGCCTTTTACTTTCCGAAAAAAAACGGGTTGTAATGCTGGTTTAGAAACTACACGTTCTAAAATATCTATTTCGTCAGCATTCAGATTCATAGTCCAAGGACCTCATCAATTCGCTCCAAATCCTCAGTAAGTTCTGGCTTCCTTATTTCGAGTTTGGAAGCCCAGTTTCTTATAATTTCTTCTTGTTGTTCATAATCACTATGATCTCTAGTAAACCCTAATAGGTGAACGCCAAAGGAGTTCTCATAGTATTGATGCATACTGTTGTAAAGCAAGTTTTGGCTATTGAAATACCCCTGCAATAGAAATCTTCTTCTATCAGCATTTTTATAAGCAGAACCACGCCTCAATATATGTTCAAGAATTTCAGCCTCTTCTAAGCCATATCCAATAAATAAAATAGTATATTTAGCAAAAAGTTCACTCAAAAAATGTTGAACATTTTCATCATCATAATGCAGCAAATAATCTGAAGTCGTAACAACCATGGTAGTTGGTTCTTGAATAGAGCCGTGAAGATGAACCACTGTGCCTGGATCAGATAAGTGTTTTGCATAAAAATTACTCTTAGTTTGAATGCGAATGCAATCTTTTGGTGTAACTGAAGAAGTTTTAGCTTTGTCTTTTTTAAACTCATTGAATCGAGGAGATAAAAGTAAGTCATAATTTGTTGTTACACAAGCACATCCAATGTCATTCAATACTTCATATATTCCATTACCTTTCGGCGGAACTTTAAGTTTTTTAGTTAAATCTAACGCAATTTCATTTTCTTTAGCTACTAGACTAGCAATTGAAAGCTGCTTTTTTGCATCTAGATTTTTGAGTTGATCTAAGTCAGAGAAATTAATAATGGCTTTATCTTTAAGATCCAAGAGAGCCTGCCATGCCATGCCTCCCCATGATGGCAAACCCACCATCATAGAAATTCCCGCTCCCACAAAAAGGATCAAATTCCCATTTAAACCAGCTTGTATGACCTCTTCTGGCAGTTCTGGTACTTCCCTTAAATCTGGTATTTTTTTCATTATTACCCTAGTTTATGCTATGGCTATAAGTTATTGGATTTTAGCGGCAAGATTTGTATAAAGGTATCATGCACTGATTCGTAATGGGCGATATTAATGGCTAATAACCTTGCACACTATGCCAAATCATCTTTGGTTGCTAGATTGATTAACTGGTCAGACAATTGCAGTTATCGTTTAAATAATTGCATATCAGCCATGTTTAATAACCTCTCTAAATTTATTACTGAAAATCATGCTTTTACCCTAGGCGCAGCTTCACTCTCTAAAAACCCTGGCGAAGACAAATTGAGTAATTTTCTTGCTTGGTCGTGGTTGGCATGTAACCATTCTTGATATTCAGTTTCTTTCAATACAACAATTGAACGCTTTTCATCTTCAGGTTTATGAAAATGCTTCATCACTTCATGGCCAGTAGCGTTTATTGTCAGCATAGAAAATGAAAAGATAATTTCCCCAGTTTCTTTATCTGTTATGCGTTCCCATATAGAAGCAACAGCAACTGGCTCACTGTCAGTTCGTTTTATGCGCCAGCGTACTGCCTTGCCAGTTTCCCAGTTAGGTTCATAGAAGCTTTCCATTAAAGCTAAGCCAAACCTACGCTCTTTCCAAGCTTCCCGATAACTCGGCTTCTCTTGTACCGTTTCAGTTCGCGCATTGTAAGTTCTTAATCCATACTTTTTCTTGTCAGGTGCCCAGTGTGGCACAAGGCCGAATTGAGCTAGTTCACAGCGAGGCTTGCCATTATCCAAATAAATAAAGGGTGCGGGATAGGTAGGATATGCTTCTGGTCGCCAGTCGTCTGCTGGCAGATCACAGGCAAAATGCTGCTTTACCCATTCTTGGCGATCTCTTTTGATTGGCTGAAAATTACTGCACATTGATCATTAAATACATAAATTAGATTGTGAAAAAATTTATCATAGTTTGGCTATCTCTACAGAATTTAAGTAATTTAGCGGTAAACGCCCAGTCATCAGTTGTATATTACTGGTAAATCTTCCCACTTAGTCGTATAGCAAGGGCTCCTATTAGTGGATCTCATCGCCCACGTTTTATTTGCACCTTCACTTGCAAGCTTAATAGTAGACCTGCCCCATTTCTGGTTGATTGCATCCATCGTTTCTATTGCTTTATCTGTCTTTTGAGTCGATTGAGTTTGGCTAAATAAATCAGTCTGTACGCCATCCAGTGGCACTAGCTCTCCCAGCATAACGCCAGCCTTTGAATAGTTAAAGCCTTTGCGATAAATCTTTTTAAGCGCCCACAGAGCGACTCTTACAAGCCGCCTTGTATCATCTGATGCGCTAGGCATAGGGATGGTGATGGAGTTAGCATAGGTAGGCTGGTCAGGTTTAAATCTGCTTGTCTGTATGAACACAGTCACGCTGCCAGCAGCAGATTGTTGATTACGCAGTTTTTCGGCTGCACGGGTCATGTATGCAGTTACTGCCTCAGACAGCTCTTCAAGTTCAGTTACTGGGCGTCCAAAGCTTTTCGAGCTTAGTATCTCTTTTCTGGGTGGTGCTATTTCTTCCAACTCAATACAAAATATGCCATTGAGCTCAAGTATCGTTTTTTCCATAACGACACTAAACTGTTCACGCAGTCGCTTTGGATTGGCTTGTTTTAAATCCAAGACAGTATTGATACCCATTGCCATCAGCTTAGGTGCTAGCTTCCTGCCTACTCCCCATAAATCCCCTATTTCTGTCTCTGCCATAATCGTATCGACTAACTCTGGTGGCATGGCATTAAAGTTACAAACCCCGTTGAATTCAAGGCGCTTTTTAGCGCAGTGATTGGCTAACTTTGATAAGGTCTTTGTTGACCCAACACCTACGCGCACAGGTAATCCTAAGCCTTTAAGAACGGTACGGCACATTTCATGACTGTACTTAGTGACATCAATTTCTTTGAACGAGGTTAGGTCTAAAAAGCATTCATCAACAGAATAAATTTCTTGGTCTGGGCAAAATCGGCGCAACACACCCATAAGGCGATTGCTCATATCAGCATAGAACGGATAGTTTGATGACAATGCAACGATGCCATGTTTTTTAGCTAGGTCTTTATACTGAAACCAAGCACCAGCCATCGCAACACCTAATGCTTTGGCTTCGTCACTTCTGGACACAGGGCAGCCGTCGTTATTGCTCAATACAACAACTGGTCGACCTCTTAACGATATGTTGTGAGAACGCTCGGATTCAACATAAAAGTTTTTGGCATCGACTAGCGCAATTTGGCGAACGGGTTGTTCTTTTTGTTGCGCCGATTGAACCATGTATTTATTACACCTACTACTCTGAAGTCATCATATTCAGTGATGGTGACTGTTGGGAAATTCTCTGTGGAATCTGGTATTAATTGATAGTGCCCATCTTTTGTTTTGCCTAAATATTTAACTGTTTCTTTACCATTTAATTCAGCCATCACAATGTCGCCAGGCTGGGCATCTTTTGAGCGATCCACAATAGCAACAGTGCCTGGCGTTAAACCAGATAAATTCATCGATAAACCACCTATTATTTTCATGAACGACATTAACTTATCATCCATTAAATAGTCTTTGATCTCTAACTCATCAGCCATCCAGTCTTCGATCATATTGCCGAAACCTGCATCTAACTTAGTACCGCCTAACGGTAGAGAAAGTGGCTCATCACTAAAAGTAATATGGAAATCTTCTAGGTTGGTGTAAAAGCTTTCGTCTAAATGAGTATTGGCTTTACGTGCCTTGTTATAGGCGTTTAGAAAATTAAGGATGGTTGGTTTCTGGCTCTCAGGAACACGCACGACCGTAGTGGGTTCTTTAAATTTACCTGTGCCAGATGGGCGTCCAAGAACCTCTGTAATAATTCGATTTGAATTAGAATTAGTTTTAGATATTTCGTCCATGCAATTATTGTAACAATAATTGTTAAGTAAAATATATACATTTAGACTAAATAATGTAAATAAAATTGGTTTTGAAGAAATATTAAGAATTGATTTAAGTTTAGTGGACATCAACCGCATTAGCAGACGTTTACAACGTCTACACTCTGAAACTTTTCAAAAAGCCATCGGATTTAGCATTCAAGAGAAACCCAGGCGGATACGTAATCTTAAAGCTGATGGCGGCACATCCGTTTTACCGTTGCAGCTGATTATTATTTGATAAAAGGGCTCCATAATGGAGCCCTTTTTTTACTGGGACAATCCCAAAAAATACAGATCTAGATGAAACTCGGAAAACTCTTCTACTGAAGCCGGATTGGAATAATCATATTGTGATTCGTCAAGTTTATATTTTTGCAACAATAGTTTTCTAGTTGCCAGTTTTAAATCATAGTCGAAATTGTTGAAGTTGTTTGATTCGTTATAATAAATCATTATTTTTCCTTAGTGGTTTGAAATGTACATCAGACATGAATGTCTTTGTATCTATCATTATCATCACGCACACCAGTAAAAAAATGCTCAGCTTTTTAATCTACTTATACATATTTTTAGTTGATATTGCTGAACGAGTAGTAGCTTACTGGACTTCGCCCGATTTAATAGGCTGCTTTCGGCCGAGGCTGTGTCAAAACGCCAGAATCAGATATTTGTAATTATGTCTCGCTGAGGCAGTCGGAATTTTTTAGGTCGAAGTTTGTTATACA